>ENA-UERX01001654-UERX01001654.1-human-gut-metagenome-genome-assembly--contig:-NODE-1654-length-12977-cov-18.771085_pt1 | contig 12977 bp, 14 predicted proteins | sample MGYA00242992_ERZ507993 | MGnify/ENA primary metagenome ERZ507993 (study PRJEB26167, sample SAMN06115487) | human gut metagenome | host: Homo sapiens | place: China:Chongqing | collected 2015-04-10... | reverse complement strand
GGCTCAATGTCGCTAATCATTGTACGATTTGATAATGATATAGCGAATTTCACAAACCCTTTCTCTCGATCAGAAAGCCATGTGTTCAGATCTAGTAACTGCTTTATATGCTCGGCAGAAGGATAAATTTTACTAGAAAGGCTAATATAGACCTTTTTATAATGATCCGCAAGCTTTTTCACACTCTCGACTAAACTCGCTTGATCAAAAAAATCGCCATCACAACATGGATACAAAATGATCTCATCTATACGTATATTTTCTTGTTCGATTTTTAAGGCCGGCTGACGTAGATAATCATCTCGTTTAGCAAAACAGTATTTGCATCCAGCCTTGCAAGGTGTACTTGCTGAGAGAAATTTCCTCATAACTGCCTCCAAGAGAAGCGATATACCATATGGTTAAGGCTTTATTTGTACCATTATATTATATCACAAGAAAAATTGTTCCTCAAGCTTGTGTGGGTACATTACAGCTTGAAATTTTTGTGTCATTCCATACATCTCCGACAAAGTTATACACGATTCTGACCTTCTGAACCTTCTGACCATCAACTTTTTTGACTTCACCTACCAAAATCCGGCTGATTAGGCGGTTTAATACCGTTTCATCCAACTCCTGAATGGTAGCATACTGCCGAATCTCCCGGATAAAGGTGCGGACTTCACTTTCCTGAGCATCGGACTGCTGAAGCATTCGCAACAGCTCCTGCAAACGGCGCTGATTTTCTTCCTGCTCCTGATCCATCGCGGCGGTCAGCTTTATAAACCGCTGCTCAGAGATCACGCCTTTGGCCTTGTCAGTATAAAGGCTCAGGAACATATCGTCAATTTCTCGGTTTCTGGCTTCCAGGCGTTCACGCTCTTTCTGCATCTCGGAAGCATCCGCCATATACCGGCGCTCCATCCGTCTGCTCAACCGCTGATAAAAGGCATCTGCATCTTTGAGTGCCATCGCTGCCAGTTCCTGAATATCTTTCAGGACGAGATTATATAAATCCCTGGCTTCGATTTTGTGACTGGTGCAGGCATTTTTGCCCAACCGGTTGTAGGTCTGGCAGATATAATACGCCTTGTCAATCGGTTCCCGCATCTCGCCGGTAAAGCGGTTTTTGCCAGTTCTGCCAACCTTCTCATACCGCACCTGCATAGATTTCCCACAGGTGGCGCAGTAGATAATGCCATGGAACAAGTTGTAGAAGGGGCAGGCATTTCCTTTCATAATAGGTGGTCTGCGATCTACGATTGCCTGCACCTGTTCCCATTCCTCCGGTGTCACAATCGCTTCATGGCAGCCCTCAATGATTTCCCAGTCCTCACGGGGAATGATGTCATAGGTGTTGGAGCGAATCCCTTTCTGGTGTGTCCGGCAAACCAGATGAGCGCCCTTATAAAAAGGGTTACGCAGGATATGGCTGATTCTTGCGCCGCCCCACGCATAGTAGTTGACATCACAGGCGGTATTTCCTTTTACTCTGGTGATAGGAACCTTGTCCTCCATCAGCTGCTTGGCAATCCGCATACAGCCCCAGCCATCCAGTGCCAGGTCATAGATTTTGCGAATCACCGGCGCAGTCTCCGGGTCAAGGATCAAATGCCCCCGATCCTCCGGGTCACGCATCAGCCCCAGGGGAGGCTGTCCGCCACAGAACTTTCCCTGTCGGGAACGGGTCATACGCCCCGCCAGCACTTTCTTGGAAATATCCCGGCTATACATATCGTTCAGGATATTCTTGAAGGGCGTGATGTCCATTTCCTGACGGGTCAAACTGTCCACGCCATCCGTAATGGCGATATAGCGGACATTGTGTTTAGGGAAGAAGATTTCAATATAGCTACCGGCTTCGATATAATTTCTTCCCAGTCTGGACAGGTCTTTGGTAATGACACAACCGATTTTACCGGCCTCAATATCGGCAATCATACGCTGAAAAGCTGGGCGATTGAAATTACGGCCTGTGTAACCATCGTCCACATAATACTCATACTGGAACATCCCATTTTTCTCGGCAAATTCCTTGAGCATAAGTTTCTGATTGCTGATACTCATACTCTCGTTATCGCCGCCATCGTCCAGAGAAATGCGGCAATAGAGGGCTGTGATTTTCTGATTGACTTGTTTTTTCCTGCTCATAGCAATCTCCTTCTATGAACAGGAACACGATATGTATATTATATCATGTCCCTGTTTTTTCTTCAACCAATTCCCTCAGCTTGCCTTGCGTTCCAGCCATTCTTCAAAGTGTTCGCAGGTTTGCCGTTCAATGAGCTGTTCAAAGGCTTCCTGCATGGTTTTATCACCTAAAAACTCCCGTACCACGATAAACTTTACTTTTTTACTCTGCTTGTTTTCTTGCTTTTGGGCTTTCTCCATAGGCTACCTCCATAGATCAGAAAAGCCGGACAAAGGGCATCGGCAACGAAGTCCGGCAACGGACTCCGAAAAACCTATAACCTATCGCCTGGCCGTCGTTTCTTACTTTTCAAATTTTCTTTTGAAATCTCGTTGCTTTCGTTGTCAGAGAACAAATACCCGCCCAAAAGTCTTGCTTTACGGGTATTTATCGTATCTACACCCCCACTTTTGCGGCAACAGAGTCAGCAACCAACCGACAACCAACAGGGCAACAAGCCCTGCAAATTAGGCAATCCACTCCTTTGGCAGCTCCAGCTGACGAACTTCCTCCTCGCTCAGCTCCACAAATCCACCTTCGTTGTCGGGCAGTTCGTTGCCGGAAATCTCTCGTTCCCAGCCACGCTGCCGCCCATAGCCCGCAAACATCCGGGGATTAGAGAAAGGCTTCCAGCCGGTCACCACCGTGTTCATGATCTCATTGATGTTGTGCAGCTGCCAACGCTTCGGCTCCTCAAAGGCGTGTCCCAACGCTTCCTTGAACAGCTGTTTGGAGCAGACTACATTGCCGGTGTAGTGTTCCAGAAAGCCCTGAATCTGCCCGGCCTCAGTGTCCTCCGGCATGAAGTCCTTTTGAACCTCCACCAGCTGCTTCTGAATCTCCTTTGAAAACTTCATGGAATACTCTCCGCTGCGGTAAATGGTCATAGCCTCCGCCCATACCTGCAACAAATATTCCCTGGAAGCGGCTTCGTCCTCCAGAATGTGAACCTCCGCTTTCTCCGGGTAAATCATCACTGGCAGGAACCGGCGGTTTCCGGCTCGGTCAAGGGGTAGGAAATCCAGCGTGTTGGAGGAACCACCGAACACACACTGCCTTAGACGGTCTTTGGGCTGGGTCTCATAGGGGGTGCGGTAGGTCTCCTTTTGGCGACTGATAAAGGAGCGGATCTCCTCTATACTCTTGGCGTTATTGGTGGCCAGCATCTCCGACATCTCGATGATCCAGTGGCCTTGCAGCTTGGCAAACACCTTGTCATCATCCAGCTTTTTCAGATCATCAGAGAACCACTCATCTTGTATAGCCAGGAAGCGAAAGAAGGTGGACTTTCCGGCTCCTTGGCCGCCCACCAGACAGAGTAGCTCCTCATATTTGGAGCCTGGATGGAAGACCCGGCAGATGGCTCCCAGCAGGAAGTGCTTGAGCATTTCTTCCACATAGTCGCTCTCGTCAGCCCCTAAAAAGTGATGCAGACAGGAGTGTATCCGGGGCTTGCCGTCCCACACCAAACTGTTCAGCACATCCTGAATGGGGTGATAGCAGTTTTCGTTTGCTACGATGGAGAGCGCCGCCATCAGCTTCTTTTCACTGGTCAGGCCATAGTTCTGCTCAAAGTAAAGGAGCAGATATTTGACATCGGTATCGGTTAAGGCGCTGGTGCTTCTGCGCCAGCCCAGATCCCGCACAATGTCCACACGGTCGGTCAGCAGATTTAGCCGAATAGCACCCCGCAAAAGCGGATCTTGGCAAAACACCGTGCGGCAATTTCCAATGGTGTTGGCCGGTTGTCCTTTCTCGGTGACGGAGAGATTTTCTCGCACCTGCTCAATGGTCAATTCCACGCTTTCGGCCTGCTGGGTTGCAGGCACTAAACTCTGAGTTTCGCTGTTCAATATTTCTCACCTCCTCTAGAGAAAAGCATCTGATTTCTTCGCAAAATCAGATGCCTTACCGCTCCATATCCTGTTTTGCCTGCTGCTTTTTCCGGTTGTATTCTCTCTGTGCGCTATCCTGCTTGGCTTTTTTCAGGAAAGCAAGAATGGATTCCTTGGCCTTTTCCTGAATCTGCTGTTTACCAGCCTGCTTGACCTCCGGCTGCATCAGCTTCTTCTGGATTTTTGTCAGGGCAGACTGCATGGCATTTTTGATTTTGGAGATCACTCCATCCAGCTGGGCAGCGGCATACTCACGCTCTTTTTGCGGCGCTTTCCGTTCCGGCGAGAGTACCCAGTTTTTCGTTTCCTCCACCAGCCGGATATCCTCCTTATGGGTTTCCAGCCGGACAGCATCGGTGACAACCTCCACCGCCTTGTCATAGGCAATATCCGAAACTTCCTCCACCAGTGTTTCCACATCCTCGATTTTCAGGGTCAGCTCCTCCAGCTTCTGTTCCTGGGCGGCCAACTGCTCCTTTTGCTTCATCAGGATATAGTCCTGTTTCTCCAGATACGCCCGCCCACCATAGGACGGCTCCTGCTCCAAATGCACCCCATGTTTGCGGCTGATGTCAAAGAGCAGCGTGCGGCATACTGCATCAAAGGTTTGTTTTCGATTGTTGTGTTTGCCCTTGGGCTTACTCGGATCAGGCAATTCAAAGCCCAGTTCCTCCAGCGCCTTTTCCTGCTGGGGGCACAACTCCCCATACCGGTTTTTGCAGTCAAACACATGGCGTTCATGGATGTGGGGCGTGCCCTCATCCAGATGCAGCGCCCAGTCCAGAATGTGGATATGAGAACCAAAGCGCCGTTCAAACTCCTCGTAAAATTCGCTGACAATGAGTGCCAGCGTACCCGGTGGAACGGATTCTTCCATGGTGCCGATTTGGTAGATACTTTCCTCTGGACAGGTCTTGTTGTTTTTCAAAAGATCTTCTACCGTGCGGTTGCGCTCGGTGTGCCTGGTTTTCTCGTTCCGGGCATTCTGGGCATCCACATGGTCGGAGTAATGCTCGTAGTAATACATCCGCTCAATTTCTTCAAAGCTGAAATCCGGCTGTTCCGGTTTCTCTCGAAGTTCCGGGGTAGTGATGCCACGGTAGCAGTCCCAGTACACATTTTTCTTGGCTCGCTGGGCATCAATGTGTTCGCTGTTCTCCACATCAAACCGGCGGTCATTGTGCCGGGGATTATAGGTACCATGCTTGCCGGAGCGTCAGTTATGCCGTGTCAGTTTCAATTTCCATCCCTCCAATCTCTGCTGATTTTTCCCGAATGGGGAGCAGCGGCGAAGCCGCCAAACCTGCGGATTTCTGCGTCAGGTAATACCCAGTATTAATTGACGCAAAGCATCAACTCTCCCTGGGCAAGGCGTTTCACCCTTGACCCCAACAGGGCGCTGCGCCCCTGTACCCAGCACAAAGGGATTGCATCCCTCTGTACTCCTGCCCGGAGAACCTGACTTCCACCACTTGTGCGGTTTCTGTCAGCTCCTCCGGCTCTGAATGCTCCTTTTGTCGCATTTCCCGGCGGGGAGGATACCGGGGTATCACGATACCAATTCACCGCAAAAATACCGGGTGTAGCCCCGTCATTTTCCTGTGAATTGACCCGATTTCAGGCGCTCTCCTTGTCCGCCCGCAAGACCTGAAATCCGTGCTGTTTGGCGTATTCTCTGGCAGCAGTCAGTCGCTCCTCACTGTACGGCGGCACCAGGCGGATGGACAGGCGGGACTTGTCCATCACATAGGTCACGCTGCCCTCCGGGGTGCTGCGCTCCAACCGGCACAGCTGGGGATACTTGCGGCTGAACTCGGCCAGCCTGCGCTTCAGATCGGCGTTGAAGGTGTAGATACTGGCGGTGTCCTCCGCCTCGTTCCAGTTGATAATGGTTTCTTTCTCATACTTAGACAGCTTCATCATACAGATCCTCCTCATAGTCGTTGTTTTCCTTTACCAAACGCAGGCGACGCTTAGCTCGGTAATACTCGTCCATTTGGGGTCTGTCGCCACGAATGAGGTCGGATAGTCCGTGGTCGGAAAGCATTGCATCAGGTTGGGCTTCACAAAAAATCTTGTTTTCCCCGAACCGCTGCCGCCGATCACCAGCACATTTTTATTCCGGGCCGTCTTTGGGTCTTTGGGCCTGCCGGTCATGGTGAGCCGTTCCGTTTGGGTGAGCAGAATGTTATTTTCAAACTTGGGGTCGATATAAGGCGCTATATCCTTGGCCGTCCCCCAGCGGGCGCTGCCGTACTCCATACCCTTACGATACTTTTTCACATTTTTGCCCTTGCAGTACACCACCAGCCGCACGATCACCGCACCGGCGATACCGATGCACAGGTCAAACGGATGCAGGCTGGGGAGGGGATTTGCAAAGGCCGCTGAAAAGCCGTCCGCAAAGTGTAAGAGCTTCCCCGACAGGTCAGCGCCAGCGGCCAGCCGGTACGCCTGCCCAACTTTCCCGAACAGATACACAAAGATCAGATACGGGAGGTTCAAAATCAGCAATTTCCTTACGTCAGGCTTCACAGCTCCAGCCCCCTTTCCTCGATTTTTTCCTTGGCCCGCTGCTTGGTCTGTGCCGCTACCTTTTGCTTCACAGCGGACAAAACCTTGCGGATAGAGGGCCGCTGCTCCTTGGAAAGCGTCTTGGCCGTAAACTCCCGAAACGCCTGTTCCAGATTGTCCGCGTCCTTGGATTTGAAAATCACAACATAGTGGGGCAGTTGGGTGGTCTTATCCTTTCGCAAGGTAAAATTCACGCCGTATTTTTTTGCACAGGGCTTGAACGCTCCAATGTTGGCCTCGGTAATCTCGATGTTGGAGAGGGCGACCCCATGCTTTTTTAACTGCTTTAGGCTCTGCTGGCCGTGATGCAGCGTGTTCTTGCTCTTGGCCCGGTGTTGCAGGTACTTTTTCAGCGCCGCTTGCAGCACTTGGGCCGTGAGCTTGCCCGTTTTCATAGACAGGGCAATGGTCTTTTGGGTGACTTCTTCCTGCAATAGTATCCCTCCTTGTCTGAAAGTCAGAAGCGGCGTCTAAGGTGGAACCACCAGACGCCGCAGATAAATGTGGGTCAAATCCGTACCCGCAGGCCGGAAAGGTCGTCGGCCCGGATACCGACAAGATACCAGCTATCGGCCATTTTAATGCGGGTGGGCCGCCATTTGCCGCCAATCATCACGTCGAAGCACTCCCCGCAATGGAGGCCGCCGTAGTAGTCGGCCAGATCAAAGCGGATGTCGTAGCGGTCTGTCTGCTCGTCAAAAATCAATGCGCCCTGCTTCATAGGGTCGTCCTCCTTTTCTCGTTACAGGCTTTCGTCCCCGCCGCAGGAACCGTCCGGCAGGCCGGATTTGGACTTTCCCCAATCCGGCTGCGCCATGTCGTGCGCGACAAGGGCCGTGTAGTAGTTGGAAATAGTGCTGGGGGCGTTAAACAGCATAGCCCGTAGGTACTGCTTGATGTTGCGGACGCGGGTTGTGTTCTCCCGCAGGCCATCCAGCACAAAGCGGATATGTTCGCCGTTGAGCTTCATGTACTTTGACTTTACCAGCTCGGCGGGGTAGTCGTCCCCGGCAACACGGATCGTCTTGCGGGAGGTGCAGACGGTTTCCAGCATCAGGTCTACGATCTCGTCAAGCTGCTCCCGGTCAATTTGAGAATCTTGAATGAGATAGTCATACTCGATGTTCTCCAAAATGATTTCCCGATAAATCCGTACAGCCTCGTCCTTTCCCGTCCTTTTCCTTTCCGGCGGCGTAGCCGCTGCCTCCGCAGGGGGAGGGGTCAGGGAGAGGAAAGAAATGGAATGGAATCGGTACTTTGTCCATCTGTATTTATTTTTTCTGTCTTTGGTAAGTAAGTTGTTTGTATATCTTTATTTAATTGCGTTGGATTTCCCGACGACGGATTATCCGATGTCGGATTTTCCAACACCGGGTCAGCCGATGTTGGATTTTCCAATACCGGGTTTTCCAATACCGGCTGCTCGTAGATGGTATAGACCATATCGGCCATTTTGCCTTTCGGGTCGCGTCCCTGCTCCCGCCTGATATATCCAGCCTTTTCAAGCTCCCATACCGCCGTCCTAATCGCGTCGATGCTTTCCCGGTTGGCCCTTTAGGGTGTAGTCCCAATCCTCCGGCAAGGACAGCATTTGCGACAGCAGGCCCTTGGCTTTCAGGGACAGGGCCTTGTTCCGCAGGTGGTGATTTGACATCACCGTGTAGCCTCGATTCTTTTCTACGCGGAATACTGCCATATCAAAATCAGCTCCTTTCACAGTGAATTTGGCCCCGCTGCAAGACCGGTGAGCTTGCCCGGCTGATAGGGACACTCTGCATAGACGCAGAATTGATATTTCCAATCCGGGCGATAAAAGCGGCAGGTGCCGCAATCCTCCGGCGCGTCCGCCCCGCCGCCGTCGTAGTGATCGAAACCGGGCTTTTCCTGCATCAGCCGTTCAAAGGCCCGATTCTGGCCGGAAGTAAAGTACATAGTGTCACCTCCTTTCCTTGGGCAAAACAGCCATGAGCAAAACTCCAAAAGAGTAGTAATTGCAATGGTTCCCGGCCATGGCTGAAACCGAAAATCACTCATATGATATAGAAAGCGGCGCCCCATTCTGGTAAAATTGACTTGATAGAAAACCAACCAGAAAGGGGCTGGCCGCTATCTACCGACAGGAAATCATTCAGGATGTCACGCTGTTCACATCCCAACGAGCCGCAAACCTCTACGACAAGCTTTTCAGCTGTCTGGACTTCACGCTGCCCAGAGCGGCAACCGGGCGGAGAGGCTTCCCCAAAGAAGCCATGGTCTGTGCGTTTATCGTTATGAAATGCGAGGGCTTCTCACAAATCACAGATTTGGCGGATTATCTGGACAACAACCGGCTCATTGCCCACTACTGCGGGTTCAATATCATGGAGCCGCTGCCGTCCTACTGGACGTATGACCGTTTCCTCAAAAAAATGGATAACGCTGCATTGAAAGAAATCATGGCGGCACAGGTGAAGAAACTCTATGAGATGGGGATCGTGGACGCCTCATTTATTGGCCTGGACTCCACACCCGTCATGGCAAACACGAAGCAGAACAATCCAAAATCCTTTGCAAAGAACAAGTTCTCCAAGGAAAACCACCCGAAAAGCGATCCGGACTGCGCCCTCGGCGTCCACTCGGCCTCCAACCAGCACAATGAGCGCCGGTATGAGTTCTACTGGGGCTACAAAAGTCATGTGCTGGTGGACTGCATCTCCGGCCTGCCGTTCTACGAGCTGACCACACCGGGCAATGTCGCCGATTCCTCCGTCGCCGCTGAGATCCTCGCAGCTGCGAATCAGACGGTTTCTTTGAAAGAATGCACCTTCCTTGCCGACAAGGGCTACGATGTGAAAAGCATCTACAATACCGTAAAAACGGTCTATGAGGGCGAGGCATTTATCCCCCTCAATCCACGCGGTACGAAAGATTCAAAGGCACTTTCTGCCGGTAATCCGGTCTGCGAGGCAGGGCTTGCTATGCACAAGGACGGCAAAACAACCGACAATGGGCGTACCCGCCAGAAATACTGCTGTCCGTTCCGTCAGTCCAAAATCGGTGTTTGCCCTTGTAACCACAAAAACTGGAACAACGGCAAGAAAAACCGGGGCTGCACGAAATATAAAACCGTTCCCGATGACTACAGACTTTCCATTGACCGTAGCTGCCTCTGTTTCAAGAGAACATACGCCTTGCGTACAGAGTGCGAGCGTTACAATTCTCGCTTCAAATCCACAGGTCAGGAACGGCTGTGGGTGCGCAATGGAACCAGCGCGGCAAACCTCAATACGCTGGCTCATATCTCCGCTTTAGCGGTTGCGCTGGCCGCCGTTCTGCATGGTTCTCACTCCTACCGTTCTGCCAAACAGCTTCAGCGTTCTGCCTGATCTGTCTTTTCCATACCTTTTGCAGGCGCGGGGTTCACCGTGCTATGGTTTTTGCGCCCTTGAGATGCCCCAAGCTCTTTTGATTCCCATTTGCCTTGTTCGTGGGCTGCGCCTTCTGCCTGTTTTGCTCATCTCTTTGGGCAAAAAGAAATGCCTTTTTCGTCGCAGACTTACGAAAAAGGCATTTCAGGTGTGATTATAGAGATGTTTAATTGTCTTTAGATTTTTGAAAAGTCCCGGTTTTATGCGGGTTTGCGCTGGTTGTGCTAATCGGAACGAAGCTACTGCGACTGCGGGTACAAAAAGAAAGGGTAACGGACGATGAAGAGGAAGGAAACCTATCTTTCCCGTGATTTCCGGGAGACTGTGGCACTGCGCTTTCCCGCGCAGGCAAAGGAACTGAACACCGCTTTCGATATGCGCCTGAGTGCGCTGCTGGCTGAAAATGCAGATGCAAGCAAGGAAAAGCAATACCACCTCAAGCGGCAGATCTTGCCGGGCATTGCGGCCTACGAGACCTTGCAGCGGGTCATGCCGAAAGAGGAGGCACTGCAAACCGTTCACGGCTATGTGGAGCGCTTGGCGAGAACGAGCCACAAACAGCTTGCCGCCCTGCTGCACATACCGGGGCTTTACCGCCTTGTTCCCGGCGTTTTCGTCAAATCCACCCGGAGCATTTTCGGCCCGGCGGCGGGCTTTGCCCCAAAAGAACTGCAGACCGGTAACGGCGTCTGGCGTGTGGATATGATGAAGTGTCCCTATCACGACACCTGCGCAGAATACGGCTGCCCGGAGCTGTGCCGTTGCTTTTGCGACAGTGATGACATCAGCTATACCGGGCTGCATCCGAAGCTGATCTGGGAGAGAAGCATGACGCTGGGGCGCGGAAATGACCGCTGCGATTTTTGCATGAAAACCATAAAATAGATGCACAGGAAGCGAAGAAAATGAAGAAAGAAGAATTAAAGCAGTTCATCCGCTGGTGCATCGCGGCTGCGGTGTATGAGAAAAAGCACTCTGCGCACCTCGCAGGATGACAGCGATTGCTGAATTGTCTGTGTTTTTTGCAGAAAGTGCATCCATAGCTTCCGGTGTATATATATGCTGAAGGATTACTCGCCTTTTCAAGCAAATGATTTTGAATATCTGCGGGGGAGGATACTGATCCTCCTCCCGGAAAATGACATTTTCAAAAAAAGAAGATCAGAAACGGTTCGCAGATCTGTTCCGGAAACTGGATGCAGAGATCCGCACGGTTCCGGGCGGTCATGTGGCTTCATTGTTCAGGCGGAACGGTATCTTGATTTGATGGAAACATTTTTGCAGAGAAATGGAATTTGACAGTTCACGTCTGAGAATCAGTAAGAAAAAGCGAATCTTCAGGAAAAGAGAATGGCTATGTATAAATCACTTTTTGATCTTTCCCCGGAGCAAACTGCTTCCACGGCGATGCCCCGCACCGTCGTGTTTTCCAACGGAACGGGGAGCGGGAGTATGACCATCTGTCCACTGTTTTCGGGGGCAGAACTGTACTACAACGATATGCATCTTGTTCCCTTTGACGAGGCTCCCGCACCAGCGCGGAATGTGATCGAGATCAACCACTGCCGCGTGGGGCGTTACGAGTGCAGTTTTGGGGCAAATAGCTGCTGCTATCTGGCAGCAGGGGATTTTGCGGTGTGTGCAGCAGCGCGCAAGAAATCCTCCTCCTGCTTCCCATTGCGGCACTATCACGGCGTTATAGGGAATGATAAGGTTCTGGATGGTGGAGAGGTTGGATTCGTAGGTCTTGGGCGCCCACTTGTGCTTGCTGCACATTCATGGTGCGCTCCTGCTTAGGGGCGAGAATTTTTTCCAGAAAGCTGTACACCAGTTCGGGCGCACGGTGGAGAGCGTCCAGATAGGGCTTCACTTCATACCAGAGTTCATGATACTTTTGACCCCAATGAGCAGCTTCCTTCTTGGTGGTGGAAAGTTCTTCTTTCAGGCGGCGGTTCTCCACGTCCATCATATAGCCGTGGTCGGCTTGCTTTTTCAGCTTGGAAAATTCTTCTTCGGTCAGCGAGTAGTTACCGAGAAAGGTGCGCTTGCCGATATAATCCAGATCGCGCGCATGAATGAGGGCTTCTTTCGTGAGCGTGGCCTTTTTCTGCACAGCGGCAAGTTCCTTCTCCTTTTTGGAGAGAGCGGTGCTGGTTCGGGCAAGCGACTGTTCTTTCTGGTCGATCTGGGCGGATAGGCTGCCCAGACGCTCCTGCTCCCGTTGGACTTTGAACTGCGTGACAGTCAGGTGTTCTTCGGTACTGCCGCGCTCGCCGCGCTCCACATCCGTATACCCGGCGTTGCGCATATAGTTGAAGAAATCGTCCTGCAAGATGCTGTATGACTTCTTCAGGACTGGTTTGCCGTTCTTTTGCAGGACGGGCTTTCCGGCATCGTCCAGCAGAGGCTTAGATGCCCACTTCTTACTCCGGCTGACCTGCATGACAGTCTCCTTTACGGTACCGACCAGTGCCTTGTCCTTGCAGCGTTTCGACCACAGGATTTGCTTTTCCACCACAGGCACATAGACCACATGGAGGTGGTAGTGGTAGACCTCCCGGCCTAGTGCCTCGGTCATGGCACGGTTGATTTCATCGGCGTGCATGACAGCCGAGAGAATATACTGCTCACCGCCCACGATTTGAACGGCTGCTTTGTAGGCATCCTCATAGAACTGCTTGGCGAACTCATAGCCGCCGTGGTTGTCAAAGTAGGCCGAGTTGACATCAAAGACAAGCTCACAGTAGTGGGTGGCATCCGGCTTCAGGCCGCGCGTGGAGATGGTTCCATCGGCTTCCAGTTGGGCGAACAGGTCGGTGTAGCTGGCGGTTGGCTTCTTGAAGTGGACGTTCCATGCAGCGCGCTGGGGGATAATGTCGGGGTTTCGATAGCTGTCCTTTTCGCGCTCGTTGTACTGCTCGGTGTTGC
>ENA-UERX01001643-UERX01001643.1-human-gut-metagenome-genome-assembly--contig:-NODE-1643-length-13030-cov-4.758589_pt1 | contig 13030 bp, 11 predicted proteins | sample MGYA00242992_ERZ507993 | MGnify/ENA primary metagenome ERZ507993 (study PRJEB26167, sample SAMN06115487) | human gut metagenome | host: Homo sapiens | place: China:Chongqing | collected 2015-04-10... | reverse complement strand
GACTCGATGAATGAGAATTTCGATTTTGATTCATGCAAAGCCTCCTTGCGGCACTGCTATTGCGCAGAGATAAGATATATAAAATTATGAATCTTTAGGCCGAAAATGTCAACATCTTTGTTCGTCACGTTCAATGCAAGCACTGACTTCGCAATCACATTTTGTTTTTTTCTTATACGCGTGATGCGATAAAAAAGCAACAATAAAGCGATTGTTATTGGCGATAATGTAAAATGTTTTTCACAAAAATCAGCATTATATACCATTTACGCAGAAGAAATATGATGATATGATAGTTGTAGCTTCTATATGGTGTCTATTCGCAAAATTGACTGCGCAGTCATTTTTTGACGCCAATAAAAGGAGGAAAAGGGAATGGCCAAGTATACTCTTAACAAAAAGAGACCCGACGAAATTTCGGAACGAGCACGCCGACTAAACGAGCAGTCAATTACCGTAAACATCCATGATCACATGATGTTTGAGTTCGCCATTCGTAAGGCATTGGGGCAAAAAGATATTTTCAACACTTATTATCTGCCGCAGTTGAAACGTGGATGTTTCAACGTGGTCGCAACTACCATTGGCTCAAATTCGCCCTGTCTAAGCAACCTAACGGATGATTTGGTATTTGGTGCAATGGAACAGTGGGATATGTTGCAGGAAGAAGAAAAGATTTCTGGGGCCTTTCATATTTGCACCAACGTTGCGCAAATTCGTCAGACGGTTGCCGAAGGAAAGATTGCGCTTCTGCTTGCTTTTGAAGGCGCACGTGCCCTGCACGGTCGAGCCGGAGAAGATAGCATGGCAATGCTGCACGCTTTTCACGCGCTCGGTTTGCGCGTCAACTGCATTTGTGGTGCAGCACGTACGATGTTCGGCGATGGTGTCGGCGAATGTCGTCCAGAAGCTGGCGCAACGACCTTTGGCATTTCGCTAATCGAGGAGATGAACCGTATCGGTATGCTCATCGATTTGACTCATCTGAATGACGCCACTTTCTTTGATTGCATTGAAGCCTCATCTAAGCCGGTAATTGTTTCTCATGATGGGGTACAGGCTGTATGCCCAAGTGAATGCAATCTGAGTGATGATCGCCTGCGCGCCATTGGCAAAAACGGCGGCGTAGTTGGTATGGAAATTGTAAAAACTGAACTTGTTCGTGGATCGCAGGAAACCGGGGAACTGGTTACATTTGATAATGTTATTGACCATATTGACCACATTGTCGAAGTAGCTGGTATTGATCACGTCGGTTTGGGACTGGATTATGATAATTTCCCTCTGGTTCGCAATGTTCATCGTGCAATGTGCCCGTTCCCAGGCTCAATCGAAGGATTTTACACCGGCATCCCCAAGGGTGATCATATGACCGAAGATCCAAACGATATCAGCGAAGGCTATGTCATCGCCGAATATCTGGTCAATCGCGGCTATAGCGACAATGACATTCTCAAGATTCTTGGTGGAAATCTCATGCGCGTTTTGGAAGAGACGATTGGATAAAGGAGTGAAGTAACTATGGCAACATATCAGTGGCGTGCGGATGCATTTCAGCCAATGTCAGATGAATACATCTATTGTTTTTTAGAGCACGAACAACAGGCAATCCGCGGAGAATATCATGCATTTGACCACAGTTATTTGCCCCGTTTACGTGCGCAGGGTGTACAGTTAGTCAATATGGCAATCGGCGGTGAGCGCTGTGCCCAAGTATTGTACAGCGATACCGATGTACATCGTTTTTGGGATGCACATAAGAAACTGGATATTCTCAACAGTGAGCTGGAAGCCGGGTGTAGCTCCTTTGTTTTGTGCAAAACCGCGGACGATTTGGCGCGTGCCGAATCAGAGGGCAAAATTGCAATCATTGCAACACTGGCTGGTGGCCGTCCGCTCGAAGGAAAGGCCAACCTAAACTTGTTGTCCAGCCTGCGTTCACTTTACCGGTTAGGTCTCCGTGGCTTACAGTTGACCGGAAATGGGCGAAATCGTCTGGGTGACGGAGTAGCTCAATCCCGCACTCGTGGCAAGCTGACCAGCTTTGGCCGAGATGTTGTCTCAGAGTGCTGTCGGCTGGGGATTTTATTAGATACCGCGCAGCTATCTGACTTTGGTTTTTACGATTTAGTCGAGTTGGCAGGCGGACGTCCAGTCATTGATTCTCACTCTTGTGCATATGAGGTCAGTGCACACCCTCGAAACCTGAGTAAAGATCGAATTCGCACAATCGCGCAAACTGGCGGCGTGCTCGGTATCTCTCTGCGGGCAGCTTTGGTTGCGTCTGACAAAGACGTTGTCACAATGGATGACTTGATTCGCCAAATCGATTACTGTGCTGAAGTGGCTGGCATTGAGCATATTGCCATTGGTAGTGACTATTCTCCTTTCAAAACTCCAGTTGACCGCGAAAAAGTTGTTGGCTTCGGTAATCTCGGGCCGGACATTTGCGATTGGGATTATCGTACGCCGTTGCAAAGCGAAAAGTATCCTGGGTGGATTGACGGAATTTGGTATGGTATCAGAAAGAACGATTTTGTTGAAGGTGTATCTGAACTTGAGTCCTTCCACAATTTAGAGAGTGAATTGCGTGCTCGCGGTTGGTCTGATACCGACCTTGACCTATTGCTCGGGAAAAACCTGCTCCGCGTTTATCGGGAAATTTTACAGTAAGAAAGTCTGTTAAAGCAGATAAAAAGGAGGATTTCTCCCCATGAAAATCATCGATATCATCATTTTGGTTGCATATCTGTGTGGTATCATGTTCCTTGGCAGCTTCATTGGAAAAAAGAACAAAAAAGGAAGCGGAGAAGAGTATCTATCCGGTGGGCGTAGCATGCCATGGTATGCTATCGGTCTTTCGGTTGGCTTGACCATGATCAGTGCCAATACCTTTATTGGTGGCCCAGGCTGGGCATACAACGATGGTATTGTTGCGGCAATGGTTAATATTTCCGTGCCTCTCAGTATATTCTTTATTACTTACACAATTCTCCCAATAGTGTATAGCACGAAGGTTGTTACGGTTTACGAATATGTTAATCTGCGCTTTGGTACCAAGACTCGCATTTTGAATGTCATTGCTTGGTTAATCCAATCCCTAATCTTTGTTGGAGGCTTTGTTTACACTCCTTCGCTCGTGCTTGAGGCAATCACCGGGGTGAGTATGAAAATCTGGGTGCCGCTATTGATTATCATGACCACCTTCTACGCCGTAGCAGGCGGCATTAAAGCTGCAATTTGGGCGGATATGATCCAGGGTATTATCTTGTTCACTGGGCTTGTGCTTGGTATCATAGTTGCTTCGAGTGGGCTCGACATGACATTGGGCGCAGCAATCGATGTTGCGCGTCAAGTTGGCTTAACTCAGTCTTTTGACTTCAGTTTTTCTGGCAGTAAATTGACGATTTGGTGTGCGCTCATTGGTGGTTTCTGTATGTGGGCAGGTTACTTTGGCTTTGATCAGGGGCAGGTGCAACGCTACATTACAGCGAAAGATGTACGCACTATCAAAAAGACGGGAATCATGAGTTCAATTGGTATGCAGTCGATCTATTGGCTGTGCTTTTTCCTTGGTATTATTCTGTATGTTTTTTACCTGACCAATGCACATACGCTCGATTTTGCAAACACCAATAACGTTATGATTGACTTTTTGATCAACTACTGTCCGCATGGACTGTTAGGCATCCTGCTGGCAGCCATGTTTTCGGCAGCCATGAGTTCAATTGCAGCGGTCATCAACTCTATGAGTGCTGTCTTTATCCGGGATATTTATGAGCCTTATATCAGTAAGAAGCCTAATACCCCGCTCTCTAAAAGTATCCTTTTTTCGTCTATTTCCGGTATCGTTGTTATTATTTTCGTATATCTCTATCTGGGGGACAGCACTGCTTCGATTCTATTGACTATTGGCAAATACACCGCCCCCACTGCCTCTACTCTAACCGGCATCATGCTGTGTAGTCTGTTCATTCCATGCACCAATGATAATGGTTGTTTCTTTGGTAGTATTTTGGCTGTTATTTCCAGTATGTTCATCGGCAGCATGCTTCCCGATTTGTATTACTTGTGGAGCTACGCCTATACAACACTGCTCTGTATCGTCTTCTCATACCTTTTGAGCAAACTTATGCCCAATGCGGATGAAAGCAAGCGCGCTTTCCCCTATACGCTCAAAGGAGCTCGGATCGCTCTTAAAGGTAAAACCGACGAGACCGGGTGTTCGATCGAGCCTCTCAATTTCGATAAATATGGTTATATCACCTTGGGCGTGTTAGTTGTACAAATTATTATACTGGCCTTGCTCCAGTAACTTTTAGTTTTGATGTATAAGCAATGGAGGCATTACAATGAAAGACGCAGTTATATATTATGGAGATAGCACGCAGGTCAATGCGATTGATCACAAGAATTACGGTGAATTTCTAAAGCACACCGAAAAGAAGCAGGAACTTCCCGGCTTTGATGCAGAATATCTGGATATCGTGGATTATATTCTCAAGATTACCCATCGAATTTGGGAGGAAAAGGGAATTGGTGTCATTTATGATACCTATGCCAACAACTGCTTGGTTCATGCAGGTGACGGAACATCAACCGGTGTATCTGGTGTTATAGCCAACACGCTTATGACACTGCACGCATTTCCGGACCGCCGTCTGATGGCAGAAGATGTTGTTTGGTCGGAAGATAGCCCGGGAGTATTCCTTTCTTCGCATCGCATTCTGTCCACCGGTACCAACCTTGGCGATAGCAATTTTGGTCCGGCGACTGGCAAGAAGGTATATTTCCGCACGATCGCTGACTGTGCTTGCGCCCAAAATAAAATTTTTGAGGAATGGCTGGTACGTGATAATCTGTGGATTGTTAAACAGTTGGGTCTGGATCCATGGGAGCTGGCCGCCAAAATGGCAGCCGATCAACCCGCAAAGCAAATTTACGGACGAGATGAATGTATGGAAGGTCAGATAATCCCCGAGGCCTATCAAGCAAAGGATAACTCGGTTGGGGAACAGATTCTTGAGTTGCTCAATGAAGTATACAATCGCAAGCTCATCAACCGCATCTGTGATTTCTACACAGATAATGCTGTTGTACACAGCATTTGTAATCAGGATCAGATTGGTCATGATGAAATCCAAGGGGCCATTGTAAGTCTGCTGTCTTCTTTCCCAAATGCACGTATGATCGTAGATCGTGTCACCTGCAATGACAATGCAGACGGCTCGTGGCATGTATCCGCTCGCTGGCGTCTGCGCGGCTTACATGAGGGAATCGGTATGTACGGAATTCCAACCGGTAAGCCGGTTGAGATTATGGGCATCACCCAGTATCGCTTTGAAAATGGCAAAATTGTGGAGGCGTGGGAGATCTATGACGGTCTGGATGTTATGCGCCAACTCAGCTTAGGAAATGAGCCGACGGCTGAAATGCAGTAACCCCAAGATCCGCTCCACATTACCTTGCTTTAGTAAATCTAATGCTATTGGCGACCGCACCCACTGTTATTGGCGTCGGGCGTAACTAACCACCAGGGGATGCAGGCAAAATCTTGGGCCAAAACAATGGTACAGGATCCTGGAAGTAGCGATTCCATTTGCGATGCATTGGCTCTGCCTGATGGTTCCGCACCTGTCGTGCAGTGTGGCCACTGCGCAATGTCATGCTGCCGGGGTCAAAACAAGCCTTTTATGTATGACCAATAGCAAAGAGCTGGAAAAATAGCGCTGAAATGAGCACCCAGAGGAAATGGCCTTTTGAGGCTGTCTCTCTGGGTGCTTATTTTTCATAGAGTAGATTTTAGTCATTTTATTCTTTTGCTATCCAAATATTGGATTTTGAGCATAATTAACCAAGCCCTTTCGAAAACCAAAGAGCTTCCTGAAATTGAGAGCCGCTATTTTGCTTCCGAAGAAGAATTTCCCTCGTTGCTTGCCTCGCGGCAATTTATCAAGGCGGTAATTCTTACGGATGTTTGCCGGTACCGTTTCTACGCCATTCCTAAGCTTTGCATAATTGCTGAATTCTTCACTTTGCATATACCTTTGGCTCTTTGCCCTGTTTGAAGCATTCTTTGAAGTAATGAATGTTGCATTCCATCCATCGATTTTTGGACGACACTGCCCTTGGTATGGACAACCAACGCAATGATTGCAATTAAACGAAACCTTACACTGCCTTGTCGTTTTAGTATAGCTTTGCCTTACAGGTTCGTGCCCTGCAGCACATCTCAAAAGTATTGTTCCGTCATCATTAAAAGTGAAATCAGCTAATGCATCTGGAGCCTCTTTTCCAATAAGTGCGGTTGTGATTAATTTGATGTTCTTTTCCTTTGCCAAAGCAAAATTATCCTGGCCTGCATATCCGCCATCGGTAATAAGAACGATTTCTTCTTCAGACCTGTCCATCTGTGATAAAGATTCTTGAAGAAATTGACTGTCAGTATGGATGTTCTTGTCATACTGATAATCGGTCACGACTGATCCGTTTTTATCAACGGTTTCTTCAAGGTTTGCAACATATCCTCTGTGAAGTTTACCGGCCTTGTTGCGATATGTGGCATCTGGATCAGACGGATTCTGTAACGCTGTTGAATTCATTGTTCCGTCTTCCTTTGTACGGAGTCTTCGTTTGCCATTTTCAACAACAGTCTGGTCTGAAAGGCACCTCAGAAACAGTTGGTACTCAGTAACTTCTTCGTAGTCTGTTCCGCATAGTTCAAGCAGCTTATCACTATCACTCAGCAAAGCCTGTATAATCTGCTCCATATTATCATTCAGCTGATGATAGAAAATTCTGTTATAGTCGTTTGAATCTGTATAGTGCTTCAAATCATCAGGAATCTTATTCGGATAGTTCTTATCAAAATATATCGCCAATTTAGAAATACAGGTGTATATCAGCTCCATGCGACTAAGAAAACGGATATTGCTCTCTATCATCATGGAGTCCATTCTTTTTATTCGTCCACTGAGATTCATCAGCTTTGCTATTTTACTACTAAGATCTTTTACACAGTCGTGGTACAGATCAATACCATGTGTTGTTTCATAATTGTAACAGCGGCTTCTAAATCTGCTCAATGTTTTATCCGAAATTGGTTGTTCTTCAAAACTTGTAGTATGAAGTGCGTACTGAAGATGAAGATCCAGCATAAGATTTTCAACAATCTCATCATCCGAATAATCGAACAATTCTTTAATGATTAAAGCTCCAATTATCACATTCACGGGCGCATTCGGGCGGGAAGCTTTACTGCTGTATAAAACAGAAAATCTTTCTTCATCAATATTGGGAAAAATCTCATCCGCAAATATTTTCGCCCATGAATTAGCAAGTGCCTTTTTTTCGCGAGCAGTAAGTGAAAATACACTGTCATTGAAAGATATTTGCTGACTGCTGTTTACTTTAAATGACATAAACCTTACCACCCTTCAAATCTATAACCATTATAACACAATACATTTGGGGGTGGTAAGGTTGGCTGCTTATTCCATTTTCAGAAATTTCCTATACTTTTGACCCCGGCATCATTCCATTTCGGTTTTGGCATAATGCGTACCTCCGATGCGCTTCAACAGACTTCTTTGTCTATAACGGTTTTGGCTTGTATGTAATTCTACCGATTTTATCCGCAAGTGTAAACTGAATGAAACCCACTTTTCGAGCATTCTATGGAAAAGAGGGTACCTTCTTGCCTGCAGCACGGATGCTGTGACAAATCTGTGACACTTTTTCCGCACTTTCGCGGGGGAAATCCAAGATGATCTCTGGTATGCTACAGACATGGTTGATACACAACCAAACAATAAAAAAGGAGAGTAACATACTATGAAAAAGAAAACGATTTGGAGCCTTGCGCTGGCACTGGCGTTGGTGGTATCAGCTATCGGCGCATCGACCGCAGCTTTGGCGGCTGCGCCTGACACGGCAGGGCAGACAACTGCCATTGCCACCGAGAATGAGGACGCCATCTGGGAGCAGATCGAGGCGGTGGAAGAGAAGAGCGACGCCATCTTCCAGAGAAACGCGGCGCTGTGGGAAAAGCTGGACGAAATCTGCAACGCCCTGCCCGACGACTACGACTTCACAAACTTTGACGAAGCAGCGTTTATCCGCAGCGCCAACGCTCTGACGGAAGCGGAGAAGGAAACGCTTCTGGCAGATATCAAGGAGCTGAACGGCCTTGACGCCGAGATGGAGGCGCTGTACGCTCAGCTGCCCGACTGCGACAATATGCCGCTCTACGAGAAGGCACTGGAAAAGGCCGACCCCAAGGTGCTGGACGAGATCGACACCCTGGAGCAGGAGTATGACCGCGTCTGCGAAAAGCACGCCGACCTGTGGGATAAGGTAGATGAAGCGTATTTCGATCTTCCGGACGACTACGACTTCGACAACTACGATGAGGCCACCTTCATCCGCAGCCTGAGCTTCCTGACCGATGCGGAAAAGGACGCGCTGATCGCCGACTACAACCGTCTTACGGAGATCGACAGCCAGCTGTGCGAACTGTACAATTCCATCTGGGGCAACACCGGCTGCGAAAGCGGCATCTGCCCCCTTTGACGGAAAGGAGATATTCTGATAGTATAAAATCAACATCGTGCCGATGCTGCGCCTGTGCGCAGCATTTGGCGCTGCTTTCAAGGAGGTCACTATGGGACATTCCATCTATTTGGCGGACGATGAAAAGAGCATACGAGAACTGCTGCACAGCTTCCTCGCAAGCGACGGATATACCGTGCGCTCCTTTGAAAGCGGCGATGCGCTGCTGGAGGCATTTCATCAGGAGCCTGCGGAGCTGGTGATACTGGATATTATGATGCCCGGCACGGACGGGCTGACGGTGTGCAGGGAGCTGCGCGCGCTGTCTGACATTCCCATTATTCTGCTCACAGCCAAAGACAGCGAACTGGATTACGTTATGGGTATCAGTCAGGGCAGCGATGACTACCTTACCAAGCCGTTTCGTCCAACGATATTACTGATGAAGGTCAAGGCCCTGCTGCGCCGCGTGGAGATGGACAGGGGAAAAACAACGGCAGCAGAGGATGAGTTGCGCTACGGGGACCTGCGCTGCTCCGCCACGGAAAACGCCGTCTTTTGCGGAAACACGATCGTGGCGCTGACCCAGACCGAACTGCGGCTGCTCAGCTATATGATGAAGCAGCCGGAAAAGGCCTATTCCCGCGAGGATCTGCTCAGTGCGGTGTGGGGCTTTGACTCAGATGTAGAGACCCGCGTGACCGATGAAACGCTGCGCCGTATCCGAAAAAAGCTCCTGCAAGCGGGCAGCACCGTCAGCGTAAGCACCATCTGGGGCTTTGGCTATAAGCTGAAGGGAGCGGAGTGTACATGAAAAACATCAAGCTGCGGATCGTGTACCTGATCCTTTGCTCAGCTCTGCTGCTCTTTGCACTGTTCATGCTGGCGGTGAACCTCATTATACCTGCACACTTTGTGCGTGAGGCAAAAAAGGCGCTCATCAGCGAGGCACAGTACCAGAACCGTACCATCCCCTATACCGACGATGGATCCTTTTTTGATGATGAATGGAATGACACGGAGGAGCACTTCCTTACGCCGAGCATCGTATTTTTAGAGTTGGATAATGCCAATCAATCAAGCGGTTGGAACAGGGACGCATATCGTCTGGAGAAAGAACTGCTGGAATACTGCAAGGGGCGGGATCTATCGCTCAACCAATGCTATACCTTCAAAACGGACAGGCATCATCTGATCTTCATGTCTGCGCAGGAGAATTACGGCGATGGAGAGGAACCCTACTCCTATATCATGTACATAGACATCGGTCCCATCACGCGCTATATCGTAACGCTGAACTGGGTGTTCTTTGCGGTACTGCTGGCGATTTCCTCCGTCATGTGCCTACTGGGGTTCCGCTTCGGCAGAGATATTGAAAAGGAGGCGGAGCGGCAGCAAACCTTCTTCCAGAATGCCTCCCACGAGCTGAAAACGCCGCTGATGGCGATACAGGGCTATGCGGAGGGCATACAGGCAGGCGTAATGGATACGGGCGGCGCGGCGGACGTGATTCTGGAAGAAAGCGACCGCATGACGGAGCTGGTGGAAGAACTCTTGGACATTTCGAAAATCGATATGGGGCGGCAGCGGCTTACCCTTTCCGAAACGGATATTCGGGAACTGCTTTACGACGGCATACGCGCCGTGGAGCCGATAGCCGCCGGCGGCATCGCCATCGTGCCGGACTTCCCTGAGGAGCCCGTTATGGTCAGCTGCGACGATACCCAGCTGCGCAGAGCAGTTACCAATATCCTATCTAACGGCGTACGCTATGCCCGCAGCGAGCTGCGCCTGACCTGCCGCGTGGACAAGCGGCACGTGACCATCCGGATACAGGATGACGGGGACGGCATCGCCGAGGAAGATCTTCCCCACATCTTTGACCGCTTCTACATGGGAAAAAGCGGAAAATCCGGCATCGGCCTTGCCCTGACCCGGGAGATCATCCACCTGCACAAGGGAACCATCCGCGCCCGCAACGGGGACACCGGCGCCATTTTCGAGATATCCATTCCGGTGAGCAGATAAGAAGATCACCGCACTGCCTTTGAGCACCTTCCTTGAAAAAAGGACGGACTTAGAAAAGACTTTTGTTAGTACTGGGTGGAGAGTTTCTTGTGATTTCCTCTTGTGCCGACATTGTTAGAATGGAGTACATCTATGGGTTGCAAATCAAAAAAATATCTGCATATTCATGACTGGAACTACTGGTGGGGCTATTTCCGCTGCGGCAAGGGCTGGGAACCTTTCCATGCGGCTGAATTTTCTCTTACCGAGGACGAGGCGGGAGAGGCGTCCTTTTTTTATTTTGATTTCTATAACCTTCCCGCGCTTCACCAGACGATTCGGGACGGTGAGTTTGTGGAGCCGGATAGTCCGGATCATCCGAGCTTTCTGGAGCAGGCGGAGCGGCTCAAAAACGGTGAACAGGACTGGTTCGTTGGGGCGCTGTACTATCCGCATTTTTCACCGGAGATGCATTTCTGCAACGCTTACGTCCGGAGCGGTGTCCCGCTGACACAGCTGGTTTCCCCGTCTGTACCGCCCTATTACGGGGTGATCTTTCTCCGGGAGGAGAACCCCCTCACTCCGGAGGTGCTGACACATTGGGTGGAGACACTGTCCCGGCCACTGTTCGGCCAACAGTTTTCCTGTACACTTGCGCAAGTTCCCAGCCGACAGGAGGCGATGGAGCAGTTTGAGAAGGAGATGCGGCTGATGCGATGAAATGTACGGTATCGTTTACCACTGATTTCCCGTTGAAAAGCAGTCGGGAGGGAGACGTCATGGCGTAATACCCCGCCTTTAGGCATAGGGACATAAGCCACACTTTGTTCCACTGTAAAAAGACTTTCGGGGATTGCGTTAGATATCGTTGAGTAATATAATGAATGAGACTTTTTGTGATAAGTTGTCTATATAGCGATAATACAAAATGCAACACAAGAAAAGAACGTATGCACTCGAACATGGTTTGCTGCCTCCTTTTAGAACGGTGTGGTAACTTCATCCCACCAGGATCCGCAAGCTATGACTTCTTTTTAATAGGGGCTCACACGTGAAGACCCGAAAGAGAGTGAAAACAGGCAATACATCACGAGAATGATCTTTAAGTCAAGAAAAATTGTATTTAGACAGATTTTTCTTGACTTAACGATTTTGCGAAGCTAAACTATACCCATGAGGTGATAGAAATGGAGCGTAAAATCGAAGAACAACTGCTTGCATGGAAGAATAAAACCGATGATCGGTTGCCGCTGATCGTCAACGGCGCCCGTCAGGTGGGCAAAACTTACATTCTCCGCAAATTTGGCGAGGAACAGTTTAAAAATGTGGTCTATATCAATTTGGAGACAAATCTGACGATTGCATCCTATTTTAATGACAATATTGCACCAGTGGAACATCCAGAAAACTGCCGCTTTTCAAAAAGGCGTTTACTGGTGAGAGGATCATTCCGGAAGAAACGTTGATCATTTTCGATGAGATCCAATCCAGTGAGCGTGCGTTGACAGCTCTAAAGTATTTCTGCGAGGAAACGCCGGAGTATCATATTGCAGCGGCAGGGAGTTTGCTGGGTGTGGCAATCAACCGCCAGCACTATTCGTTTCCTGTGGGCAAGGTGGAGACGCTTACGCTCTATCCGCTGGATTTTGAGGAGTACCTTGGGGCAAGAAGCCAGAAACTCCTTAGTGAAGAGATTCGCAGAGCCTACGAGAAAATGGAACCGCTGCCTGATGCACTGCATCAGAAGGCAATCGAACTGTATCGGGAATATCTGCTTATCGGCGGGATGCCGGCCTGTATCAACGCCTTTTTGAAAAGCGGCAGTTTTCTGGATGTTCCACTGGTGCAGAATGAGATTTTGGATAACTACATTGCGGACATGGCGAAGTACGCCAGTAATACGGATAGCGTGAAGATCCGTGCCTGCTACAATTCCATTCCGGCGCAGTTGGCCAAAGACAATAAGAAATTCCAGTATAAGGTGGTGCAGAAGGGGGGGAGTGCCGCGCTATTTGGCGCTTCCATCGAATGGCTGAATCTTGCCGGTGTCGTGCTGAAATGCCAGCGCATCAATCAGGCCATTGAGCCGATCGCTGTTTATACTGATCTGTCAGCGTTCAAGCTCTATATGGGCGATGTGGGTCTGCTGACGATGAAATCCGGGCTTTCACAACAGACAGTGCTCTCCGGAGAGGGGAATACTTTCATGGGAGCTGTCACAGAAAACTATGTGGCACAGCAGCTTGCCGCCAAGGGCTATGATTTATACTATTGGGAGAGTAGCAGTACGGCAGAACTGGATTTTGTACTGCAAAAAGGCAATCAAATCGTCGGCGTAGAGGTCAAGAAAGGGGAGCATGTCCGTTCTCGTAGTCTCAGCGTCTTCGTGGACAGTTATAAGCCAGCTTACTCAGTCCGACTTTCGCTCAAGAATTTCGGGGAGAAAGATGGGCTAAAGTCTGTTCCGCTGTAT
>ENA-UERX01001637-UERX01001637.1-human-gut-metagenome-genome-assembly--contig:-NODE-1637-length-13055-cov-37.390045_pt1 | contig 13055 bp, 9 predicted proteins | sample MGYA00242992_ERZ507993 | MGnify/ENA primary metagenome ERZ507993 (study PRJEB26167, sample SAMN06115487) | human gut metagenome | host: Homo sapiens | place: China:Chongqing | collected 2015-04-10... | reverse complement strand
GTCTGCTACGAGCCCATCACCACCCTGTCCGGCGGTGTGCCGGTCCATGTGGCCTGCCGTCAGGAGGATGAGTTCCGTCTCCGGGCCGACGCCCTGAAAGCCGCTATCACCCCGAAGACCAAGCTCCTCATCATGCCCTTCCCCAATAATCCTACCGGCGCGGTGATGGAGCGGGAAGACCTCGAGGCCATCGCGGAAGTCCTGCGCGGCACCAACATCATGGTGCTGTCGGATGAGATCTACGCGGAGCTGAACTATGGCTTGCAGAACCACGTTTCCATCGCCACGCTCCCCGGCATGGCCGAGCGGACGGTGGTGGTCAACGGCTTCTCCAAGACCTACGCCATGACGGGCTGGCGGCTGGGCTATGCCTGCGGCCCCGCGCCCATCATCAAGATCATGACCAAGATCCACCAGAGCGCTATCATGAGCGCCCCCACCACCAGCCAGTACGCCGCCATCACGGCCCTCAAGGACTGCGACGGCGAGATCGAGCGGATGCGCAACGAGTATAATATGCGCCGCCGCCTCGTGGTGAAGAGCTTCAACGATATGGGCCTGAGCTGTTTTGAGCCGCGGGGCGCGTTCTATGCTTTCCCCTGCATCAAGTCCAGCGGCATGAGCAGCGAGGAGTTCTGCACAAAGCTTTTGGAGCAGAAGCATGTCGCCATCATCCCGGGCAACGCCTTTGGCGCGTCCGGCGAGGGATACGCCCGTGTGTCCTACGCCTACAGCGTGGAGCACCTGATGGAGGCTATCCGCCGCATCCGGGAGTTTTTGAACGAGAACTGCAAGTGAGGAGGAAAAACGATGCGCGATCGTGTGACAGTCCTGGCCCCGGCCAAGCTGAATCTGGCGCTGGACGTGGTAGGCATCCTGCCCGGCGGCTACCATGCGCTGGATATGACCATGCAGGCCATCTCGATTTACGAGCGGGTGGTCATCCGCCGCAGTCCTTACCTTGATCTGACTCTGCCCGGCAGCAATGTCAAGCCCGGCCCGGGCAACACCGCCATCAAGGCGGCGCTGGCTTTTTTCCACTATACGGGCCTGCTGGCGGGTGCAGACATCACCATCTATAAGAACGTCCCCGTCCGGGCCGGTATGGCTGGCGGCAGCGCCGATGCTGCTGCTGTTCTGGTGGGTCTGAACGAGCTGTACGGCGCCCGTCTGTCCATGAGCGAGCTTTGCGCTCTGGGTGCCGGTATCGGCGCAGACGTGCCGTTTGCCCTCATGGGCGGCACCTGCCGGGTGCAGGGCCTCGGTGACCTCATCAAGGCGCTGCCGCCCATGCCCGAGTGCTGGTTCACAGTGGTGATGCCCGACTATGGCGTCTCGACGCCGGAGGCTTTTGCGGCCTACGATAAGGTGGGCAGCAGCGTCCATCCCGACTGTGCCGCTCAGGAAGCCGCCATCCGGGCGGGTGACCTGGACGCTGTCTGCGCTGCTGCCGGAAACGCCCTCGAGGAGTGCAGCGGGGCCAAGGACAACGAGGCCATCAAGGCCGCCCTCCGGGAGAATGGGGCCGTCACCGCCCTTATGACCGGCAGCGGCGCGGCGGTCTTCGGCGTGTTCCGCACCGAAGCCGAGGCCAAAGCCGCCGCTGACGCCCTCCGCGCCCGCTGGCCGCAGGTTTATACCGCCCAGCCTGTCAGGGGAGGGGCTTGCCCTCTCCGTCACCTTCGGTGACACTGCCCGGGTTGCGGCTCCCAGCGTCTGCTTCGCTGTCGCTTGCATCCTGCTGGCCGCGGCCCCAACAGCTCCTCCCTGTTTCCGCCGCTGGCGGCGGTCGTCGCCGTTGCTCCCAGAGGGAGAGGCTTTCGAGCGGCGCTGACCCTATAAAATGCATAACCCTCCTTCCCGTCGGGCATACTGCCCAAAGGAAGGAGGGTCTTTTTGTGCAGACCTTTTATAAAATCTGTCTCATCCTCATGATCGTCGGCGGCATCAACTGGGGCCTTGTGGGCCTGTTCCAGTTCGACTTCGTCGGCTGGCTTCTGGGCGGCAGCGCGTCCATCTGGTCACGTATCGTGTTCACGCTGGTGGGCGTGGCCGCTATCTGCGGTATCCCGGGCCTGTTTACAGACGAGACCGGGGAGTAGAGACAAAAGAAAAAGGCTCTCATGCCGGCAGGAAATACGGCACGAGAGCCTTTTTAATACCTATAAAGAATCCCGCCCGGACGTCTGCGGCAATCAAACCTACCCTTGCGGACAGGTGGGTGCTCTGTCTCCGGTTTCGCGCTTCCTCATCGAGCCTTCATGGTCGACCCATGACGGGGAGGTCTGCAATCCACCGACGAACTCCAAGCTCCCGTTGAATGATTAGTAGGATCATATAAACCGCAACAAATCGTGCCGGGCAGGAAGTCTTTGCTGAAAAATCACTCGATCTCGAACTGGTCGCTCAGACGCTTCTCGAACAGCTTGCTGACTTCCAGCAGGGTCTCATCGTCCTCGACCACATCGAGATACTCGCCCTCGTCGTCCTCGCCGACGCTCAGGATGACCAGCTGGGCGTCCTCGTCCAGGTCTTCCTCATTCTCGGCGTATTCGACAACGGCCAGGTAATGCACGCCCTTATGGTCCAGAGCGTCGATCACTTCAAACGTGACCTCATTGCCGTCCTCGTCCTCGAGGGTCATCAGGTCAGGCTGATATTCCTCTTCGGTCTCAGCGGCGGACTTGTTCATATCTTCTGCCATAAGTCACGTTCTCCTGTCAAATATCTAAAAAATGGGATAACTGTCACACCCTGCCCGCTCTGCTCCCTCTGAGCTGTGGGTTCCGGGTACGCCTATAGTGTAGCGTTTTTTTGCCCGCTCGTCAAGATGTTTTTCGCATAGAAATCCAATAACAAATTTTCACGCTTTTCCCTCTCGCTTCCCGGGCCGGAATGTGATATACTATAGCGATAGCTTTTGAAAAGCCATCTTTGCTATAATATATGGACAGGGAGGCCCGCTCATGAGAGCCTTGAAAAAAATAATGGCGGCACTGGCCCTGACGGCCGTTCTGGCCGGATGCAGTGCACATAATATTCTCTCCAGCATCCAGGGCGGGAAGGCCGGCACGGCGCAGACGGTCAGCCGCCCGGCTGTGGAGTCGGCAGAGCTGCAGTTCACCCATCCGGCGGCGGGGGACACCATCGCGGTGTTCGATACCTCGGCAGGCGTGTTCAAAGCAGTGCTTTTTTCCACCGAGGCCCCGCAGGCCGTGCAGAACTTCACGACATTGGCCCAGCAGGGCTTTTACAACGGCCTGACCGTCACCCGGGTGGAGAAGGACTTCGTGGTGGAGGCCGGGCAGGGCGCGGACGGCAAAGGCACCACCATCTGGAACGGGAACCGTTTCTCCGCCGAGACCACCGATAAGCTCCACCACTATTCCGGCGCACTCTGTGCGGCAGCGGACGCCTCCGGCGACTGCGCCAGCGTCTTCTATGTCATGGAGACCCTGCCGGGCAGCAGTTCGGTGACGCAGGAGCTCATCGACCAGATGAACGCCGCCGGCTGGCGGGCCGACGTGGTGAACGCCTATCAGACGGCGGGCGGCGCACCCTACCTCGACTACACCGACACCGTCTTCGGGCAGGTGTACGAAGGGATGGAAGTAGTAGACACCATCGCCCAGACCGGCGTGGACGAAACTCAGCGCCCGACGGAGGCTGTCACCATCAACAGCGTGACCATTACGAAATACGAATAAGAAGCTGGTTTTCCGCCCTCTGGGCGGTGGGACGGCTGCAAAAAAATCACCCGCCAACTGGCGGGTGATCTGCGTTTATAGGGAAATCAGACGAGATGCGGGGAAAATCGGGAAGAGATCAGAGATTCCTGCCCACCCGCAGGGAGATGGCAACATAAGTCTGGCCGCGAATGGTCCGGGCCACTACGCCTGCCTTGGTATAGTTGCCGTTCAGGGCAAAATCCAAGGCTTCGTTTTGATCGTTGCCTTTGATTTGATCGATGATCTTCTGCAGCGTGGTATCGTTGTAGTCATATTTGGCGACCAGAGTGAGGGTGGCGTTCTGGTTGTCAGCATCCCACTTAGCATCCACCTTGTTGAACACTGTGTACCCAAAGGCATTGAACTTCAACTTGGCATCTAGGTCATCCAGACGGGCGTTTGCAACAGTACGCATCCCATCGTCATTGGCCAGGGCCGTGGTGCGGCCTTTGTTGATGGCCTGCATCACCTTGGCTTCGGCTTGGGCCTCCGGGCCGGAAGAACCGCCGCCACCGCTGCAGGCGGTCAGGAGCAGAAGGGTCAGTGCACCGGCCAGAAGCAGGGCAGTCAGCTTTCTCAGTTTTGTCATGTGGGTCGCCTCCAATCGTTTTTGTTTTGGTGAGTCCAGTTGTTTTTTCTCATGAAGAAGCGTCATCTCCGGCCATCTGGTCAGAGGGTTCTTCTACCCTCATTTCATCGGAGAAGAGCCGGTGCTGTCAAGCTGGAAAACTATACAAATTCGGCTCAGGAAAATTGTGAAAACAAACCGGAAAACGACATTTTTCTGCGGACTTTGCAACAAACTGTCCGGACTTCGCAAAGAAACTTTGCCACAGGGGAGGCGGGGGCGTTCAGACCTCCCCCGGATGCTCCTTCCGCCATGCGAGGTAGTCGTCCAGAATGACCGTCGCGCTCACCGAGTCGAGGATGTCCTTTCGCTTTGCGCCGAAGGTGCCGCTCTCGTCGAGGAGGTCAGCAGCAGCGCAGGTGGTCTGGCGCTCGTCCCACATCCGGACGGGCAGGCCGCTCCAGATCTCAACGGTTTTGGCCAGCTTGCGGCTCTTGCGGGCGCGCTCGCCCTCGGTGCCGTCCATGTTCAGCGGCAGGCCGATGACGATGAGCTCGGCTTCGATCTCCTTTGCCACCTCGCAGACCCTGGCGGCGACTTTGTCCCGGGCCTTGACGGTGATCTGAGGCGTGATGGGGGAAGTCAGGAACTCGGTGCGGTCGCAGGTGGCGAGGCCGGTGCGGCTGTCGCCGTAATCTACTGCTAAAATTTTCATGCAGGTGTCCTCTTTCTGAGATGATTTTTTCTTCATTGTACCACAGAATAGATGTCGCTGCAATTTTGTGGTACAATGATAGAAAAATGAGGGCAAGCCGCCCACGATAGAAAACTGACCCAACGGAGAGATTCACCATGTTAAAACTACTTTTAGGCGGTTCCGGCAGCGGAAAGACCACCCTGCTGTACCAGCGCATCCGGGCGCGGGCCGAGGCGGGGGAGAAGAGCATCCTGCTGGTGCCGGAGCAGTTCACCTCGTCCACCGAGGGCCGCATCCACCGGGAGATGGGCGACGCGCTGAGCGGACTGGTGGAGAGCTTTTCCTTCACCAGCCTCGCCGAGCATATCCTGTCGGCGGAGGGCGGCTCTGCCGTCCAGACCCTCAGCGACGCGGGCCGGGCTGTGCTGGTGCGCCGCGCCCTCGAGGAACTACAGGACAACGTCCATTACTATTACCGCCACCGCCGCTCGGCCGCCTTCTGCCAGATGGCTGCCGAGACCATCGACGAGCTCAAGAGCGCGGGTCTCTCGGGCCAGCAGCTCTATGAGCTGGCGCAGGACTGCGGCACCGACAGCGCCAAGCTCAGCGAACTGGCCCTCATCTTTCAGGGCTACGAGACCCTGCTGGCCGGGACAGGCATGGACCCCTCCGACCGGCTGGAGCTGGCCGCATCCCGCCTCGAAGCCGCACTGGCCCGGGGCGAACTGCCGGAGTTCCTGCGGGACAGGGCCGTCTTCATCGACGAGTTCGACACCTTCAACGCCCCGAAAAAGCGGCTGATGGGCGCTCTGCTGGCCTCGCTGCCTACCGTGACGGTGGCCCTCTGCGACGACGGCACCCCTCTCGTGCCGGGGGACATGAGCCTTTTCTCCGGCGCGAAGCAGGTGGCGGCGCAGCTGCGCCAGCTGGCTCGCCGGAACGGCACTGCGGTGGCCGTGCCGGAACTGCTGCGCCGGGACGTGCGCCACGCCGACGCCCCCGGCCTTGCCGCTGCGGCCCAGCTGCTGGCCACGGGCCGGTGTGACCCGCCTCCGGCCTGTCCGGAAATAAAATTATTCGCCGCCCCCAGCCGGGAGGAAGAAGCCCGCGCCGCCGCTGCTGCCATCCGCCGCCTCATGCGGCAGGGCGTCCGCTGCGGGAAGGTGGCGGTGGTCTGCCGCGACATCTCGAAATACCGCGCCGCCGTGAAGTACGAGTTCCGGATGGCGGACATCCCCCTCTACTGCGACGAGCCGACGACTCCCGAGTTCAGCGCCCCGGCCACGGCGGTGCGGTGTCTGCTGGCCATTGCCCGGGGTGCGGAGCTGACGGAACAGCTCACCACCCTGGCCAAGACCGGCCTCTGCGCCCTCACCGAGGAAGAGGTCTGCGCCCTTGAGAACTACGCCTACACCTGGTCGCCCAACGCGGCGGCGTGGCGCGCGCCCTTCGAGAAGAACCCCCGGGGCTTCGGCGATGTGGAGCCTACCGACGAGGACAGAGAAAACCTCGCCCGGGCCGAAAAGGCCCGCGCCCTTCTCATCACCGCCGCCGACGGCCTGCGCGCGAAGCTCCGCTCTGCCAACGCCGAGCAGATGAGCCGCGCCCTTTACTTCTGCCTGAAGGAGCTGGGCGCGGAGGACGCTCAGGCCGCGCAGGTGGAGGCCATCCGGGCCGAGCGGGGCATCCCCGCCGCCGAGGAAGCCGCCCGGGAGTGGAACGTGGTCATGGGACTGCTGGATGAGATGGCAAGCCTGCTGGGCGGCCAGAGCGTCACCATCCCCGAGTACGAAGAGCTGTTCGGGCTGCTGCTGCGCTCGTCCGACCTCGGCCACATCCCCCAGACGCTGGACGCCGTGGTGCTGGCCAGCGCAGGCAAGATGCGCCTTGACGCACCGGACTATGTCTTTGTGCTGGGCCTCTCCGAGGGCGAATTCCCCGCCGCGCCCGGCGAGACGGGCCTGCTGACCCACGCCGACCGCGACGCCCTGATGGCGCAGGAGATCGAGCTTCCGGACTGCTTCGAGAACCGGGTGGTGCGGGAACAGGTCTGCTTTTATAAGGCCCTCACCGCCCCGGCCAGAGGCCTCTGGCTCAGCTGGCCGAAGGGGCAGGGCCAGACCCTCTGCGCCGCCCTCGAGCCCATCGTGGACGTGCTGAGACCGGGTGCGCCGGAACTCGACCTGACCGACCTTGCCGCTACTGCCGCCGACGGCCTCGACGTGCTGGGCGGCGGCTGGCCCCTGACGGAGACCGAACGCGCCAGCCTCACCGAGGCCCTTCATGCCCCCGGCGGGGCAGAACCCGAGGGCCTCGCCCTCCTGCGCCGGATGGCGGGCCGCAGCCCCCGTCAGGTCAGCGACCTCGAGGCGCTGGAAACGCTGCTGGGCCGGCGGCTCCGCATCTCGCCCAGTCAGCTCGAAAAATACTACACCTGCCGGTACGGCTATTTCCTGCAGTACGTGCTGGGTCTGCGACCCCGGAAGCGGGCCGAGCTCTCCGCCGACCAGAGCGGCACCCTCATGCACTGGGTGCTCCAGATGGCCCTCGACCCCCACCCCGGCCCTGACAACCCCTGCGCTGGCTTACAGCCCTTCCTCGACCTCGACGACGAGGCCATGGCGGCGCTGGCCGGGCTTCTCGTAGATGAGTACGCAAAGCGCTACCTCCCCGAGGACACGGCCCGCTTCGCCTATCTGCTCTCCCGCCTCAAAAAGAGCATGACGGGCCTGCTTTGCTACCTGCGGGACGAGCAGCGCCAGTCCAGCTTCAAACCGGTGGCCTGTGAGCTGAAGATCGGCCCCGGCGAGGACGCCGTGCGGGGCCAGACCTACCGCCTCTCGGATGGCCGGACGGTGCAGCTCATCGGCACCGTGGACCGCGCCGACGAGTGGATCGAGGACGACGGCACCCGCTGGGTGCGGGTGGTGGACTATAAGACCGGCACGAAAAAGCTCGACCTGAGGGAAGTCTACTGCGGCCTCGATTGTCAGATGCTGCTCTACCTGTTCAGCCTGACCCGGGACGCCGACGGACGCTTTACCGGGGCAGAGCCTGCGGGTGTGCTGTACCTGCTGGCCGACCCGGCCCCCGAGACGACCACCCGGGGCAAGGCCGCCCAGAGCATGGAATATAAGCTGGACGGCCTCGTCCGGGACGAGCAGAAGGTCTTTGACGCCATGGACGCCGAGGAGACCGGGCGGTATCTGCCCTTCAGCTTCCGCAACGGTGTACCCAGCCCCTACCAGAAAGAGAAACGTGCCGACAAGGCCAAGCTCTCCCGCATCCAGCTCCATCTGGACGACCTTGTGACCCAGATGGGCGAACAGCTCTACGGCGGCTGCATCGCCGCCGAGCCGCTGGTCACGGGCCGCAGCCCCTGCCGGTGGTGCGACTACGGCTTCATCTGCTGCCATGAGGAGGGCATCGGAGAGCGGGCGCTGGACGCCCCTGCAAAGCCTTTTGAACCGGAAGAGAAAAAGGAGGAAGACCAGTGAGCGAGATAAAATGGACCTCGGCCCAGCGTGCCGCCATCGACGACCGGGGCGGTGCGCTGCTGGTGAGCGCCGCCGCCGGCAGCGGCAAGACCGCCGTGCTGACGGAACGGGCCGTCCGGCTCATCACCGACCCGGAACATCCCGTGGACGCCGACCGGCTCCTCATTGTCACCTTCACCAACGCCGCCGCCGCAGAGCTCCGCGCCCGCATCGGGCAGGCGCTGCTCCGCCGCAGTCAGGCAGAGCCGGGCAACACGGCCCTCCGCCGCCAGCGGATGCTGTTGCAGAGAGCCCCCATCTGCACCATCGACGCCTTCTGCCTCGACCTGCTCCACAAGCACTTTCAGGCGCTGGACATCCCGCCGGACTTCACCCCTGCCGACCCCGGCAGCGTGGAGATGCTGCGGAACGCGGCCCTCTCCGAGACGCTGGAAGCGGCCTATCAGGATGCGGACTTCTGCGCCTTTGCCGACCTCTACGGCAAGGGCCGCACCGACAGGGCGGCGGGGGAGGCTGTTTTGCAGGTCTATGACTTCCTCCGTGCCCTGCCAGACTACGATAAAAAGCTGGACGAGATGCTGGCCCCGTGGCAGGACGAGAACGGCTTTGCCCGCACCTGCTGGCATGATATTCTGATGCAGGAGGCCGCCCGCTCTGCCCGGGCTGCGAAGGAGCTGCTCTGCGCCGCACTGAACGACTGCAGGGAGGATTTCGTGACTGCGCAGGCCGACGCCGAGGCCAGCAAAAAGACCCCTGCCGCCAAGGAAAAGGCCGTGGCGGCAGTGAACGAGAAGTTCGCCGAACCCCTCGAGCGACTGGAAAACTCCGCCGCCCTGCTGGGCGAGGTGGAGCGTCTGGCCGGGGCAGGGGAATGGACGCCCCTCTACGACAGGCTGACGCCCTACGTCCTCGGCATGGAACAGGCCCCCGGCCTCAAAAATATGAAAAAGCGGCTCACCGGTGAGCACAAGGACGCCGTCAAGACCCGGGCCGACGAGGCCGCAAAGCTCTTTGAGAAAATCGAAGACCTCATCAGTTGCAGCCTCGACGAAGCCGAGCTCGACCGGAAAGCCGCCGAACCCTGCCTCCGCGCCCTCTTTGCCGCCGTGCGGGACTTTGACGCCCGCTTTGCGGCCCGGAAGCGGGAGAGAAGATTGCTGGAATTCAGCGACTTCGAGCATCTGGCCCTGCGGCTCCTGCGGGACACCGACGGCCAGCCCACCGAGCTGTGTCAGGGCATCCGGCAGGGCTACGCCGCCGTCATGGTGGATGAGTATCAGGACACGAACGCCCTGCAGGACGCCCTTTACCGCTGTCTGGCCAGCCCGGCAGGGGATGACCTCTTCCTCGTGGGCGACTTAAAGCAGAGCATCTACCGCTTCCGTCAGGCGGACCCCAGCATCTTCCGGGAAAAGCTGGAGAGCTGGCCCCTCCTGCCCGGCGGCGAGGCCCGCCCCCGGCCCGAAGACGGCAGGCCCGGCGAGAACGCCATGCTGGCGCTGGACGCCAACTTCCGCTCTGCCCCGCAGGTGGTGGCAGGCATCAACTTTATCTTCGAACAGCTCATGACGCCTGCTCTGGGCGACACGGCCTACGGCGACGGACAGCGCCTCGTCTGCGGCGCACCCGGCGAGTACGAGGGCAGTGTGGAGGCCCACTTCCTGCCCGACGATGCCGCCGAGACGGACGCACAGTATATCGCCGACCGCATCGAGGCGATGGTGGCCTCCGGCGAGCCGGTGCGGGACGGCGGCACCACCCGCCCGGTGCAGTACGAGGACTGCTGTGTCCTGCTGGCGGCGAGAGGCGACTTCCCGGCCTACGCCGAGGCCCTGACGGCCCGGGGTATCCCGGTCTACGCCGACGCCCGGGAGAACTTGCTGGACGCGCCCCACATCCGCCCCCTCATCGCCCTGCTGCGGGTCATCGACAACCCCGCGCAGGACATCTATCTCGCTGCCGCCATGCTGGGGCCGATGTTCGGCTTTACGGACGACGACCTCGTCCGCCTCCGGGCCGGGGCGCAGACACCCGATAAGCACACCCGCATCAGCCTCTACGGCGCAGTTTTACAGGCCGTCCAGAGCGGGGCGGAGGATGATTTCACCCGCCGGGTGCAGGCGTTCTACCAGCGTCTGACGGCCCTGCGCCGGATGGCCCGGAGCGTGCCGGTGGAGGAACTGCTGGAAGAAATTTTTGTTTCCACCGGCTACCTCGCCGCCCTTGGTGCCATGGAGAACGGCCAGCGCCGCCGGGAGGACGCGCGGCGTTTCGCCTCCTTCTGTGCAGGGGCGGGCGCGGGCGGCATCTCGGCCCTCATCCGTGCCATCGACGCGGCCACGCTGGCGGGCTCCACCGGGCAGGAGACTGCCCCCGGCGGGGCGCGGCCCGGCTGCGTTACTATCATGACCATCCACCGCTCCAAGGGCTTGCAGTTCCCGGTGGTGTTCGTGGCTGACACGGCCCGGCAGTTCAACGCCGCCGACACCCGCCAGCCTGTCCTGCTCCACCGCGTCTGCGGCGCGGGCCTTCGTCTCCGTCCCGAGGGCGGCGAGGGGGCCTATAAGACGGCGGCCTACACCGCCCTCTCCACGGTCCATGCCGCCGAGATGCGGAGCGAGCAGATGCGGCTTTTGTATGTGGCCCTTACCCGGGCGCAGGATAAGCTGATCTTGACGGTCCCACTGGGCATTGGCCGGACGTCCAACCCCTTCGCCAAAGCTGCCGCCTTCCTCGCCGCCGGGGCGGGGGAGACCCTGAACGCTCAGGCGGGCAGCTTCGCCGACTGGCTGCGGGCGGCGCTCCTCGTCCACCCCAACGGCGGGCCTCTCCGCCGTCTGGCGGGGAACCTCGAGCTGCCCTTTGCGGACACCAGAAGCACCATCGCCCTCACAGTGCAGGCCGATGTCCTCCCGCCCGAAGAAGCCCCCGCCGAGGCGGAAGAGCCGCCCCGGCCCGAGGCCGACCCGGCCCTTGTGGAGACGCTGCGGCAGGGCTTCGGCTGGCGGTATCCGGCGGCAGCGCTGGCAGACATCCCGGCCAAGGTCAGCGTGACCAGCCTCGTCCACGCTGCTGATCAGACCACCCTTGAGCGCCCGGGCTTCCTCTCGAAGGACGGCCTCACCGCCGCCGAGATGGGTACGGCTCTCCATGCCTTCCTCGAGCACGCCGACTTCGGGGCGCTGGCCGCTGTGCGGGACGCAGAGGACGACGCCGTTCTGGATGCCGTCCGCGCCGAGCGGGAGCGTCAGGCGGCGGCGCAGCTCACGCCCCCCGCCATTGCCGGGAAGCTGGATGTCTATAAGATACTCCGCTTTGTGCGCAGCGAGGCGTTCCGCCGCATCTGCGGGGCAGAGGATGTGCTGCGGGAGCTGGCTTTTATCACGTCGCTGCCTGCCGCCGAGGTCATGGCTGCCCAGGGCCGCGCCCTGCCTGACGGCCCTGCCGCCGACGCCGGGGTGCTGGTGCAGGGCATCGCGGACATCGTCCTCATCTACCCCGACCACCTCGAGCTTCTGGACTACAAGACGGACCGCCGCAAGACTCCTGCCGACTTCGTCCGCGCCTACCGCGCTCAGCTGGAGCTCTATGCCAAGGCCATTGAGAAGCGCTTCGCCCCCCGGCGGGTGACTTATAAAGGGATATATTCGCTGGAGCTGGGGGAGCTGATTGAAGTTTAAGAATATTTTTCAAATTCCCGCATAAAAATGCTTGACAGCCTCCCCGGGGTGTGGTAAAATGCTTGAGTAAAGAAAGCAGCTACGGCCTGTGCCGCGCTCGCCTTGAGGGGTAAGGATCCCCGGGCTATACCCTGAACCGATTCGTCTTGAAGACCGAATCGCGCTTTTGAGTGAATTTTGCGCGGCTGTCCCGAAACTGGGGCGGCCGCGTTTTCTATGCCAAAAAACGCAACACTATGGACTATTGTTTGGAGGTGCATTCATTATCGCTACCGCTGGAAAGTCGAAGGAACTGGAGATCAACGGTCAGATCCGTGACCGTGAGGTTCGCCTGATCGGAGCCGACGGCGAGCAGAAGGGCGTGGTCAGCATTCAGGTGGCCATGCGCGCTGCTGAGGACGCCGGACTTGATCTGGTCAAGATCGCCCCGCAGGCTGTCCCGCCTGTGTGCAAGGTGCTGGATTACGGCAAGTACCGCTTTGAACAGCAGAAGAAGGAGAAGGAAGCCAAGAAGAACCAGAAGGTGGTCGAAGTCAAAGAGACCCGCCTCTCGCTCAACATTGACACCAACGACTTCAACACCAAGCTGAACCAGACGGCCAAGTTCCTGGCCGCTGGCCACAAGGTAAAGGCCTCGATCCGTTTCCGCGGCCGTGAGATGGCGCACAGCGCACTCGGTGCTGACGTGCTGAAGCGCTTTGCTGAGGCCCTGCCTCAGGCAAGCATGGATAAGCCGCCGGTCCTCGAGGGCCGCACGATGTCCATTCTGCTGATCCCGAAACCCAATAAGGACTAATTTTAGGAGGATACTAAAATGGCTAAGATGAAACTGAAGACGCACTCCGGCGCTAAGAAGCGCTTTAAGCTGACCAAGAACGGCAAGAT
>ENA-UERX01001631-UERX01001631.1-human-gut-metagenome-genome-assembly--contig:-NODE-1631-length-13101-cov-35.233031_pt1 | contig 13101 bp, 10 predicted proteins | sample MGYA00242992_ERZ507993 | MGnify/ENA primary metagenome ERZ507993 (study PRJEB26167, sample SAMN06115487) | human gut metagenome | host: Homo sapiens | place: China:Chongqing | collected 2015-04-10... | reverse complement strand
CTGCGTATCGTGCACAATGAGGACAACTCTACCCAAATGGTTGCCCTCAATTTGTTGTACGATGTAGGAGCACGCGACGAAGATCCGGAACACACCGGCTTTGCTCATCTGTTCGAACACCTGATGTTCGGCGGATCGGTGAATATTCCCGACTACGACACTCCGGTACAGAATGCCGGCGGCGAGAACAACGCATGGACCAATAACGATATAACCAATTACTACATTACACTGCCCTATCAGAACGTGGAAACAGGATTCTGGTTGGAAAGTGACCGGATGCTGAGCCTCGACTTCAGCCCGCAAAGTCTGGAAGTACAGCGTCAGGTAGTCATCGAAGAATTCAAACAGCGCAATCTGAACCAGCCTTACGGCGACGCGTCACACTTGTTACGCGAAATGGCTTACCAGACTCACCCGTACCGCTGGCCGACTATCGGAAAGGAAATCAGTCATATTGCCAATGCTACACTGGACGAAGTCAAGAGTTTTTTCTACCGTTTTTATGCTCCGAACAATGCTATTCTGGCTGTTACCGGACATATCTCCTTCGACGAAACAGTCCGTCTGGCAGAAAAATGGTTCGGTCCGATACCGGCACGCGAGATTCCTAAGCGCCAGTTGCCTGCCGAAAGTCCTCAGACAGCCATCCGCCGCCGCAGTGTAGAACGAAGAGTGCCGGTGGATGCCTTGTATATGGCTTTCCACATGTGCAACCGTTACCATCGTGAATATCACGTGTTCGACATCATCACCGACCTGCTGTCGAACGGACGTTCATCGCGTTTCATACAGACACTGGTACAAGAGAAAAAACTCTTTACCTCCATCGATGCCTACATTTCGGGAAGCCTCGACGAAGGACTGCTGCACATTACGGGCAAACCGGCATCGGGCATCACACTGGAACAGGCAGAAGAAGCCGTATGGCAGGAACTCGATAAGTTGAAAACGGTTCCGGTAACGGAAGATGAACTGGAGAAGGTAAAGAACCGCTACGAAAGTGAACAGATTTTCAATAACATCAATTACCTGAACGTAGCGACAAACCTGGCATTCTTCGAGTTGCTGGGACGTGCAGAGGACATAAATCTGGAAGTCGGGAAATACCGTTCGGTTACGGTCGGACAGATACAGGATACGGCACGCCGGACATTTGTACCCGAAAACTGTAACATTCTATACTATAAAGCAATCAAATGAGTCAGTCACATTACCGCGCATTATTGTCACTGGGACTTCCGATTGTCATCGGACAAATAGGAGTCATCGTACTGGGATTTGCCGATACGCTGATGATTGGTCACCATAGCACTACGGAACTGGCTGCTGCCAGCTTCGTAAACAATATGTTCAACCTTGCCATCATTTTCAGTACAGGCTTTGCCTATGGACTGACTCCTGTAGTAGGCAGCCTGTTCGGGCAGCATAAAGTGAGCGAAGTAGGAAGAACCCTCAAGAACAGTCTGGCGGCCAACACCTTACTGGCAGTCATCGTATGCGTGGTAATGACAATGCTTTATCTGAACCTTGACCACATGGGACAGCCAGTCGAGCTGATACCTCACATGCGGCCTTACTTCATGGTGTTGCTGGTTTCCCTGCCTTTCGTCTTATGGTTCAACGGATTCAAGCAATTTTCCGACGGCATCACCGATACCAAGGTTTCGATGTGGATTTTGCTAAGCGGCAATATTCTGAATATCATCGGCAACTACATTCTTATTTATGGTAAGCTTGGTATGCCCGAACTGGGATTACTGGGTGCCGGTATCTCCACGCTGGTATCACGTATCCTTATGGTAATAGCCTATCTGGTCTTATTTTTCGGAACCCGCCGCTACCTGTCTTTCCGGGAAGGCTTTCGCCGGGGAAGAATCAACAAGTCCGACTTTAATCTATTGAACAGGTTGGGCTGGCCCATTGCCGCACAGATGGGCATGGAAACGGCTTCTTTCAGCCTGAGTGCCATTATGGTGGGTTGGCTGGGAAGTGCAGAACTTGCCAGCTATCAGATTATGATTGCTGTATCACAAATCTGCTTCATGATGTATTATGGCATGGGAGCTGCCGTTTCGGTCCGTATCAGCAACTTCCTCGGACAGGGAGATATAGGAAATGTAAGGCGTACGGCAAACGTAGGTTTCCACATCATTCTGATTATGATTGTCTGCACTTCCATTCCTATTTACCTGCTGCGCAATCACTTGGGCGGATGGTTTACCGATGACGCAACTGTAGCTGCCATGGTGGCTCAGGTCATCATCCCGTTCCTCCTCTATCAGTTCGGCGACGGATTGCAAATCAATTTCGCCAATTCTCTGAGAGGCATCGCCGATGTACGGCTGATGATGCTGTTCTCGTTTATCGCTTATTTTATCATATCACTGCCTTTGGGATATTTATTCGGCTTTGTCTTCGACTGGGGAATAACCGGCATATGGATGGCTTTCCCGTTCGGACTGACCAGCGCCGGTATCATGTATTACCTCAGGTTCAGGTATAAAACCGGGAAAGGAGTCTGATTATGTTTTCCACTTCTACTAAAATTGCCTTCGGATATATATTACTTATCTGTCTGCTCTTCGGGGCTATCGGATACATCTACCAGCAAATGACGCTGCTTACAACTCCTACGGGACTGGAGGAAACTATCAGTACCCGGCGGAAAACGACGCACCAGATTGTGACGCAACTGTACGAAGCGGAAATTATCGGACAGACCTTGCGTATCGGGCGCCTGAATGAATACCCCAAATACAAAAAAGCAATGAAGGAAGCCAGCGCCCTTATTGATTCACTCCAGCAACTTCTGACCGATACGCTGCAACAAATGCGTCTGGATACCGTACGCTCACTGGTACGCAACAAAGAGCAGAACATGATACTGGTACTCGAGGCCATGCGGCAAAGTCCGACTGACGAACTGTATCGCCAGCAACTGGACAGCCTGATCATGCAGCAAGATTCCATACTGGGCAGCACACATGTGCGACGACGTGTCGTTACACATCATAATTCTTATACCATTCATCACAAACCTAAAAAGTTTTTCAGGCGACTGGCCGATGTATTCTCGCCCGGAAAGCCCGATTCCACACAGGTAGACAACATCATACAAGAGGAGTATACCGATACGATAGACGAAGCTTACAACCCGGTAGATACCATTGCCACAATGCTGACTTCCATACAGCACAAGGTCTTTCAGACAAGACAAGAAAGCCAGCGTACCCTCGACGCACGAATCAACCAGTTACGCATTGCGGGAGGAAGGGTCAGCCAGCGGGTCAACCAGTTGCTGGAAACAATAGAAGATGACGAACAAAAGGCTATGGAAGGCCGAATCGAACACGAACAAAATATCCGGCAGCAGGCGGCATGGACCATGGCAACCATCGCCATCCTTGCGGTTCTGCTGGTACTGATATTCTTTACCATCATCTGGCGGGACATTACACGCAGCAACCATTACCGCAAAGAGCTGGAGAAGGCTAAGCTGTATGCCGAAAACTTACTCGTAGCACGAGAAAAACTGATGCTGACCATCACGCACGACATAAAGGCTCCAGCCGGTTCCATCATAGGATATATTGATTTATTAATCAGACTGGTGCAGGACAGACGGCAACAGTTCTACCTGCATAACATGAGAAGTTCGGCACATCATTTGCTGGATTTGGTTACTTCATTGCTGGATTATCATCGGCTGGAAGCCGGAAAAATGGATATCCACCCGGTCACGTTCAATCCCCATGAACTATTCGAAAGCATTTATACCAGTTTTCTACCCAGTTCCGAAAAGAAAGGACTTTCTCTTAACCTGAAAGAGCATATATCGCATACCCTCAATCTGGAAGGAGATCCGTTCCGCATACGGCAGATTGCAGAAAACCTGATATCGAATGCACTGAAGTTTACTGCCGAAGGTAGTATCACCATAGAAATAGATTATGGACAGAACCGATTCAGCTTCAGTGTGAAAGATACTGGATGCGGAATGAACTTACAAGAGCAGCAGCGTGTGTTCCAAGCATTCACACGCTTAAGGAGTGCTCAGGGACAGGAAGGTTTCGGACTGGGATTATCCATAACCAAGAAGTTGGTAGAACTGCTTAACGGAGAGATTTCCATCGAGAGTATTCCGGGAAAAGGAAGTACATTTCAGGTAATATTGTACCTTCCTAAGGTAACCAAAGCTCCTGTTCCTCAGGAAAAGACATTGCCCGACGATAAAAAGCAATGGCGTATTCTGCTGATAGACGATGACCGTATTCAACGAAATCTGACGGAAGTGATGATTTACGACTTGTTCAATCATACGAAACATGGTATTCCTCCCGTCATAAAAAGTTGTGAACAGCCCGAAGAGCTGTTTAAACTGATAGCTTCCGAGCCTTTCGACGTAGTACTGACCGACATACAAATGCCAGCCATGAACGGTTTCGAACTGCTTCAAAAGCTACGCAGCCTCGACGTACCGCAGGCAAAGACAATCCCCGTAATAGCCATTACCGCCCGAAGCGATATGGATGAAACGGACTTTCAGGCCAAAGGTTTTTCCGGTTGCCTGCATAAGCCGTTCAACCAAGATGAATTGCTTAAGATTTTCAAGACTCATACATCGGCAGACTGGAAAGAAGTCCCTTCTCGGGAAGAAAACAGGTACATGCCTGCAACAGCCTGCAACAGATATAATTTTTCTCCCCTGACAGCTTTTTCGGGAGATGATCCGGAAGCGGCACACGAGATTTTGGAAACCTTCATCGGAGAAAGTTCCAAAAATTACGAACGGATGAAACAGGCTTTGGAAACCGGGAATATGGAAGATTTGTGTGCTGTAGCTCATAAAATGCTTCCCACATTTACCATGATCGAAGCTAAAAAAGCTGTTCCGGCATTGCAATGGTTGGAATTTCACCGGGGAAAAACAGAAATGACTGATGAAGCAAGAGAACAGGCTGACACTGCACTGGCTTGCATTGCCGATGTAATAGAGCAGGCACGTAAGGCTATAAACGGTGATAAAGAAGACTAATGCACACTTCCCGATATCCAAAGAAAACTTAGAAAAAGAGCCTGTTCGTCACCACATTTCGAAAAATTCGAACAGGCTCTAAAATACAATAGCGAAAAAACACTATCTTTGTATAAATATTGCCTTGATATACATGGAAAATAAACCAAAGAATGAAATGCCATTCCGATAATCGCATGACGATATCTGGAGCTAAATGCAGACAAGAATCCATCGAAAAGAACAAGGCGTTTTTAAATAGTAAACACACCGGATAAAGAAAATTATATGGTTCCGTCTATTCTAATAATTGAAGATGATTTGACTTTTTCTACCATGCTGAAAACATGGCTGGGGAAAAAAGGGTTTGAAGTTGATACGGCAAGCAGCAGCTCACGAGCCAAGAAGCAACTCTCGGCACGTTCTTATGACCTTATTCTGTCCGACTTGCGTTTGCCCGATCAGGACGGAATCCATTTGCTTGCATGGCTTCGCAGCCAGTCGTGTACCACTCCTTTTATTATCATGACAAGCTATGCAGAAATCCAGACAGCCGTACAGGCCATCAAACAAGGAGCAAGCGATTATATCGCCAAACCGGTGCAGCCTGATGAACTGCTGAAAAAAATAAAAGAAGCCATACAAAAACCGGAACAGGAAATGGCGGCTGCCGAAGTACAACTGGAAAAGACAGCTCCACAAAGCTTTCTGGAGGGAGAAAGTGAAGCTGCACATCAGTTATTCAGCTATGTACGTCTGGTAGCTCCTACTCAGATGTCTGTTCTGATAAACGGAGCAAGCGGTACGGGAAAAGAATATGTAGCACACCGAATACACGAACTAAGCAAACGAAGTGGCAAACCTTTTATTGCCATCGACTGCGGCTCGATTCCTAAGGATCTGGCTGCTTCCGAATTTTTCGGTCATATAAAAGGCTCATTTACCGGCGCCCTGAACGATAAAGTAGGTGCTTTCGAAGAAGCGAACGGTGGAACATTGTTCCTCGATGAAATAGGTAACCTGAGTTACGAGGTACAGGTACAACTGTTGCGTGCCTTGCAAGAACGGCGCATTCGCCGTATTGGTTCAACAAAGGAAATAGAAGTTGACGTACGACTTATTAGTGCAACGAACGAAAACTTGACGGAAGCAATAGCCAAAGGCAACTTCCGCGAGGACTTGTATCACCGTATCAATGAATTTACTCTGCGTATGCCCGACCTGAAAGAACGCCCTGAGGATATTCTGCTCTTTGCCAATTTCTTCCTGGATCAGGCCAACCGTGAACTGGAACGCGATTTGATTGGTTTCGATGCTGCTGCCAGCGAGGCACTTCAGCGCTATTCATGGCCCGGTAATCTCCGCCAGTTAAAAAATATCGTGAAACGTGCTACCTTACTGGCACGGGGAGAGTTTATCACGGTACACGATCTGGGGGATGAAATTCTTTTCCAACCGTCGACTCACCAGCCAGCCTCATCGTTTGTCCTACATGATGAAGAAGTAGAGAAACAGCGTATCTTGAATGCTTTGCAACAGACAGGTAACAATAAGACCAAGGCTGCGCTTCTGCTTGGCATCGACCGTAAGACATTATATAATAAAATGAAATTGTATAATATAGGATAAGTTCAATACAAAGCCGTTATATACAAAGGCAAATATGATAAAAGTGTGGAATAATTCCACAACACTCCCCACTCATTCCACACTTTCCACACTTTAACAAAAAGCCCCGTTTCTTCAACTATAAGAAATACAGCAAGTTACAGACAGCACACAGTTTGGCACGCCGATTGCAATATATAATAGAGAGAATTGATAAACACACACTCCATACAACATAAAAGAGGCAGAAACTAAACTATAAACCCAACCCCATAAAAAACAAAAGAGAGAAAGTTGCGTTTCATCCCCCTGAAATGCAACCATCTAAAAAAATGAAGATGCCTATGTGTTTTTTAAAGAACGGGAACGCTGTGAAGCGTTTCCGTTTTTTCTTTTAATCAGTCCATTTCAAAGCCATTCCACAAATTACCCGAAGGTACAGGTGCCGTAACGTCTATCAACTCTTTCGACACCGGATGGATAAAACGAATCCGCCGTGCATGCAGACAAATGCTTCCGTCAGGATTGGAACGAGGAAAGCCATACTTCAAATCGCCTTTGATAGGACATCCCATTTTTGCCAACTGACAGCGAATCTGATGATGTCGTCCTGTTTTCAAATCTACCTCCAGCAAATAATAATTCTGCGAATGCCCTATCAGCCTATAGTCGAGAACAGCCTTCTTGGAGTCTTTCACCTCCTTATCGTAAGCATACGATTTATTCTGTTTTTCATTACGCACCAGATAGTTGACCAGTTCACCTTCTTCGGCAGGGGGACATTGCTTTACGATGGCCCAGTAAGTCTTCTTCACTTCACTGTTACGGAACATATCGTTCAGACGGCTCAATGCCTTGCTGGTTTTGGCAAATACAACCAGTCCGCTTACCGGACGGTCCAGACGATGTGTCACACCCAGAAACACATTACCGGGCTTTGCATACTTCTCCTTGAGATACTGTTTTACAGTTTCAGACAATGGAACATCTCCCGTCTTATCACCCTGTACAATCTCGGATGCCGTTTTATTTACTATTATAATATGGTTGTCTTCGTATACTACGGTCATAATACCCTGAAATAAAAAGATGAAGAATGAAGAACATGTGCAGCATCATATGCCAGCACGAAGATTCCCCATCCTTCATCCCCGATTATTTACTATTTATCTATTACATATTCATACCACCGTCTACCTGGATAACCTGTCCTGATACATAAGCAGACAAGTCAGAAGCCAGGAACAAAGCGATGTTTGCAACGTCTTCCGGAGTACCACCACGACGCAAAGGAATCTTCTTAGCCCATTCAGCTTTCACCTCGTCAGACAATTTAGCTGTCATGTCTGTAATGATGAAACCCGGAGCGATAGCGTTTGCACGAATACCACGAGAGCCAAGTTCCTGAGCAATAGATTTAGCCAGACCAATCAGACCTGCCTTTGAAGCAGAATAGTTGCACTGACCAGCGTTTCCATGTACACCTACAACAGAAGCCATGTTGATAATGTTACCACTCTTCTGACGCATCATAATAGGTGTGCAGGCATGGATAAAGTTGAAAGCCGATTTCAAGTTAACATTGATAACAGCGTCCCACTGTCCTTCGCTCATACGCATCATCAATCCGTCTTTAGTAATTCCGGCATTGTTTACCAAAATATCGATCGTACCGAAATCTTCTTTAATCTGTTCTACAACCTTTGCTGTATCTTCAAAGCTGGCAGCATTCGAAGCATAACCTTTTACCTTTACACCCAATGCAGCGATTTCAGCTTCTGTATTCTTTCCGTTTTCGTCAATTACCAAGTCTGTGAACGCAATATTTGCACCTTCTGAAGCAAATTTCATTGCGATAGCCTTACCGATACCACGAGCAGCACCGGTTACGATAGCTGTTTTTCCTGTTAATAATCCCATGTTTTTTTATATTTAAAAGATTAAACTTATTTTTCCTTCTGGCAGCCCAATGCTCCATATACAATCTTCGATACATATCGCCAGCCTGTTTCATCGTCAAGGTCCTCCCCTATCTGACCGCGAATGTACGGAACTTCAATTCCCTTAATGCAATAATGTAGAATATCCGCCGTAATCTCCACATTGTCAATATCGAATACACCCTGATCCTTTCCTTCCCTCAACACTTCACGAAACAACTTAATTTCATTGTTGTCGAAGTATTTTCTCATCGCCTCTACACGCCAGATGTCACGAAAGAAATCAGCCCGGAGAGTCCCATTGCGGTAAACTGCCATCTTTATGATGTCCAAATGAGTAGTAATCAGCTCCAAAATCTTTTTATCGGGTACAGTCGGCTTCCTGGCAACCTTATCCATTGTATCCGAAAGCATCTTGAGTTCCGACTCTACCACAGCCATATAAATCTGATCCTTATTTTTGAAATAAGTATAGAGCGTACGACGCCCTTTCTTAGAAGCCATGGCAATGTCGTTCATCGTCGTAGCCTCTACACCTTTTTTGGCAAACAACTGCCGGGCAACGTCTACCAATTTAGCTCTGGTCTTCAGTACAGTCATTCTAACTCTCCTATTGCACAATCTATGTATATTGTGAGCAAAATTACTGTTTTTCTTTTATCTACACAAATTCGGGGTATATTTTCCGTCACGAAGATGAAGAGTTTATGAAAAAACAGTTACGAACTACAAATCACAATATGTTAACCTTCATAAGCCCAACAAGAATCTGTCGTATTTTCAGGAAAAAATTAAACATACACACAGCAAAAAGGTAAAATTTACGTATACATCTGACTTTTTTCAATAGAAAAGCAGCAAATTAGTCAAATATTTCACTAAATAATTTGTCTTTTTAAAATAAAGTCCTTACCTTTGCACCGCAATTAAGAAATAACATCGCGGAGTGGAGCAGTTGGTAGCTCGTTGGGCTCATAACCCAAAGGTCGTCTGTTCGAGTCAGGCCTCCGCAACCAGAAAAGAGAAGTATTACTTCTCTTTTTTTATTTTCCTTTTCCAATATACCCTAAATGGGGTATTGCTATTCCACCCACAATCTGTTAACTTTGCCAATGAAGCAACTAAAACCAAGCGCTTATGGCAAAAATCTACAAAAGCCTCACCGAACTGATTGGAAATACTCCGCTATTGGAGCTGGAGCATTTAAGCAAAACTTACGAGGCAAAAGCACATCTTATCGCCAAACTGGAATTCTTTAATCCCGGAGGAAGTGTAAAAGACCGTATCGCTCTCGCCATGATAGAAGATGCCGAACAAAAAGGTATCCTGCATCCGGGAGCTGTAATCATTGAACCTACCAGCGGCAATACCGGTGTAAGACTGGCATGGGTAGCCTCAGTAAAAGGCTATAAAGCTATCCTTACCATGCCTGAAACCATGAGTCTGGAAAGGCAAAATCTTCTGAAAGCCATGGGAGCACAGCTGGTTCTCACACCCGGCAACGAAGGCATGAGCGGAGCCATAAGAAAGGCCGAGGAACTTCGTGACCAGATTCCGGGAGCCGTCATTCTACAGCAGTTTGAAAATCCAGCCAACCCCCGAACACACAGCCTGACCACCGCCAAGGAAATCTGGCAAGACACCGACGGAAAAGTAGATGTATTCATCGCCGGAGTAGGCACAGGTGGAACACTGAGCGGAGTAGGTGAAGGACTGAAGTCGTACAACCCTCAGATTGAAATCATCGCAGTAGAGCCTGATACCTCAGCTGTCCTTTCAGGCGACAAACCGGGTATGCATAAAATACAAGGTATAGGCGCAGGCTTTATCCCGAAAACTTATCACCCGGAAGTCGTAGACAAAGTAATACGCGTAAAAGACGACGACGCTATCCGAACAGGAAGAGAACTGTCTTTACAAGAAGGATTACTGGTAGGCATCTCATCGGGAGCAGCGACATACGCCGCACTACAATTGGCACGTATGCCTGAATACAAAGACAAAAATATTGTCGTATTGTTACCCGACACCGGAGAGCGCTATCTGTCGACTGTACTTTACGCTTTCGAAGAATATCCTCTTTAAGCCATAAAATCAGCCAACATACAAAATCATTACAACTATGGACATCAAAAAACTTCATTTCGAAACACTTCAACTACACGTGGGACAAGAACAAGCAGATCCAACAACCGACGCACGTGCTGTCCCTATTTATCAGACTACATCGTACGTATTTCACAACTCCGCCCATGCTGCGGCACGCTTTGCGCTGCAGGACCCGGGCAATATCTACGGACGTCTTTCCAACCCCACGCAAGACGTTTTCGAGAAACGTATGGCCGCACTCGAAGGAGGTATTGCAGCTCTTGCTGTAGCATCGGGAGCCGCTGCCATTACATATGCATTTCAAAATATCACCCGAGCCGGTGACCATATCGTTGCCGCCAATACGATTTACGGAGGAACATACAACCTACTGGCCCATACTCTTCCCGCTTCGGGAGTGAATACAACTTTTGTCGACCCGAGCCGTGTAGAAAACTTCGAAGAAGCCTTGCAGGAAAATACCAAACTGATTTTTATAGAAACGCTGGGAAATCCCAACTCAAATGTAACCGACATAGAGGCTATTGCACAAATAGCACACGCTCATCAGATTCCTCTGATAATAGACAATACTTTCGGTACTCCTTATCTGATTCGCCCGATAGAACATGGAGCAGACATCGTCGTGCATTCGGCAACCAAATTTATCGGCGGACATGGAACAAGTCTTGGAGGGGTTATTATTGATTCTGGCAAATTCGACTGGAAAGCCTCGGGAAAATTTCCACAACTGACGGAACCAGACCCCTGTTATCACGGCATACGATTTACCGATGTTGCCGGAAACGCCGCCTACATTATCCGCATCCGTGCTATTCTACTACGCGATACTGGGGCCGCAATCAGCCCTTTTAATGCTTTTCTGTTGCTGCAAGGACTGGAAACGCTTTCTCTTCGTGTGGAACGCCATGTAGCCAATGCTTTAAAAATAGTGGAATTCCTGAACAAACACCCTAAAGTAGAAGCTGTACATCATCCGTCACTACCCGACCACCCCGATCATCTCCTCTACAAACGCTATTTCCCGCAAGGAGGAGGCTCCATCTTTACAATTGACATTAAGGGAGGAATAGGAGAAGCTCAACGGTTTATAGACAATTTGCAAATATTCTCACTGCTGGCAAATGTGGCCGATATGAAATCACTGGTTATTCACCCTGCTACTACAACCCATTCACAGCTGAATGAAAAAGAGCTGGAGGAGCAGCAGATCAAACCAGGCACCGTCCGCCTGTCTATCGGAACAGAGCATGTGGACGACCTGATTGCCGACCTGAAACAGGCGCTTGACAAAATATAACCAAGATTTTCATTACAACCATCAAACACCTCAAAACAGAAGTTGAAAATTAATATTCTATAGTCTAAAGTATTCAACACAAAAAATTCCTCTGTATTATCCTTGATTTATGTATTGCGAGGATAAAATACAGAGGAATTTTTACAAACCCACCATATGGTTATTTTATAATGGAGTAATTCACTTCTTTCTTTTCAGTATCAGATACAATATTCTGCCACATTAACTATCCCCGCACGCAAAGCATAACGGATAGCTTCCTGTGCGTTGTTCACATTTAGTTTCCGGAAAATGTTTTTACGATGCGTCATAATAGTATACACACTCAGAAAACGTTCGGCTGCAATTTCTTTCGTACTCTTACCTAAAGCAAGCGAACGAAGTATCTCTTTTTCTGTAGCAGTCAACTGAGGAATCCCCGCAGACACCCGCCTCTCTTCAGTATACAACCAGCTTTTTACTTTTGCACACACAAACTGTTTCCCCTGCTCTGCACTTTTCATACAAGCAAGCAGCTCAGATAAATCAGAATCCTTCAGCAACAGACTAAACTGTACGGTTCCTAAAACCATTCGGCGTACAAAATCTTCACTCAAGGCTTCACTGAAAAGAATAAAGACCGATGCAGGAAAACGCTCTTTCAATACCCACAACTGATCGGCCGTACAATCGAACAATGTATAATCAATAACCACAATGGCATCCGGGAAAGAAGCCAGCAGAAGAGACAAATCATGCAGACACCCCACTTCCTTTATAGAAGAAGCAGTTCTTCCATTCTCAACGGCCAAAAACTTTATTCCTAACCGTGTCACCACCTGATTGTCTGCCAGAATTAAAGACTTCATACATTTATATCAATTCTAAATAGAACAACAACTCCGAAAAGAATGTTCAAATGTGGAAAACAAAAAAAGAGCCTCATCGGACTGATGAAGCTCTTGAAGTGGACGTTGACGGATTCGAACCGCCGACCCTCTGCTTGTAAGGCAGATGCTCTGAACCAGCTGAGCTAAACGTCCAAAAGACATTAAAAAAAAGTTCTCATTTGTGGGCGTTGACGGATTCGAACCGCCGACCCTCTGCTTGTAAGGCAGATGCTCTGAACCAGCTGAGCTAAACGCCCG
>ENA-UERX01001628-UERX01001628.1-human-gut-metagenome-genome-assembly--contig:-NODE-1628-length-13115-cov-4.645498_pt1 | contig 13115 bp, 11 predicted proteins | sample MGYA00242992_ERZ507993 | MGnify/ENA primary metagenome ERZ507993 (study PRJEB26167, sample SAMN06115487) | human gut metagenome | host: Homo sapiens | place: China:Chongqing | collected 2015-04-10... | reverse complement strand
GATAAACCGTATCGTTGTGCACATAAGGTGCAGGATCGGCCGTATACTTGGTCTGGATGATTGGCAAGTTGATGTTCAGTGCGTTGTACAGTTCAAGCAAAACGGAGCGTTCATTGAAGATCCTGCGGAATAATGCATCCCGGTATTTTTTCTGCACAAAAACGTGTCTGGTGTGGCTGCGTTTTCTTTTGTTTTCACCATAGTTTTCTCCTTTGATTATAAAAAATTAAGTGATTTTCACAATAGTTTTCTGAAATAGCAGGCGAAGTGCCGGAAGTAATAAGAAGCGTGTTCAGAAAAATGACTGAATGGAAATCAGATCGAATTGCGATAGATGTAGTATAATATGAAATGTCAAAAATGCAATTATAATGTTTGGGGAAGAAGTGTATGTTAATGAATAAATTATTCGGGGAGTTGCTGAATAAATGATGGTTTGTTGAGGCATGCGTCGCCCACCTAAATGGTGTTTCGTAGGTTTGTGAGTGGCATCTTGCGCAAAGCCGGAGTAATTTTGGTTCCGTTGTACGAAAATAAGAAAAGTCTAAGTGTGTCTGAGTTAGATTTTCGCGAAGTGACGTGAACGGCAACAACGAGTCATCCATGACTCGATGCTGCCTTGTTCTGCCATCCATGGCAGAACATCACTGTGTAACTACAGACACACTAAGATTTTCTAATTTTCTCCCAAAGTCACAAAATCAGCTTCGGCTTTGCGCAAGATGCCAGCTGTCAGGTTGTGAACACCATTTGAGTGGGCGGTTCATCTCAAAACTGGGGTGTAGGTGTGGATTTTTGATATTCGCACGAATGAAAATATGCTTAAAATCCTAAGGTGCTGTATCATTGATATTCAGCCTGATGACTTGCTAGAATCTTAATCTGCTGTATTGTTATCAAACAGTATAGTCCACTACACCTCACTTTTCCGCTTTGCAGACTAAAAATTCATTCTGCATTATTTTGCTTAACAGCAGTTTTAAAATACAATAATCGTTTCATAAATTACCAGACTAATAACGCAGAATATTTTTTAATCAGATTCAGACACAAAACACTAAAAATTTACGTCTCCCAAAGTTGTAAAATGAGTTCCCCCGCGAAGGGTGGTTCACAACCTTGCGGCTGGCAAATCGCATTAAGCCGAGACTCGTTTTGTGACTTTGGAAGAAAATTAGGCAATCTTAGTCTGCCTGTTCGTAACACAGTGTTGTGCTGCCACGGACGGCAGCACAAGTCCTAATGTGCCCGGACGGCACATTTAGGACGCACACGTCACTCCACCACAACCTAAGCAGGCAGACCTAGATTGCCTTATTTTCGGACAACGGAACAAAGCAGTCCCGGCTTGATGCAATTTGCCAATCGTAATCCCCCAGAACCACCCTACACAGGGAAACTCACATCACAACCACAAACCATCATTTGTGAGGCAGTTCATGAACAGATCAGAAATCAAAGAACAAAAGCCAGAATCCAATAATGAAGAATGGAAAATGAGAAAGAGTCTCATTTCCCATTCTTGTTTTTTGCTCAGATGTTCGCTATACTAAACAGCAGTTAGATATAACTAACAATAGTGTAAATCATGCAGACCAAGAAAAAGTGACGCGGGTGGAAGCGCGGACATTTTTGAATATCACAGGGGGAATCAGACACCCCTGCCCGGAATCCGAAAGTTGCTACCTTTCAGATTCCGGTAAGATCGTCTGCAAATGAGGAAAAGGAGACAGCGGGAATGAATTATTTAGCGATTGAAAAAGTAATCGGAAGAGAGATTTTAGACTCCAGAGGTAATCCTACCGTGGAAGCTGAAGTATATTTAGTGGACGGTACCATTGGAAGGGGAATGGCACCAAGCGGTGCATCGACCGGAGAATTTGAAGCATTAGAGCTTCGCGACGGCGATAAGTCGAGATATCTTGGCAAAGGCGTTACCAAGGCAGTTGAAAATATTAATACAATTATCAACGATACAATCGTTGGAATGGATGCCAGCGACATTTATGCAGTGGATGCAGCGATGATCGCAGCAGACGGAACAAAGGATAAATCAAAACTGGGAGCAAATGCGATCTTAGCAGTGTCGATTGCAGCGGCACGTGCAGCTTCCATCTCACTTGATATTCCGCTTTACCGTTTCTTAGGCGGCATTTCAGGCAACCGTCTGCCAGTTCCTATGATGAATATTTTAAATGGTGGTGCACATGCAGCAAACACGGTAGACGTGCAGGAGTTCATGATCATGCCGGTCGGTGCACCGAGTTTTAAGGAGGCGCTCCGCTGGTGTGCGGAAGTGTTCCACGCACTTGCTACATTGTTAAAGAGCAAAGGACTTGCAACTTCTGTCGGTGATGAAGGTGGTTTTGCACCGGATCTTGCATCTGATGAAGAGGCAATCGAGTACATATTAGATGCTGTGAAAAATGCAGGATACGAGCCGGGCAGAGATTTCAGAATTGCAATGGATGCAGCTTCCTCCGAGTGGAAGAGCGAGAAAGGAAAAGGATTTTATAAACTGCCAAAGGCGGGCACCGAATTTACTTCTGCAGAACTGATCGAGCACTGGAAGAAACTGGTTGAAAAATACCCGATCATTTCCATCGAGGATGCACTTGATGAGGAAGACTGGGATGGCTGGAAACTTCTGACCAAAGAACTTGGCGGTAAGGTACAGCTTGTCGGAGACGATTTATTTGTAACCAATACAGAGCGCCTGAAAAAAGGTATCGACAATGGCTGTGGCAATGCGATTCTGATCAAGTTAAATCAGATCGGTTCCGTATCCGAGACTTTAGAGGCAATCAAGATGGCTCATAAAGCAGGTTATACGGCAATTTCTTCCCACCGTTCCGGTGAGACGGAAGACACCACGATCGCAGATCTTGCTGTGGCATTAAATACCTGTCAGATCAAGACCGGTGCACCGAGCAGAACGGAGCGTGTTGCAAAATACAACCAGCTTCTCCGCATTGAGGAGGAACTTGGAAGTGCAGCAGTGTATCCGGGAATGGGTGCATTTAATGTAAAATAAGAAATTTATTCATATTATAATTTATTTTCTCCTCTGTATCATGGAAAGGACGCGAAAGGTCAGGGATGGCTTTTGGCGTTCTTTTTATTCCAATTCTCTTATTGAAAAACACTCTCAATTACAACCCCTGCAATCGCTTGTATTCAAAAATAAATAGCGGTATAATATTTTTACAATATCCTACTAAAATACTAGGAAATAAAAATGTGAAAGAAAGGGGTATGATTGATGGATAGATCAATGTTAAAGATAAAAGATCTGACTGTGGGTGTGGAGGACAAAGAACTGCTGCACCATGTCAATCTGGAGATAAAACGTGGTGAGACGCATGTGCTGATGGGACCGAATGGAGCCGGAAAATCGACACTTGGCTATGTGCTGATGGGCAATCCGAAATATCAAGTTAAAGGGGGAATCATTGAATTCCTCGGAAAAGATATCACAGAGGAACCGGCGGATAAGAGAGCGCAGGACGGAATTTTCCTGTCATTTCAGGAGCCACTCGAAGTACCGGGACTGGCACTGGATTCCTTTTTAAATAATGCAGTGCGCAAACGGCGGGGAGATAAAGTGCGGATCTGGACATTTATGAAAGAAGTGGATGCTGCAATGAAGATTTTGCAGATGGATGAGTCCTATAAAAGCCGTGCATTAAACGTTGGATTTTCTGGTGGAGAGAAAAAGAAAACGGAGATTTTACAGATGATGCTGTTAAAACCAGAACTTGCAATTTTGGACGAAACAGATTCCGGACTGGATGTGGATGCGGTACGTCTCGTTTCGGCAGGCATTGAGGAATACCGGAAAAATAATGACAAAGGACTATTGATCATCACACACAGCACCAGGATCTTAGAGCATCTGCACGTGGATTATACACATATCATGGTGGATGGGCAGATTGTTGCGACCGGGGATGGAAGCCTGGTGGACAAGATCAACCGCGAAGGATATAAAGACTATCTGGCGTAAAAATAAATTATGGTCAGCAGGAATAAAGATAGTGTGAAAAATAAGCTGCGATATAATCTGAAAACAGTGTGAAAAGTAAGCTGCAATAGAGCAGAAAACAGTGCAAAAAATAAACCGTGATAGAAATGAGGATGATCATGAAAGAAAAAACTTATGTAGCGGATATCGACCGCACGATTTATGATATCCGGAATGATGATAAAGATGCATACCATATGGAAGCGGGACTGACGGAAGAGATCGTGCGTAAAATTTCAGATGAAAAAGATGATCCGGTATGGATGCGTGAGTTCCGGATGAAATCACTTCAGATTTACAGACAGATGAAAATCCCGGACTGGGGGCCGCCGATCGACGGACTTGATATGGATCACATCGAGACTTATGTGCGGCCGAAAACACAGATGCTCGGAAAATGGTCGGAAGTGCCGGGAGAGATCAAAGATACGTTTGAACGCCTTGGAATACCGGAAGCGGAGCGGAAATCGTTGGCAGGTGTCGGAGCACAGTACGATTCCGAGATGGTCTACCATCATGTGAAAGCGGAAGTGGAAGCACAGGGAGTTGTATACAGTGATATTGAGAGTGCGATGAAAGGCGAATATGCGGATATGATCCGCAGGCATTTTATGAAACTGGTCAAACCGAATGACCACAAATTTGCGGCACTGCACGGAGCCGTCTGGTCTGGAGGATCGTTTGTCTATGTGCCGCCCGGAGTGTCCTTAGACTTCCCATTGCAGTCATATTTCAGACTGAATGCACCGGGAGCAGGACAGTTTGAACATACGCTGATCATCGTGGATGAAGGCGCATATCTGCATTTTATCGAAGGGTGTTCTGCACCGCGTTATAATGTGGCAAACCTGCATGCCGGATGTGTGGAATTATTTGTCCATAAAAATGCAAAGCTGCGCTATTCTACGATCGAAAACTGGTCAAAAAATATGTACAATCTGAATACAAAACGTGCGTTAGTCGAGGAGGGCGGAACGATCGAGTGGGTGTCCGGTTCTTTTGGTTCCCATACATCGTATCTGTACCCGATGAGTATTTTAAATGGAAAAGGTGCACACATGGAATTTACCGGCATCACGTTTGCCGGTAAAGGGCAGAACCTTGATACCGGTGCAAAAGTAGTGCAGAACGCGCCGGATACTTCTTCCTACATCAATACAAAATCAATCTCAAAAGATGGAGGAATCAGTACATTCCGCAGTTCCGTAGTCATTGGAAAAGAAGCGAAAAACAGTAAGGCGGCAGTATCCTGTGAATCTCTTATGCTGGATGGTATTTCAAGATCAGATACAATCCCGGCAATGGATATCAAAACCGCTATGGCGGATGTCGGGCATGAAGCAAAAATCGGCAGGATCAGTGATGACGCAGTTTTTTATCTGATGTCACGCGGCATCAGTGAGCAGGAGGCACGCTCAATGATCGTCAGCGGATTTGCGGATGATGTATCGAAAGAACTGCCACTGGAATATGCACTGGAAATGAACAATCTGATCCAGCTTGAGATGGAAGGGAGCATAGGCTGATGGAAAAAGAATGGATTATAAACGAGCTTCCGGCAAAGACATGGAACTGGCTTAAGATGAATGAATCACAGGTTACGGCAGTTACAGATGCCATCCCATGCATACCGCAAGTTGGGGTGGAGACTTCGGATAATAGTAACGGAAAGCTGCCGGAGGGTGTAAGTTTTGAAAAAAGGGAAATAAAAAAAGGAATCAAAACCGGAATGGGAGCGCAGATATCAGAACTGGGCAGTCAGGATATGGCAGATACACTTCGGATTGAAGAAAATGTACAGATAAAAAGTCCGGTTGTTATTTCATATCAGTATGATGCAGAAAAAAATTACTTTAACCGCATGCAGATTATAGCTGAAAAAGACAGCGAAATAAAAGTTATTTTTATATTTTCCTCTGATAAAAATAGCAGTGGGACAGTGATACACCAGTTACTGGTTGATGCGAAAGAGGGAGCAAAAGTAAAAATATATGCCGCACAGCTTTTAGGTAAAAATGCATGTGCCCTGCTTGATATCGGCGGTGCATGCGAAAAAGATACATCGGTGGAACTGCTTCAGATGCAGCTTGGTGCAAAAGATCTGTATGCGGGATGTCAGATGGAACTTGCCGGTGCACACAGTACATTTCGGGCAGACATTGGATATCTTGCGGATGGGAATGACCGTTATGACATGAACTATGTGGCAAGACATATTGGGAAAAAGACAGAAAGCCAGATGGATGCAAACGGCCTTTTAAAAGGAAATGCGAAAAAACTGTTCCGCGGAACAATCGACTTTATCACAGGATGTGCCGGTGCGAAAGGTGCGGAGAGCGAGGAGGTGCTTTTGATCGATGAGGGTGTCGAAAATCAGACAATACCATTGATTCTCTGTGGGGAAGAAGATGTGGAAGGAAGCCACGGCGCGACGATCGGAAGACTTGATGAGCAGATGCTCTTTTATTTAGCAAGCAGAGGGTTCGACAGCGAAGTGGCAAAACGTCTTGTGGTGCGTGCAAGGGTTGACGCACTCTGTGCAAAAATCCCGTCAGAGGAGATACAAAAAGAAATCCAGATGATGCTGGATGCACAATGATCGCAAACAGTATCGGGATATGGATGGAGGATGATAAAGATGCCTGATTATAAAAAAGATTTTCCACTGCTAAGAGACAATCAGCTGGTATATTTAGACAATGCGGCAACCGCACAGCGGCCGGCGAAGGTACTTTTGGCAGAGCAGGAATTTTATGAAAAATACAATGCAAATCCCCTGCGGGGACTTTATTCGCTTGGTCTTGCAGCGACAGAACAGTATGAGTCTGCAAGGGAAAAGGTGCGTGATTTTATTCATGCAAAAAGTGAACGGGAGATCATTTTTACCAGAAATACAACGGAGAGCATCAATCTTGTGGCATACAGCTATGGACTTTCCAATTTAAAAACAGGGGATGAGATCCTTGTCACAATTATGGAACATCACAGCAATCTGCTTCCATGGCAGATGGTGGCGGAAAGGACAGGTGCAAAACTTGTTTATCTGGATTGTGAACAGGACGGAAGCCTTACAGATGAGGCAATTTCAAATGCCATCGGTGAAAAAACAAAGTTTGCAGCGATAGGACTGGTCTCAAATGTCCTTGGCAGACGAAATCCGGTGGAAAAAATCATAAAAATGGTGCATGAAAAAGGCGGTGTGGTGTTAGTGGATGCCGCACAGGCAGTTTTGCATAAAAATGTGGATGTCACGGCGATGGACGCTGACTTTATTGCATTTTCCGGTCATAAAATGATGGCGCCGATGGGAATCGGTGTGCTTTACGGGAAAGAAGCACTGTTAGAGGAAATGCCGCCATTTTTAACAGGTGGAGAGATGATCGAGACGGTGACAAGAACTGGGGCAGTTTACGCTGAACTGCCACATAAATTTGAAGCTGGAACGGTCAATGGGGCAGGAGCCGCCGGACTTGCGGCAGCTATTGATTATATGAATGACATCGGAATGGATACGATTCAAAAGCGGGAAGAAAAGCTGACAAAAATGTTATTTGATGGCATGGATCAGATTCCGTATGTGCATATCTTAGGAAGCAGCAAACCGGAGGAACATGGTGGTATTTTAAGTTTTGTGATAGATGGTGTACATCCGCATGATATTGCTTCTATTTTAGATGACAGTCAGATTGCAGTCCGTGCAGGACACCACTGCGCACAGCCGTTGTTAAAACATCTCGGTGTGCCGTCATCTGCGCGTGTCAGTCTGGCATTTTATAATGACAAAAAAGATATCGAACGTTTCTTAGACTGTCTAGCCGGCGTTCGAAGGAGGATGGGATATGGAGAGTAGAAGTTTTTACAATACGATTCTGACAGAGCACAACTTACATCCGCTGCATAAGCAGGTTTTAAAGGATGCAAACCTGGCGTTAGAAGGTGTCAATCCAAGCTGTGGAGATGATATTGTACTTCAGCTTAAGGTGGAAGATGGAAAAATAACGGATGGCGCATTTGCCGGAAGCGGGTGTGCTGTTTCACAGGCTTCTGCGGACATGATGCTTGATCTTATCATCGGAAGAACAAAAGAGGAGGCACTGGAACTTTCGGATATTTTTTTAAAAATGATTCATGATGAAGCGACACCGGAGGAAATTGACAGACTTGAGGAGGCATCCTCGCTTCAGGATATCTCTCATATGCCTGCCCGTGTAAAATGTGCGGTGCTTGGCTGGCACACGATGGAAGAAATGTTAAATGATAAATAATCTCACTTATTCGTGCGCCATCTTCTTCTGACAGGGGTATAATATAAACAATTAGAAACAACTAACAAAAGTTATGAATGACGTATCCAATTGTTCTGGAACGGTTCAAAACAGATTGTGTGCAAAGAATGCGCAGGAAATGGAGGTTCTGATGGGAAGATATTATCATTTGTCAAAGAAGCTGACAAAAGCACAGGTGGCAGAAGTAGAACGTGAGATGAGAGAGATCGAGGATGTGGAGAGCGTGGAAGTAAACGGTGATCATATGTACATGAAAGTGATCACAAAAGATGACGAGTTTTCCGGTGTGATGGGCAGGGCAGTCAATATCTGCAGCAGGGTTGCAGATGGGGCAGAATTGTCGTTTTCCGGATTTGCAGTGTGAAGCAGGGTGTGTGAAATAAGATCAGAAAGATATAGCCGACAGAAGGCGCGGTAAAATACTAATGTAAGTGCAGCAGATTTATGCGGAAATATATCAAAATCATTTGATATATTTCCGCATTTATATTTCCGCGTATTAACATGAACCGAAATGATTTTTGTGACAATATATCAGTGTAAGGACATAGTTCCTAATCTTAATCGCGACTAAGAGGAAAACACAATGACGATTCAGGAATTAGAGATATTTATAGAGAAGTATGGAAAAATCATAAGAAAAAATATGCCGTCAGGGACAGAAGCAGTATGCCAGAGCGGAACTGCGATAACCTTGAAATGTTTGCAGACAGGGAAACAGCCGATAAATACCTGAAAAATATTCTGGAAAAAACAGAAGCAGATGAAAATGGTGTCAGCGGATTTTTTAGAAACATTTTATTTGCAAAATAAGTCCTGACGGTTTACACTTTTTATAGTTTATAGAAGTAATTCATACACAACAAGAGAGGACTTATCACATGCCATCATTTGTAACCTTTTCGAACGTGGGCAAAATCTACCATACCGGTGAACTTGATATCACTGCTCTCCACGACGTTAACTTTGAGATCGAAAAAGGAGAATTCTGCGTTATCGTCGGTGCATCCGGCGCCGGAAAAACCACTATTTTAAATATTTTAGGAGGAATGGATTCCTTAAGCAGCGGACAGGTGTTTTTAGACGGACAGGAAATTTCAGGCTACGACAAAAAACAGCTTACTTCCTACCGGCGTTTTGACATTGGATTTGTGTTTCAGTTTTACAACCTCGTACAGAATCTGACAGCAATTGAAAATGTGGAGTTAGCCGCACAGATCTGTAAAGATCCGCTTCCGGCAGCAAAAGTGCTTGAGGAAGTCGGATTAAAGGATCGTTTGTCCAATTTCCCGGCACAGCTTTCCGGCGGAGAACAGCAGCGCGTGGCGATCGCACGTGCACTTGCCAAAAATCCAAAGCTCTTACTCTGTGATGAACCGACAGGGGCACTTGATTACAATACCGGAAAAGCAGTTTTAAAATTATTGCAGGATACCTGCCGCGAAAAAGGAAAGACGGTTGTTGTCATCACACATAATCAGGCACTGACAGCGATGGCAGACCGCATCATTACGGTAAAGAGCGGAACGGTCGTGTCCATGGAAAAAAATGAGCACATTGCAGATATTGCAGATATAGAGTGGTAGATGGTTATGAGATCAATGATATGGAAATCAACATTCAGGGAAATAAAAGAAAGCCTTGGCAGATTTTTAGCCATCCTTGCTATCGTTGCATTGGGAGTGGGATTTTTTGCGGGACTTAAGGTAACACAGCCTGCAATGTTAGAAACGGCACAGCGTTATTTTGATAAGACATCTCTTTATGATTACCGCCTGATCTCTACGGTCGGTTTTTCAGAGGACGAAGTGGAAACGATACAAAAGCAAAAAGATGTAAGGGCAGCAGAAGGAGCAGTCACGTTTGATATTATCTGTGAGAGCGGTGGGAAAGAGCGTGTCATAAAAATGCACAGCATCACGGAGAATGTCAACCGTCTGGTGCTCGTGGATGGAAAATTGCCGGAAAATGCATCGGAATGTGTGGTGGATTCCAATCTTTATGATGCATCCATGATCGGAAAAACGATCAAACTTTCCGGGAACAATGATACGGATGATCTGGAACATTTTTCGAGCAGGGAGTACAAGATTACCGGAATTGTGCAGTCACCATTGTATTCGCAGTTTGAGCGTGGAAGCACATCGCTTGGCAATGGCAGGGTAAGCGGATTTGCCTATCTTTTGCCAGAAGGATTTGCGGATGATTATTATACGGAAGTCTATGTGAAATTTGACAGCGATTTTCCACTGTACAGCGAAGAATATGATGCTTACATAAACCAGAAACAGGATGCGTGGGAAACACTGGCAGAGGATCTTGCAGCAGAACGCTATCAGACGGTACGTTCGGAAGCAGAGACGAAACTTTTGGATGGAAAAAAACAGCTTGCAGAGAAAAAAGAAGAGACGAAGAGTCAGCTTGACGATGCGAAAATACAATTAGACGATGCGAAAAGCCAGATCGAAGACGGCGAAAAGCAGCTTGCAAATGCAAAAAAACAGTTAGAAGAATCCAAAACACAGATCGCAGAAAAAGAAGCGGAATTATCCAATGCAAAGAAGCAGTATGAGGATGGGAAAAAGGAATATGAGGACGGGCTTTCGACTTACAATAAAGAGATAGAAAAAGCTGAAAAAAAGATCAGCGATGGGGAAAAGACGCTGCAGGAATTAAAAGAGCCGGATACCTATGTGCTTGGGCGTGATACGAATGTTGGTTATGTATGTTTTGAAAGTGATTCCGGTATCGTCGACGGAGTTGCGGATGTGTTTCCGATTTTCTTCTTCCTGGTAGCAGCGCTAGTCTGTGTGACAACGATGAACCGTATGGTGGAAGAACAGCGGACGCAGATCGGTGTTTTAAAGGCATTAGGTTACAGTGAGCATACGATCATGGCAAAATATATGTTTTATTCCGGATCGGCAGCACTGACCGGCTGCGTGGCTGGATTTGCGCTTGGAACTGTAATGTTTCCGAAAGTAATCTGGTATGCGTATGGCATGCTCTATAAGATGGAGTCGTTAGTGTATGTGTTTGACTGGAAATTAGCAGTCATTTCCGTGACCGTATCGCTTATTTGCTCTGTTGGCACAACATTTGTATCTGTCCGGCGGGAACTGACGGAGGTTGCGGCAGAACTGATGCGTCCGAAGACACCGAAAGCCGGAAAACGTGTATTTCTCGAATATCTGCCGTTTATCTGGAAGAGGCTTAAGTTTCTGCAGAAAGTGTCAATGCGGAACATTTTCCGGTATAAAAAAAGATTTTTTATGATGGTCGTGGGGATCAGCGGATGCAGTGCACTTTTAGTAACCGGATTCGGGGTACGTGATTCCGTGACGGGGATCATAACGCAGCAGTATACGCAGATACAGACTTATGATATCGGGATTACCTATTCATCGTCTGTTGCACAGAAACAGAAAGATGAACTGGAAAATAAAGAAAAAGACGGTGTAAAAAACTTTGTGTTTGTGGCAGAAAAGAGCATGGATTTAGTCGGTGAGGAAAAGACGAAATCTGTCAGCCTTATTATGGCAGATCCGGATTCGGATATAACGCCGTTTATCAACTTACATACGGAAAAAAAGGAGCCGATCGCATTTCCACAAAAGGGAGAGACGGTTATTTCAGCGAAAGTGGCAGATGAACTTGGAATAAAGACAGGGGATACCGTGACACTGCAGGATTCCGATATGAAAACGCTTAAGGTGACGGTAAGCGGTGTCTGTGAGAATTTTGTATATAATTATGTGTATCTGTCGGCAGATACTTACGCGGAACAGATGAAAGCAGAACCGGAATATAAGACGGCATTTGTGTCTGTTTCCGAGGGTACAGATGCGCATTTACTTGGAACAGCGTTAATGGCGATGGCGGATGTGGCAGCGGTAAATATTTCACAGGATGATATGGAACGTTTTTCAAGTATGATGAGCAGTATGGATCTGATCGTTGCTGTCATCATTCTGTGTGCAGCGGGACTTGCATTTATTGTTTTATATAACCTGACGAATATTAATATTACAGAGCGTGTGCGTGAGATCGCAACGATCGAGGTGCTTGGTTTTTATGAGAATGAGACAGCAGCATATGTTTTCCGGGAAAACACGATCCTTACATTTCTTGGCGCACTTGTAGGACTTGTGCTTGGCATATTTCTGCACCGGTTTGTCATGAGCCAGATCGTTGTGGATATGGTGTCTTTTGATGTGCATGTAAAACAGATCAGCTTTTTATACAGTCTGGTGCTGACCATGGTATTTACCTGGTTTGTGGACCGCCTGATGCGAAAGAAGATCGATGCGATCAGTATGACGGAATCTTTAAAGAGCGTTGATTAAAAATAGAGTTGGACGTTAATGTGGGAAAGTGTTATAGTCTATTTATAAAAAATGACGAATCAGGAGATGATACATATGGGAAAAATTATAACGATCGGGCGTGAATTTGGCAGTGGCGGACGTGAGGTTGGAAAGAGACTTTCGGATGAACTGGGAATCGCCTATTATGATAATGAGATCATTACAGAGATTGCGAAGCGGACAAAACTTGCAGAAGGTTATGTACAGCATGTAATGGAAAACAGTCCTTCCACGCTGATGCCGATCACGATCGGAAGAACTTTTTATATGGGCGTGGACCCGGTGATGGAGCAGAACAATGCGGTTTACAGGGAGCAGAGCCTTTTGGTGCAGGAACTTGCAGAAAAATCAGACTGCGTAATTGTCTATGCTGGCTCTTTGTCCTTTTGGGCGGGAAATACGCAGTTGTCCCGGTGATGGTGGATGTCTCAGTGTGTT
>ENA-UERX01001623-UERX01001623.1-human-gut-metagenome-genome-assembly--contig:-NODE-1623-length-13145-cov-47.425467_pt1 | contig 13145 bp, 10 predicted proteins | sample MGYA00242992_ERZ507993 | MGnify/ENA primary metagenome ERZ507993 (study PRJEB26167, sample SAMN06115487) | human gut metagenome | host: Homo sapiens | place: China:Chongqing | collected 2015-04-10... | reverse complement strand
TTTTGCCCGTTTGTCAAGTTCTGCATGGATGGTCTCCGGTGTTCGATGCCCCTTGGGAGCTGACCATCTAATTAAGACATTGACATTACCAGTTCGGCGAGTCATGGCGTCTTCGCGTCGAGCGGCGCCAACGTCACGGTAGGTTCGGAAAACACATCTACCCTAACCATTGCCGGCACGACGGCCATTTGGGCACAACGCACATTAAACGACAAACCCTCATCTGTTAATGTTCAAGCTGATTCCATCTTTTTGAAATCAACATCCGAGGCCGCCGTAGAGGCTAAAAGCGGGGCATCGGTCACGATCGGCCATGACGACACAACCACTACGCTCACCAGTTCCTTGGGCAACGAAACCGGTGCAATCACCGCCGTCGAAAACGCGTCGAAGGTGACCGTCAACGGCAAGTCGCTAACCATTACCGCAGGAACGAACAACACCAACAAGGCGATCTCCGGGCTTTGGACACAAAACGGCACCGCGCTTGAAAAACCCGAAGACACAAGCACCATCACGATCAACGCCGCGGACACGAGCATCACCGTCACCTCCAAAACCAACCTGACCGACAACAAAAAGGCCGGTGCCATCGGCCTTTACGCCATCTCGAACGGCAAGATCGACGTCAAGGGCAATCTCACCGTCGACGCCGAGGATGCTATCCTGGTGCGCGGCTACAGCACCGTGCTGATCAACCAGTCGGGCGACAAGACCGTGAAGCTCAACGGCAACATCGACTTCAACTACAACGCCGGAACCTCAGGCACCACCACGGACGCCAACGTCAAAATCAAGCTGACCAACGGTGATTCCTACTGGACGGGGCGCGCGCTCACCACGAACGATTCGGTGGGCGAAGTCGACTATCCAAGCGATGATCCGAACTTTCAGATCGGCACCCAGGCCGAAGGCCTGGTGCTTGAGCTCGCGAGCGGCGGCACGTGGAACATGACGGGCAACAGCTTCGTCACCACGATGAACATGACGGGCGGCGGCATCGTCAACGGATCCGCCGACGCGAAGAAGCTCTCCATCAAGGACTTCACCGTCTCGGGTACCAACAACGTCTTCAAGCTCGACAAGGATACGGTCTTCACCGGCACGATTACCTTCACCGATGCAAACGCCGAGCTCGTCACCAACCTCAATACGGCGTATGAAGTCTCCGCCGACGACTTCCTCACCGTCGAAGGCTCCGACGAAAAGGTGCTCAACAACGCCACTGGGAAGCTCACGCTTGCTGCACCCGACGGCGGCACGCTCACGATCGACGACGCGTTCACCTACAGCAGCGATGGCCTCAAGGCGCTTCACGACGCCTACATCAACGGTGCCAATTCCGCTCTTGAGCTAAACCTCTCCAACGTCACGCTCTACGTGGCGCCTCCCGCAGGCGAAACGGGCGAAACCACGATGGAGATTCCTGAAAACACGACCGTCACGCTGAGTGCCAAGGGCGAGCAGGACCTTTCGGGCGGCGCCGACAACTTCACCATCAAGGGGAGCGTCAATGTAGTCGCTGACACGACCGAAGGAACCGTGCAAACTCAGGCGACGCTCAACAACGTGAGCGTCACGGGCACTGTAAGCGAAGCGGCAAGCCTCAACCTCAAGAGCGTTGCCGCCGACGCTCAGGCCATCACTCTTCAGAACGCCGTCCTTTCCGTAGGCGACGACGGCACCACGCCCGACGACGAAGACAAGGTCGACACGCAGAAGACGACTCTCCTTACTGTCACGAAGCTCGTCGCCGATAATGGTGCCAGGGTTCTTGTTGGCAACAAAGATTCGATCGGTCTCATTGAGGTTGACGAACTCTACTCGAAGGCAGGCTCGGTGATCTTTGCCGACCCGGCCTGGAACAAGGATTCCGCACTTCAAACGGTCGGGAACGCCTCGGGCCTTGCCGCAACCGCCGTCAACGGTGCCGTTGAAGGCATCGTCGCAGCGGGCGAAAACAGTTTCGTCGCGTTCGGGACCGACCTCGCAGGTGCTCGCGCCATGATCAACTGTGCAACGGTCTGGGGCGAGAACGAAACGGGCGCCGCCATCGTCGTGGCCGCGCCGATCACGATCGGCGGCGGCACCATCGCAGCCAATCCCACTTGGAAGAGGGAGACCGACGTGACGGCGTCCGCGGGCAAGATGGTCATTGCGGACAAGGCCGTTCTCGTCGTTGACCAAAGCGCAGCACCCGCCGACGGCACGCCGCTCATCGGAGGCGACCTGTCGGTCGAAGGCGGCACGGTTGGCGTAATCAACGCGCAGGAAGGCACGCTCAACATTGCCGAGACGACGAGCGGCCTCACCGCCGACAACCTGACGCTCGACAATCCGTTCCTTGACGCGGAACTCACGAACCTGGGCTTCACCGCCACGGTCAACACCGATCGATTTGCACCCGCTGTCACGTCCTTCGGCATGCAGTCCATGACACGCCGCATTGACGCTGCCATGGCCGCCTCCGTTGCGGACCGCACGACCTTCGGTCAAATCAGTGATCAGCCGCTCAACCTCTGGGTCGACGTTTCGGGCGAACGCTACGAAGTGAGCAGCAACGCCGACTTCAACGCCGACATGGGCTATGCGGTGTTCGGCGCCGATGCGGGACTTGCCGACAACGTCCGCGTCGGTGCGGCCGTCGAATATGCCACCGGCTCCCTGCGTGCCGCCGAAAACGGAGCGAAGAACGACCTTGATGCCTATGGACTCACGGTCTACGGCATCTGGCAGCCGTGCCCGAAGGGCGCGATCGTGGCCGACCTTGGCTACATCAAGGGCTCGAACGATCTGACAAGCGACGCCTTCACCGTTACGGGGAGCGTCGACACGACCATGATGTCCGCGGGCCTGCGCGCGCAATACAAGGGCTCGCTCGGCGCGTTCTCCCTGATCCCTAGCGTCGGCGTTCGCGTTTCGCGCCTTGAGACGGACGCCTTTGCGGTGAGCGGCATTGACGTCGAAAAGCAAAAGCAGACGCTCGTGCAACTCCCCGTCGCGCTTCGCATTCATGCGGGCGAAGCCAATGCCGCGGGCTGGACGGTTGCGCCGTCCTTTAAGATCGCCTGGGTGCCGACCTTCGGCGACAAGGAGATAACGCTGCGCGGCGTTGACGTGGACGTCATCGACGCAAATCCCGTTCAGGGCACCTTCGGCATTCGCGCCGTGAAGCAGAACCTCATGCTCAATGCCGACCTCACGATGGGCGGCGGCGAGGAGGGCGCTTCCGCCATCGGCGCGAAGCTCGGCCTCGCGTACCGGTTCTGACGACAAGCGTCACCTCAGTCGTTTGTCACCTCAGTCGTTTGAAACACGCCTGAAAAAGCCCGCCTTCCGAAGGGGAGGCGGGCTTATATTTCCGCACAAAAGAAAATCCCGCCGGTCTGAATGTCCAGAGCCGGCGGGGTGATGCGGATCGCTTGATTGCGACTTACTTCACAGGCGGGTAGACGTAGCCCGAATCGAAGCCGATCGGGATGCCGATGCCCCAGAAGGCGTAGAGCACGAAGGTAAGCGCGACGAGGAGCGCGAGGGTGTAGGGGATCATCATCGAGCTCAGGGTGCCGACGCCCGCCTGCTTGCAGTACTTCTGGCAGTACATGATGAGGAGCGGATAGAACGGGAACATCGGGGTGCAGACGTTCACGGCCGAGTCGGACACGCGGAAGGCGGCCTGGGTGAGCTCAGGCGAGATGCCGAGCATCATCAGCATCGGGACGAAGATGGTCGAAAGGATCGCCCACTTGGAGGTCGCCGAGGTGATGAGAAGGTTGAGCATGCCGGTGAAGATGATGATGCCCAGCAGCGAGCCCGCCGACGGCATGCCGAGGTCCTTGAGGAACTCGGCGCCCGAGATGGCGAGCAGCGTGCCGATGCCCGACTTGCCGAAGACGTAGAGGAACTGGGCGGCGAAGAAGGCGAACACCATGAAGCCGAGCAGCATCTTCATGACCTCTTCCATCGACTTGATCACGTCGGACGAGGACTTGAAGGTGCCTGCGGCGTAGCCGTAGACGATGCCGGGGAGCGAGAAGAAGATGAAGATGAGCGGAACGATGGCCTGCATGACGGGGGCCTTCGGGCTCGTGAGGGAGCCGTCGGGCGCGCGCAGCATGGAGCCGTCGGGCCAGCAGAGCACGAAGAGCAGGGCGGCGAGGCCGAGGAAGACCGTGCAGGCCTTGCGGTAGGCGCTGTTCTCAAGGGCGCTCACGGGCGTGATCCTGAGGTCGGGATCGTTCTCGAGGCCCTTGTCGAGCGGCATCGTGGCCCAGAGGCGCGGCTCGACGATCTTGTCGGTCACGTACCAGCAGGCGGCGATCACGAAGAAGGTGCCGCCGAGCGCGAAGAAGTAGTTGCAGAGCACGTTCACCGAGTAGGACGCATCGAGCGTCTGGGCGGCGGCCTGGGTGAAGGACTGCATGACGGGGTCGATCACGGACGGCGTGTAGGAGGCCGTGAAGCCGCCCGAGAGACCGGCGAACGAGCAGGCCACGCCCGCGAGCGGATGACGGCCCGCACAATAGAACATCAGGGCTGCAAGCGGCATGAGGATCACGTACACCGAGTCGCTCGCCACATGGCAGAGGATCGAGACGATCACGACGGCCGGCGTGAGCGCGGCGCGCGGGATGTAGCTCATCAGCTTCCTGAGAAGCGTGTGGATGAAGCCCGATCCCTCGGCGATGCCGATGCCGAGCGTCGCCACGAGCGTGATGCCCAGCGGCGGGAAGCCCATGAAGTTCTTCACGGAATTCACGACCAGATCAAGCAGGTTCGCGGGGGCGAGCATGTTCGTCACGGCGATCACGGCACCCGTGGACGGATGCCTGTAGTCGAACGAGACGTAGGAGAGCGCGAGCGAGATCACGAGCGTGATCACGAGCGCCCAAATGAAGAGCATCGTGATGTGCGGCAGCTTGTTGCCTGCCGCCTCAATGGCGTTGAGGAAGCGGTTGAGGCTTCCTGCAGCTTGCGGGGGAGTGGGATTCATTTGTAGTCCTTGAGGATGGAAGGACGGCCTCCGTCAGGCAGAGACCGAAGGCTCTATTGTACGGAAAATCCCGAATTCGGTTTTTCGGCCCACAAAGCCTGTGCGACCGACGTCCCCAATTGCCAGTGATGATGGAGATGATTCATGGCCGACATGCCGCAATTGCAACGGAAACACATGACGTCAGCCTCAGCGCGAGCGTGGCGAAAAAGAAATACAATAGCGTCAGAAACGCGTGTCCCCCAGACGTTTTTTTGCTCTCGCCGCTTTCAAGCCCGCCGAGCGTCTCTTCGTCGAACCTCAGGCCGCGCTCACCTGGGCCTGGGTCGAAGGCGACGACTTCCGTGCGGGCCGCAGCTTCACGGTTCACCAGGACGACTATCAGAGCCTGATCGGACGCGTGGGCGTGCGCGCGTGCCTTGAGTTCCCGAACGAGAAGAGCACCTTCTACGCCCGTGTTTCGGGCGCCTGGGAGATGATGGGCGAGGACGAATACCATGCCGTCGCCGACGCGGGCAGGGTCGAGTCCTTCCGCACCGAACTTGACAGCGGTTGGAGCGAGTACGCCGTCGGCGCGAACTTCAAGCTCGCACCCAACGCCTTCGTCTGGGCTGACCTTGAAAAGATCGCGGGCGGAGACATCCGTGAAAACTACCGCTACACCATCAGCGCACGCCGGGTCTGGTAAGGCGCCTGAGGGGACTGTAATCCCTTGACGCTCGCCTGAAACACCCCGCCGGTCCTCACGGGCCGGCGGGTTCGTCTTTGGACGACGGGGCTTCAGCGTCGGATAATCGAAGGCGTGCATAATCGATTGAATGATGGAGGCAGTGCCTCCCGGACATCCGCGTCCGGCGCCTCCAGGCAAGACCAACCCAATTGAAGAGGAAGAAAAAGAAGATGTCCATCCTGCGCACCGCCGCCGCGCTTGCAGCCGCCCTTACGCTTTCCACCGCCTTCGCCGCGCCGCCTCCCGAGGTGGTCGAGCTTGAGGGCCAGTGGCGCGGCCGCCTCTGCACGGCCGAGGGCAATCCCACGAAGACGAATCTGAGCATCGACAAGTACGGCTGCTTCGTGCTCTTCCAGACCGACGTCAACGGCGCCGCCCAGTCCGCCGGCACCGTCACGGTGAAGGAAGGCGTCATGACCCTCGTCGACGCCAAGACCGGCCCCTACATGGTGCTCAAGGTCTCCGACGACGGCCGCCTCGTGCAGGACGTCCGCGGCAAGCTCCCGAAGAACTGCTGCTACCTCAAGCGCCGCTGATCCATCAGCCCCGCCTCATTCGAAGCCCCGTCCGCTCCGCGCTCGGGGCTTTTGCGCTTTCAGTGTGCGGCGCACGCGCCGCCCCCTCCATCGGGAGTATTTCGCCAGCCGTCCCGATCGTGCATAATGTGCCTCTCATACTAGGAGCAACCCCAATGTCCATCGAGCAGACGCGTGAAATCCTCTCCCATGAAGAACTGTCGGACGCCGACATCGTTCATCTTCTCGGCCTCACGGATCCCGAGGAGTGCGAGCTCCTGCGCAAGACCGCCTACGACAGGACGACGGAGCTGATGGGCAGCTTCGTGTACTACCGCGGCCTCATCGAGTTTTCGAACATCTGCACGGCGAGCTGTCGCTACTGCGGCATTCGTCGCGAGAACCACGACGTCGAGCGCTACACGATGTCGAAGGAGGAGATCGTCGCGGCCGCGAAATGGGCCGCCGATCAGGGCTACGGCTCGATCTGCCTTCAGTCGGGCGAGCGCCGCGACGAGAAGTACATCGCCTTCGTCGAATCGTGCCTTGAGGCGATCCACGAGGCCACGGTCTCGGAGAAGCTCCCCGACGGCGTGGGCGTGACGCTCTCGCTCGGCGAGCAGACGATCGAGACCTACCGCCGTCTCGCAAAGGCCTCGGGCAATCCCTCGAATCTCAGGTACCTCGCCAGATTCGAGACCTCGAACCCCGAGCTCTTCAAGGTCCTTCACGGCGCCCGCGGCGACCATGAGAAGGAGCTTCAGAACCGCTTCCGCATGCTTCGCGACCTTCGCGAGGCGGGCTATCAGGTGGGTACGGGCGTCATGATCGGCATTCCCGGCCAGTCGCTCGAGGACCTCTGCCGCGACATCCGCACCTTCCAGCAGTTCGACGTCGACATGATCGGCATGGGCCCCTACCTCATGAGCGAGGGCGGGGAGCTTCAGGAATACGGCCAGATGGAGCCCAAGGCGCTCCTTCAGCTTGCCCTCAACATGATCGCCGTCACGCGCCTCGTGCTAGGCCCCGTCAACATCGCCGCCGCCACGGCCCTTCAGGCCATCCGCGACGACGGCCGCGAGCTCGGCGTCTCCTACGGCGCCAACGTCGTGATGCCCAACCTCTCGCCACAGCAGTACCGCGAGGGCTACCAGCTCTACGACAACAAGCCCTGCCTTGACGACGAGCCCACCCAGTGCGCCTCCTGCCTCGAAAACCGCCTGCGCCCCATCGGCCGCAGCGTCGGCTGGAACATGAGCGGAAGCTCCCGCAGGTGGCTGCGCCGCAACGGCCGCCCCGACGAGGCCGTACCCGAGGGCCTGCGTACCAAGACCCTCGAAGGCCGCAGGATCATCCCCATCGCTGCGGGAAAAGTTGCGTGAAAACAACACCTGCCCGAAATCCCGCCGCGGCTCCCCGTGTGCCCGGCCTCCGGCAAAGCCCCGCCCCGAGCGGGGCTTTTTTCACCCCTACGTTCTTCATCCACAGGGCATTTTCAGTCCGCCCGTGCAGCAGTCGAAAGCAGGGCGTCCCGCTGGGCGAGAAAACTTTGCAGACGGGGAAAGCGGGAATGAGCGAACGGGTATTGACGTTTTCGCGCCGCCAGGTAGAATGAACGGTTTCCCAAAAACTCGGGTTAACCCGAGCAAGACCCAAGAATCAAATCCCGCCCTCATGAAGTCCGAAATCCGCACGATCCTGCTTGGGATCGGTCAGTTTCTTTTCTGTGCGTTGCTGAGCGCGTCCGCCTACGGCCTCTACGTCCTGAACCTCAGGGTAAGCGTCCCCGTCGAGAGTCTGATCGAGCTGGGCCAGGAAGCGCTGCTCCTTTCGGCGGCGATCTTCACGCTCAGGACCGCGTCGCTTGAGAAGGCGCTCTCGGGCGGGCTGTGGCTCGTCGGCGGCTTTCTCGTCGCGCTCTACATCCGGGAGCTCGACGGTTGGATCGGCCACGCCTGGGTCTACTGCGAGCTCGTCTGGCTCTGCGGTGTCGCCTGGGCCGTGAAGGCCGCGGGGCTCGGCACCGTCATTCCGGGACTTGCCCACTTCATCGGCCACCGCGCCTTTCCGATCATGTGCGCGGGCGTAGCGATCCTGCTCGTCTACTCGCGCCTCTACGGCATGCAGACGCTCTGGCTCGCCTATGCGGGCGAGGCCTGCTCGGGCCTTTATTCGGTGAAGACCCTCTCGGAAGAATCCACCGAACTTCTCGCCTACATGATGGTCTTCACGAGCGCCGCCTTCTATGCAGGCAACTGCCTGCGAATGCGCCGCCGCAGGGCCCGCGCCGAATGCCTACAGAAGGAAGCCGGCATCAAGACCGCCTGACAAGGCCGCAACCCGCAAAAAGGAAGGGACCCGAATCCTGATGGACATGGGTCCCTTTGTTCATTCCGCCTTCGAAAGCCGTCGGGGTCTTTCTGAAGCGTTCGACCGTTTCGGCGCTGTTATTTTAACTTAGCGAGCATTCCGCCCGCGATCCTGCGCACGAGGCAGCGGGGAAGAAATCGAGTCATGAAGGCGCCGAAGCGGTTGGTTGCGCCGTCGAGTACGACGACGCGGCCCGCCATCATGCCCTTGAAGCCCGTTTCGGCCACGCGTTCGGGGTCGGCGGAGAGGCGATCGAAGGGGCTTTCCTGCGAGAGGCCCGCGGTCACACCGAACTGCGTGCGCGTGGGGCCGGGACAGAAGGCGGTGACGGTGACGCCCGAGCCCTTGAGCTCCTCTGCGAGCGACTCGGTGAAGGAGAGCACGTAGCTCTTGGTGGCGCCGTAGACGCCGAGGTAGGGGCAGGGCTGGAAGGCGGCCGTGGAGGCCACGTTCATGATCCTGCCGCGGCCCTCGCGCTTCATGCGGCGCGCCATGCGAAGCGAGAGGCTAGTGAGCGCCATGACGTTGAGCCTGATCATCTTCTTCAACATCGCCTCGTCCATGTCGGACGCAGGACCGAAGGCACCGAAGCCCGCGTTGTTGATGAAGATCTCCGGCACGATCTGCCGATCCGAGAGCCAGCTCGAGATCTGGTCGACCGCACCCGCCGCCGTCAGGTCGAGCGCGAGCAGGTGGGTTTCGGTCCTCAGGTCGCGGCTCAGCACTTCAAGAGCGCGCATGTTGCGGGCGATGAGAAGAAGCCGGTAGCCCTTCTGGGCTGCGAGCTTCGCGAGCTCCCGGCCGATGCCGCTCGAGGCGCCTGTGATGACGGCGAGCGGCTGAATGTGGTCTGGCATCGATCTGACTCACTAGAATGCATGATGCCGCAAGTGTACAACGGCTTGCGCCCCAACGCCCGCCCCTTCGAGGCGGTAAGACGCCAACACGGGATAGTCCCATACGGCAAACAACCTAGAGACATTGAGCCATCGCATGACACCCCCCATTGAGCGCCCGAACGGGACCGATTCCGGGAAAAATCTGCTTGCACAAATCCTTCTGCTTCTCACGGGCATGGCCGTGCACACGCTCGGCATCGCGCTCATCACGCGGGCAGATCTCGGCACCACGCCCATCAGCACGCTGCCGCTTACGCTCTCGGCCGTGATGGGCGTCACGCTCGGGACGTCCACCTTCATCATCAACATTGCGTTCTTCCTCTCGCAGATCGCGATGCTCGGCTCAAGGTTCGAGCGCCGCCAGTGGCTGCAGCTCCCATCGGTCCTTCTCTTCAGCGCGATGATCGACGCCTGGATGGCGGTTCTCTCCCGCGTCCCGGTCGAGGGGGCCGTTGCGTGCTGGAGCGCCTCGCTCCTGGCGAACGTCGTCATCGCGGCGGGCATTCTTCTGCAGCTTCGCTCGAGCCTCATCCTCCAGCCGATCGACGGCGCCGTGCTTGCCGCCTCGATCGTGACGGGACGTGCGTTCCCGACCATCAAGATCGCCAACGACGTGGGCTGCGTCATCGCGGCCGCCGCGGTCGGCCTCGTCTTTCTCGGAAATCTTTACGGAATCGGCGCGGGCACGCTCGTCTCCGCCTTTGCCGTGGGCTTGCTCATCAAGCGCCTGAAGCCCGTGCTCATGCCCGGAGAACAGCTCTGAGGACGTGTCCCTCCGGTCCCGCATGCCTCAAAGGATCCACGAAAAGACGGCCCGCCTCTCGAATGTGAGAAGCGGGCCGTTCTTCTTCAAGGGACGCCGGAATCCGTCTCAGTCCCTGCGCATCGGGATCATTTCGCCTTGGGCGACGGAACGATAACGAGTGCGGGACGGGTCTGTGCGGGATCGGGCAGGGGAGGCGTCACGGCGAGCGTACCGAACGTCCTTCTGAGTTCGGAGATCTCGCCGAAGCTTATCGCGCGCTGCGGACAGGCTTCGACGCAGATGGGCGCGCCGCCCTTTTCGAGACGATCGAGGCAACCGTCGCACTTCATCATCTTGCGGGCCTTTTCATCGAGCTGAGGCGCACCGTAGGGGCAGGCCTGCGCGCACATGCCGCAGCCGATGCACTTGTCGCGGTCGATGACGACGAGGCCGTCCTCGGCGCGCTTGTAGTGCGCCTTGGTCGGGCAGACCTTGACGCATGCCGGGTTCTCGCAGTGGTTGCAGGCGATCGAGACGTACCAGGCGCGGACGTCCTGATGCCAGGCGCCCGTCATGCGGTCCTGACGCCAGCTGCCCGAAGCTTCTTCGAGCACGCGGCGCAGATTGAGGCCGACGGGCAGATTGTGCGCGTCCTTGCATGCAACGGCGCAGGTCCTGCAGCCCGTGCAGCGCGAGACGTCGACGACGAAACCGTATTGCTTTGTCATGTTCTATCTCCTTTTGCTCAAGCCTTGACGACCTCGACGAGGTTGGTGTGCTGCGGATTGCCCTTGGCGAGCGGGCTCGGGCGAAGCGACGTGAGCGTATTGATGTTGCCGCCAACGTCGACCCTTCGGCCGTCTTTCATCACGGGCCTGTACCACGCGCCCTGCGGAATCGAGACGACGCCCGGAATGATGCGCGGCGTCACCTTCGCCACAAGTTCGACCGCACCGCGGTCATTGAAGACGCGCACGCGGTCGCCCGAACGGATGCCGCGAGCATCTGCATCGAGCACGTTGACGAGCACCTCGTCGGGGAACTGCTCGCGAAGTGCGGGCAGGTTGTGGAAGGTCGAGTGAATGCGGCCGTGGCCGTGATAACCGTAGCATTGGAGCGGATACTTCTTCTGCAGTGCGTCGCCCGGCATCTCCCAGGTGCGCACGAACATCGGAATCGGCGAAATGACGTCGCCCTTGGGAAGCACCCAGTTCTTCGCGATGTTCGCAAGGCGCTCGGAGTAGATCTCGATCCTGCCCGACGGAGTTTTGAGAGGATTGGCCTTCGGGTCCTTGCGGAACGCCTCGAGCGCGATGCCCGCGTTGGGAAGATCATGGATGTGAGCGGGCCCCGTCTTCCAAAAGGTCGCGAAGTCGGGAAGCGACGGGATCTTGCGGCGCGTTTCGTTGTAGCACCATTCGATCCACTCGAGCTGGGTCTTTCCTTCGGTAAAGGCCTCTTCCTTGCCGAGATGCCTTGCGATGCCGCGGCAGATCTCCCAGGTCGGGCGCTGCTCCCACTGCGGTTCGACCGCCTTGTGAAGCGGCAGGATGGCGGCGGAGTCGCCGTTGGAGCCGCCTGAGGCCGTGACGTCGTCCGCTTCGGGTCCGAGCGTGTCCGGCAGGAGAATGTCGGCGTAGCGGGCCGACGGGGTCATCATGTTGTCGCAGACGACGATGAACTCGCACTTCGAGGTGTCGCGCAGGATTTCGTCCGTCCTGTTCGAATCGCTGTGCTGGTTGATGAGCGTGTTGCCGCCCGAATTGACGATCATCTTGATGTCGTGGCCGAGCGTCTTCACACCGCGCAGGCCGTCGTGGACGTCATCCATCTCCCTGCCGCGCACGATGGCATCGGTCCAGAGGAAGCACGGAATCGTCGCCTTGACGGGATTGGTGCCGACGGGCAGATAGACTGCGGGCACGGCCGTGTTGCCTTCCTGCTGGCCGGTGCTCGTGCCGGGAAGGCCGACGTTGCCCGTGAGGATCGGAAGCATCGCAATGGCACGGCTCGTCTGTTCGCCGTTGGCCTGCCGCTGCGGGCCCCAGCCCTGTGAGAAGAAGACGGGCTTCGTCGTACCGATCTCCTCGGCGAGCCTCACGATCGTCTCGACGGGGACGCCCGTGATGCGGGAGGCCCATTCGGGCGTCTTCTCGATGCCGTCGGGCCCTTTGCCGAGAATGTGGCTCTTGTAGTCCGAGCCCTTGGGTGCGGAAGCGGGCAGGGTGCCTTCATCGTAGCCCACGCAATATTGGGCGAGGAACGCGTGGTCCACACGGTCGTGAACGATGAGCTCGTGGGCAATCGCCTCCACGAGCGCCGCGTCGGTGCCGGGACGGATCGGGATCCATTCGTCGGCATGCGCGACGGCCGTGTCGCTGTAGATCGGATCGATCACGATCATCTTCGGCTTCCTGCCGCCCTCGGCTTCGCGCGTGCAGGTCATCTGCCAGGACTTTCCGTGTCCGGAGCCGCGCGTGACGGCGGGATTGTGGCCGAAGGTCACGTAGAACTTCGCATTGGCGATTTCCGAGATGTCAGAGGACGGGCTCGCGCCGTAGGTCATCGGGAAGGCGGCCGAGATCTGAGCAGTCGAATAGGAACCGTAATACTTCAGATAACCGCCGCAGAGATTGAGCAGGCGCCACCAGGCTCGGCGGGAGTTGACGAGCGACTGCTAGCCCGAGCAGTACTGCCAATAGAGCGATTCGTTGCCATACTTCTCGACGGTCTCGCGAAGCTTGTCGGCGACGGTCTTGAGGGCCTCGTCCCAGGAGATGCGCTCGAATCGGCCTTCGCCGCGCTCGCCCACGCGCTTCATAGAAATGCCGCAAGGAAACATCTGACTTCAGTCAGGTGAGGAATTGCGGCCCATGCCTTTCACACTACCACG
>ENA-UERX01001605-UERX01001605.1-human-gut-metagenome-genome-assembly--contig:-NODE-1605-length-13264-cov-52.498597_pt1 | contig 13264 bp, 7 predicted proteins | sample MGYA00242992_ERZ507993 | MGnify/ENA primary metagenome ERZ507993 (study PRJEB26167, sample SAMN06115487) | human gut metagenome | host: Homo sapiens | place: China:Chongqing | collected 2015-04-10... | reverse complement strand
TTCAGGCGGCTTTGCCCCCCGAAAGAGCTGTCTGACGGTCAAAGTGAATCCTCTGTCTTTAGACAGGGGAGCTTCAACCAGTTGGAGTCGAAGATCGTGTAGTGGCAGTGGCCCTTCTGATATTCGTCGGCGTGGAGGATGTTCTCGTAGGTGCCGGATTCGTTCATGAAGCGCCTGCCGTCGGCGTTGACCTTGAGCCAGGGCTGGGAGACGATCCAGAAGAAGCCGCTGTCGCCGGACTTGACCGTGTCGGGGCCAGGCTGTTGGTCGGGACGGATGCCGTCGCCGCGGGCGCCAGGCAGGGCGCCGGAGCGGCCGATGATGCGGAGGTTCCAGGGCTGCAGGGCCTCCATCATCTTCCAGTTCTGGGCGTAGCCGCCGGTGGCGACCACGACACCCTTCGCGGCGTTGTAGCGCACGTACTTGCCGTCGGCGTTCTCGGCGATGACGCCGGTCACGCGGCCGTTCTTCTTCTCGAGCTTGACCATCTTCGTGTTGTAGTCGAAGCGGGCGCCCTTCTTGGCGGCGTACTGCTCGACGACCTGAGCGAGCGTGATCTTGAATTTGCCCGTCTTCGGATCGATCGGGAGCTTCGGAGAGTGGCCGATGGCGAAGTGCTTGTAGCGGGTTTCGTCGTTCTTGTCGCCGGACTCATGCCAGAGCTCGATGTTGCGCTCGGCGAGGCGGTCGCCGACCCAGTCGATGGCTTCGCCGGACTTGTCGCACCAGAGCTTGACGAGGTCCTGCTGGATGTGGCCGCCCGCGTACTGCGTGGCCATCGTGATGAACTCGAACTTGTCGATCTTGGTGCCCCAGGCCTTCTGGTAGCGGGAGTCGATGGCGCCGAGGTCCTCGCGGATGCCCGTGCCGACGGCGAGTCGGTCGATGCCGATCACCTTGCCGCCCGCTTCGGCAGCGGCGGCGACGGCGAAGAGGCCGCCCGTGCCGCAGCCGACGACGAGAATGTCGGTCTCGTGCGTGGCGACGATGTCCTTTTCGGCGATTTCGGGCTCCTTGCCGAGCCAGTCGCCGTCGTCTTCGTCGGTCTTCTTGTCGGAGATGACTTCAACGGGAATTTCGCCCTTGGCCTGCGCAATGCACTTGGCGGCGGCCTTGGAGACGGCCTTCGACGTGATCGTGGCGCCGGAGACGCCGTCGATTTCGGCGGCCTGAGCGGCCATCAAGTTCTTCTTGAGCGTGTCGGCGCCGGCCTGACCGATCCCCGGGGTTTCGTGGGAGACGTCGAGCACGACGTCGATGATGCGGTCGGCGTCAAAGGTCATCGTGACCGTGACTTCGCCGATGCCGGAGGCCTTGGCGGAATACGTGCCCGGCCTGTAGATGCCGGCGGGAGCCGCACCAGCGGCCGCAGCGGCGAGAGAGGCGCCGCTCGCAATGCTCGTGCGGAGGAATGCACGACGGGAGAGAGACTTGTTCATGATGAGTTCCGAATCGAATGGGACCCGCAGGGAGAGGCTGCGGGTTTGCCGTAAAGGGGCGCAGGAGAAGGAGAACCTGCGGGCGCCCTTGGAAATGAAATGACCTGGGCGCAACTCTACGGGTGCGTGTCTGATTGGGGTCAAGTACCTCTCAAGAGGTAGATTTGAGGCCGTTTCCGGGCTTTTTCTTTAGGTGAAATCCCGAATGCTTTGGCGAGGCAAACGGCTGCGTGCAGGGAGGTTCGGACGTCGGCGTATGGCGGGTATGGTTGGAAACGCCTGCGGCACAGGGAAGGGCGGCGTGCGCTCGATGGAAGTTGAGGGAAGGGCCCGACTTTGGGGCCCTGAGGGTGCTGCGGGCGGGGAGCGGGCGCAGGATTTGTGGACGAGGATCAAAAAAAGGCCCCGCGTTTACACATACGCGGGGCCTTCCGGAGGATTTCAGCCTGAATGAACGGGCGGGATTATTTCTTTTTCAGGACGGGCGGGACGTCGAAGCGGCAGACGAAGGTGAGGACTGCGTAGAGCAGGCCGCCCGCGATCATGGCGACGACGAGGCCGATGTTGGCCTTGGCGAAGACGCTCGTCTCGGCGCCCGAGGGCAGGAGGAAGCTCACGATTCGGGCGATGTAGGGGTCGCTCGACGTGATGGTGCCCAGACCGATGATCGTGGCGACGGCGAGCGAGAGGAGTGCGGTCCAGCGGCCGCTGCGGCCGCCCTCGCCGTAGTCGAAGGCCATGCGGACGTCCCAGTTGAGGCGCTTCTGGCGCAGCATGTCGACCATTTCAATGGCGCCCCAGGAGCCCATGATCACGGAGATCGCTGCGAGGAACGACTGGAAGGTCGAGACGAAGGAGTCCGAAATGAAGAGAAGATAGAAGGCGCCGAGCGTGATGATCACGGCGTTGACGACGGTGGTTGCGGCGCGGGAGAGCGGCACGCCCATGGCGAGGAGCGCGAGGCCCGAGCTGTAGACGCCCGTCATGCCTGCCGAGATGAGGCTCACGATGATGACGATTGAGAACGGTACGTAGAACCAGAAGGGAAGGATGCCGGTGAGCGCGGCGATCGGTTCGTGGGAGGCCTTGGCGAGAAGCTCGGGGTTGCCCGCAGAGAGCATGACGCCGAGGATGAGGAGAACCGAGACGGGAAGTGCGATGCCCGTCATCGTCCAGAAAATGACGCCGCCCGCCCTCGTGTTGCGGGGCAGGTAGCGGGAGTAGTCGCCGCCGTAGTTGAGGAAGCCCAGGCCCACCATCGTCATGGAAAGCACGACGGCACCGAGGAATTCGACGATGCCTGCGGACGGACGGTCGCCGAGGACGGAGAAGTCGATCTGCGGGATGAAGAAAAAGAGGTAGACGAGCGTGAAGAGGCCCGTGATCCATGCGATCGCCTTCTCGATCTTCATGATGAGCTGGTAGCCCCAGACGGCCCCCGTCATCGTGAGGACGATCACGACGATGAAGGAGCCGAAGACGCAGGCGGACGTGGGGGAGCCGTCGACCTGTGCGAGCACGGGAACGAGGTGGCACATCAGGTCGGCGAGCGTCGTCGAGGCCATCGAGAGCATCGTGACTTTCCAACCCATGTTGGCCACGTAGCCGAAGAAGGTCGGGATCTTGTTGCCGTGGTAGCCGAACGCGAAGCGCGACTGCACGAGCGTGGGCAGCCCCGTGCGTACGGAACCCACGGCGAGGATGCCCACGAGGGCGCAGGAGACGAAGTAGCCGATCACGCCTGCGAGCATGGCCTGCCAGACGGAGAGACCGAGCCCGAGCACGTAGATGCCGAGCGTGATGCCGAAGATGGAGATGTTCCAGGAGAACCAGATGGGAAAGAGCCCGGCGGGCGTGCCGTAGCGCTCGTTGTCGGGAACGGGATTGACGCCGTTGATCTCAATGGCGGAGGCGGAGGAGTTGTCGCTCATGTTGGTTGTCTTCTCTTTTGGAAGTGGTGGAGTACCCGCCGTGACCCAGGGGCAGGTCCGGCGGGGCAACGGGAATATAAGTAGTGAAATCGAATGGACGGGAAGGCGTTCTTCGTCAGCAGTGCTCGGTGAGGAGCTCGTCGATCGTGGGCGCGCAGGCGCCGCCCTCGCGACCCGTCACGACGGAGGCCACGCGGTTGGCGAGCAGCACGCATTCGTCGATCGGGAGGCCGCACATGAGGCCTGCGATCACGCCGCCCGTGTGTGCGTCGCCCGAGCCGATCGTGTCGACGATCGCGACGGGAAAGCCCGGGATGCGGCGCACGCTGGCGTTGTCGGCCACGATCGCGCCGCGGCCGCCGTCGGTGACGACGGCATCACGTCCCGACATGTCGTGCAGGCGCAGTGCGGCATCCTCGACCCGGGTCGTGCCCGTCATGAAGAGGGCCTCGTCGGCGTTGACGGTGAAGAGGCAGCCGAGGCGGCAGAAGTCCTCGATGCGCTCGCGCGGCATGAAGTGCACGCGGGGACCCGGATCGAACACCACGACGGCGTCTGGGCGCTTGCGGGAGAGGGCCTCGAGGATGACGCGGCCGTTTTCGCCCTCGGCCTGGTAGCCCGAAACGTAGAAGTAGTCGAAGCTCTCGATGTCGAAGCGCTCGAACCAGTCGGGCTTCATGCGGCGCTCAAGGCCGAACATCGAGATGAAGGTGCGCTCGCCGGAGGCGTCGGCAAGCGACAGGCACCAGCCGTTGTCGCCTTCGCCCGCCTCGCGGTGCACGGGATAGCCGCGCTCCGTGAGGGCCTGCGCGACCAGGTCGGCGAACCGGCCCTCGCCCACGGGCATGTAGCTCTCGAACGGAAGGTCGAGCTTGTAGAGGACGTCCGCGACGTTGAAGGAGCAGCCGCCGACGGTCGTGCAGCGGTAGTCGCCCTCAACGTCGGCGCCCGCACGCGGCATCTCCTGAACGTTGATCACCATGTCGACGAAGGCCGAGCCGATGATGAGGACGCGCTTTTGAGGCTTGAGCGAATGGAGGACGGAGCGGATGCTTCGCATGCAGGGGCTCCCTCAGAGGTGAAAGGTCGTGCGGGCGCGGGCGATTTCGGCCGCCATGGCGCGGAAGTCGAGCGCGTTTGTCGTCTCGAGGAAGGACGAGCGCGATTCGGGCAGCGCATCGAATCCCTCGAAGGCACCGCAGATCGCGCAGGCCATCGCACCGATCGTGTCGGTGTCGCCGCCCATGTTGGCGCACATGATCGCGGCGCGTTCGGCGCTGCGGCAGTAGAAGGCGACGGCAAGCGCGGCGCTCACGCTCTCGCTCGTCATCGTGCCCGTGCCGAGGATGTCGTAGACCCAGCGGGAGAACTTCTCGTCGTCGTCAAAGTCCTTCATGACGGAAAGCGCGAGGCGGAAGCGTTCGGCGACCGAGGCGGCCCAGGTGGACTCGCCCTTGGCGCGCGCAACGTCCCAGATGCGGAGCACGTCCTCTGCGGCTTCCTCCCAGGAACACCCGCCGATGCCGCTCGCGACGGCCTGAGCCACCATGGCCGCGCCGCCGATCGCGACGTCCGTGCCGTGCGTCACGATCGAGACGCGCGCAACCGTTTCGGCGAGCTTTTCGGAATCGTTCCAGTCGACGAGGCAGCCCACGGGCGCAATGCGCATGCCCGCGCCGTTCGTGAGCGAGAGCTTCGTGTACTTCGTGTAGTCCTCGCCGCGGGAGTGCGCAAGAAGACTGGCCTTGGAGCTTGGGCCGAGCAGGTTGATTTCGAACCCGTTCATCGACTCGACCCAGGCGATCAGATCGTCGGCGAGCACCTTGACGGGCGGCACCGTGCCGGCCTTGAGAAGCGCCTTGAGGATCACGAAGGCCTGTGCGGAATCGTCCGTGTAGTGGCCGGCCTTGAAGTAGCAGGCGACGATGTTGTCCTCGGGGCCGTCGAGGAACGTGTCGATGTGCCCGAAGCGGGCGCGGACCTTCTCGCGGGGCCACAGTTCGCCCGGCACGCCCAGGGCGTCGCCGAGCACCATGCCGGCGAGAGCGCCGGCGATTTTGTTTTCGATCGTCATGTCGTGTGCGGGTTCCGAAGAAAAGCGTAATCAGTGAAAACGAGGATGCGAATTGTAGCGAAAGATGCTTTCGACGTCATCTTTTGGCGACGGGTTGTTTGGAAGGCGGCTGGAGGGGAGGCTTTTGCATGCCTCAGAGCGCTTTTTCATTGCGGGCACGTGGCCTGCACCGCTGCGGCGCCTGCGGGAAGCGCCCGCTCATTCAGCATTCAGTAAACTGCAGTGCAGTGCCCGGCCTGCGGCAGACAAGGCCGGAGCTAGAGAACAAAGGGAGTCATCTCATGGAAGACAACACCAGGTATTGCGAGAAAATGGTCCGCAACCGCCGTGCGCTGCACAAGCGTCCGGAAGAAGGCTGGACGGAATTCGAGACGACGTACTTCGTCGTGAAGCGCCTCAGGGCGCTCGGCCTGCAGGTTGCAGTCGGCAAAGCCAACATCAACGAGGCGGAGGTGCTCGGGCGCGATCCGCAGCTCGTGAAGGACGGCATGATGCGCGCCCTGAAGCAGGGCGTTCCGCAGGCTTTTCTCGACGAGACAGAAGGCTACACCGGCGCGGTCGCCGTGCTCGATACGGGCAGGCCCGGCCCGACGACGGCGTTTCGAGCCGACATGGACTGCGTGCTCGTGCGCGAGTCGGACGACGAGTCGCATGCGCCGACGAAGCTCGGCTTTGCGTCCGAGCGTCCGGGCTTCATGCACGCCTGCGGGCACGACGCGCACACGGCCGTGGGACTCGAGGTGGCGCGCTGGCTGGTTGATCACAAGGACGAGCTCTGCGGACGCTTCAAGCTCATCTTCCAGCCCGCCGAAGAAGGCGTTCGAGGCGCGCGCGCCATGACGGCGGCGGGCGTCGTGGACGACGTCGACTACTTTTTAGGCGGGCACGTGGGGGGACTCGCCGCGCTCGGCGAGATCGGCGTCATGGACGGCGGATTTCTTGCCTCGACGAAGTTCGATGTCGACATCGAGGGGCAGCCCGCGCATGCGGGCAATGCGCCGCAGTTGGGGCACAACGCCTTGATGGCCGCGTGCGCGGCGTCGATGATGCTGCAGGGCATTCCGAGAAACGGAGACGGCGCAACGCGCGTATCCGTGGGCACCCTTCATGCGGGCGAAGGCCGCAACGTGATTCCGGCGCACGCCAGGCTTCAGATGGAGGTTCGCGACGAAACCGAAGAGATCAACGCCTACATGCGCGACTACGTCTACGACATCTTCGCGGGCGTCGACAAGGCCTATCGCGTCAAGTCGACCGTGACGATGGCGGGCGAGTCGACGACGCTTCTGCAAAGCCCGGACCTCTATGAAAAGGTGGAGGAGGTGATGCGGACGGTGCCCGGGACGAAGCTTCTGCCGAGAATCCATGCGCCGTCGGGTTCCGAGGACTGTGCAGCCTTCATCCGGCGCGTCATTCAAAAGGGCGGCCAGGCGGCCTTTATCCTCTGGGGCTGCAACCATCACGGGCACCATCGTCCGAACTTCGACATTCAGGACGAGACGAGCATGCCGGGTGCCTTCTGCGTCTACACGGGCTTTGCCCGGAAGATGAACGGCATCAAGGCCTGACCGGCGTCGTACCTTCGGGCATTGCGACGAGGGCTGAATGCGAGAATGCCCGGCCGATTGATTCGGTCGGGCATTGCAGTCAGAGGCTAAAGGTTGAAGGTTCAGAAGGCGTAGCTCAGCCCGACCTTGCCGCCGATGGAGGACGTGCCGTCCTTGCCGCCGCCAAGGAGCATGCCGGCATTGAGCGTCATGTTGCCTTTGCGGGCAAGGATCCCGAAGTCAGCCTGAACGGGGCTCGTGTCGATCACGGTCTGTTCGATGCCGGCCATCTTGATTTCCTTGTCGCCGAAGGTCGGCACGAAGGCAAGCTTGAGGTTGGGGGCAACGCTCCAACCGTCCGCATTGAGGTCGGCAGCGGTGATGCGGAGCGCGATCGGCATCTGAACCAGGGTCTGATTCTGATCGTCCACGCGCACCGTGTTCACGTTGAAGGCGTCGGTTTCAAGACGGGACACGCGAAGTCCTACGCTCGGAATGAAGGCGAAGCTGCCCGCCGTCAATTCGTATTGGGCGCGGATGCCGGCGGAGTAGACCTGAGCGTCCACGTCGACGTTCAAGGCCGCCTGCGAAGAGGTGATCTCGTTTTCTGACTGCAGGTAGGCCAACTCGCCGACAACCTTCCAGTCGCCGAACTTCTTGGAGGCGTAACCAGTCAGGCCGTAGCTCGTGATGTCGTTCTTGATGTTGGCGACGTCGGAGCGAAGCGAGCCGGTGCCGTACTGCATGGCCGCGCCGACCACCCAGTCGGAGCTCGCATCGAGGTCACCGCCGAAGGCTGCGTATCCGGCATCGGCGCGGAAGTTGCCGCCGTTGTCAAGACTGTCGGCTTCATAGCGTTCGCCCGTGACGTCAACCCAAAGACGCACGCCTTGCGCGCGTTCCTGATCAAAAGCCGTACGGTCGGCGATCGTCTGAGCCATCACGAAGTCAGCGCGGCGCGCCATCGCCTGAATGCCGGTCGAGGCAATCGAGGTCAAGCCGTCTTGCGCATTCAGAGCCGAGACCAGTTGACCGTCCACGATGCTGCCTTCGATGAACGGGTTGTCGGTCGTGATGTCGCCGTTAACGGTCAGGGCACCGTCTGCCAAGTTGATCGTGCCGACAGAGGCGTTGACGAGCGTGAGCGTCGAATCGGCGTCGATGGTGACGGAGGCGTTGCTGAAGATCGGCTTTTCGGCTGTGCCCGCCGTCTGGTCAACCATGAGCACGCCGCCGTTTGTGGCAACAACACTGCCGTCAACAACCGTATCCAGTCCCGTACCGACGACAAGGCTGCCGCCGCTCATGTCCAGAGTCTGGCCCACGTAAATCACGCCGTGATCGCCCGTGACGCCGGATTTTTGCATGGCGGACCGAACGGAAGCTTCGTCGGAGCCGATGACGACCATGCCGTTGCGGCGGGCATTTACCGTGGCCTCAAGCTTGTCGCCGGCCACCTTGTCGATTGTGACGACGGCCGAACCTTCTTCCGCGTCGGCGCTGAGCACGCCCGGCATGTTGAGGGTGGCGATGCGGACGTTGCCTTGGGCTACATCGAAGGCACCGTTGAAGTCTTCCATGGAGGAGTTGATCATCATGGTGCCGGCGCCTTCCTTCACCATGCGGGCAGTGTCGTCTTCGGTGGCGAAGGAGTCGGTTTTCGCGTCGACGACGCCGGCTTCGCCGATGGTGAGTGTGCGGCCTTCGGCAAGGTTAAAGGTTGCAGAGTTGTTCGCACCCATGTAAATAAAGCCGCCTTTCGCCGTGTCGCCAGTGACTTTGTTTCCAACGTAGGTCAAGTCGTTCTTCTGGACATTGAACACCGCACCCTTGTCGGAATCCGCCAATGGACTTCTCTTCGACATTAAGAGAAGTGCGCCGCCATTTCCCTTACTGGAATTGTCGGTGAAAACGACATCAGTCATCACAAGGGTATTGGCACTTGAAACAATGGCACCGCCTCCTTTCTCACCGGCAGAGTTGCCTTCAAAAAGCGTGTCGGCGATGTTGCCGTTGAATCCTATTGAGACGGCGCCGCCGTCCATTTCGGCCTTGTTTCCGACAAATTCGGAATTTGTGATTTTCAAAAGTCCCATCACGTCAGAGGCAACTTCATGGTAGGCCGCAACAGCTCCACCATGACGATCCGACTCGTTTTCGATGAACTTGGATCCCTCGATTATGTAATGGACCTCCTCCGTCCCGGGGGCGCCGGAAGCGACAATAAGTATTGTGCTGGCACACCCGATGTATGCCGGTTGACCTCTCTTGGCTACATTGTTTTTGAACGTTGAATTCTTTAGGTGAAAACCCTTTTCTGGAATGCTTGAGCCGTTGTAATAACCGCCAAGAATAGCCGCCGTTGTTGTCTGGCCGTTCTGGATTTTTTCAATGTTTTCAAGGTTGAACGTAACGGAACCATCTGCGTTCTTTGTAAACGCTGATTCAACGCCGTCCGAGCCTGTGAGAATGTCATTGCCGTCCCAGGTGTAAACGGCGGCAGAAGATGGGGTGTTCGCTGCGCAGGTTGCCGTAGCGATCATTGAGCAGGCGCCGGCGACGGCCATTGCGACCAGAGAGACCTTTATGCTGGCTTTGGGGCTGGGAAGTGTCTTCATAGGGCTTTTCCTTGGAAAAAATGGGGCAAGAAACGTTCCGTGTCCCTCCGAGGCTCGTTCCGATTTGGGTTGCGTTTTTTCGACTGCCGGACGCCTGAGTCCAATCCGGCATGCGTGGCCGCAACGGAACCGGAGATCATTGCCGTCGAAGGGATTCGACGATTGGGGTTATTGATGGGCCATGGCGCCACCCCTTTATTCGCAGGACGCAGGCTGCTTTCTTGTCGAAGTTCATGGGATGTTTGGTGGATAATTAGAAAATATAATCAATCAATGTTGTGGTATCTAACTTATACCCCCCCCCCCCCCCCCCCGGGCCAAGATTGTCAAGTTAAAACAACGCGGTAATTGATGGAAATCAAGGCGCGTGCAAGGAACCACATTGGGTGTCGCACGAAAGAGACGGATCGAGGATGAAGTTCTGTCAATAGGCCAGGGTGAAGGAGCTATGGAGGAAGCCTCTTTCGTCGCGGTGCCATGACGTTTTTGAGGAAAGAGGTCGCGCGCATCACCGTGAAGGAGAAGGCAAGGTCTGTCGGCGCAGGCAGAGTCAAAAGCAAAGCGGGCGTCCGAGGACGCCCGCCTGCTTTATGGAATGACGGAGGGAAAGCCAGGCGGCGATCAGTCCGTCTCCTTATGCTGCTCAGAAGCGGTAGCGAAGATCAATGTTCAACTGCGTGTTCGTCCGATCGTCTGCGCCAAGGCCGCAGACTGCGTTCAGGCCAAAAGAGAGATTGCCGTTGGCGGCTTCAATCCCGAGCACGTTCTTGACGAGACCGCCGTCAAGAATGGTGACGTCGCCTGATGAGCCGAAAGCCTGCACTTCCTTGTCGCCCAACTGCGGAACGATCGTGAAGTCGTACGACGGAACGAGTTTCCAGCCGCCTGCTTCAAACGTGCCGGCAAGCTTCAGGCCGATCGGAGCTTCGAGGACGTTCATGTTCTGCTCGTCGTTGAAGGCCGTCGCATCCGTGTCGATGCGGGTGTAGCGGAGTCCGAAGTGCGGAGCGATCGAGAAGGCGCCGTTACGGTAGGCCGTGAAGTCGCCGCGAAGACCAAAGGTGATCGTCGAGGCGTCGGACGCGTCGCCCAAGCCCGAGAAGTCGTTGGAGAAGTCCAGGTAGCCGAGATCGGCCTTGACGTTCAGGCCCGAGAAGTCCTTCGAGGCATGGAGGGAAACGCCCCAGAAGTCGGAATTGAGCGAATTGGCAAGAACGCCGCCTTCGCTGTCGGCATCGGCCTTGCCCATCGCCAGCGTCAGGCCGGCTGTTGTGCCGCAGGAGAACGCGGCGTCAAAACCGAGCATGCCGCCGGTAATGTCGGCTGAGTAGCCGGATCCGCCGTAGATGTCCTTGGCCTCATTTTTGGCGTAGAGGACATCGGCCCAAACCCCGGCGGCGCCATGGTTGGCAAGTTGGTGGCGCACGATGGCGTCGGTCACCAGCGCATTGGCGTCATAGGCGACATTGAGGACGCCCGCAGCGGCGTTGCCGCCCGCGGCCTGCTTGAATGCCTTGTTGCCGAGTTCGTTGAATGTCTGCGTGTCGGCATCAAGGTAGACGTCGCTCGCGAGCGCGTTCAGGATGGCCTGCTGCTTGGCGGAAGGTGCCTCGGCAAAGAGCGCCTTGAGACGAGCGTCAACCTTTTCCTCTGCGAGGATGCCGTCTCGGTAGATCACCGCCACGGTGCCGCCAGTCTTCGCCGAGGCATCCAGGTAGGGATTGTCCGTGCGGAGTTCGCTGCCGTCATTGACGGCTGCGGATGCGCCGAGTTTGACTTCGCCGGTCTTCTTCACGTTGACGAGGTTCAGATCGCCTCCGTCCACAATCACGTCGGCATTGTCGCCGAACACGGTTGCTTCCTTGCCGAGGAAGCCGGTGACGTCGACAACGGCGACGCCGACGCCGCCTTCAAGCACCGTGACGGAAGCATTGTCGCCATTGGCGAGAAGGGCGTGCTGATCGGTCGTCTTTCCAATGACGACCTCGGCGCTGTCTTCAAGCTTGACCGAGCGGTCGGCGTAGAGAACGGCCGAAGGCTCTTCTTCGACGAGTGAGGCGACATAGGCGTCGGCCGCGGTCTTGTTCGTTGCGAGGAGTCCGCCACCCTTCACTGAGATTTTGCCGAGCAATTCAGAGGCATCGTCGGCCGCTCCGTTGAGAATGAGCTTGCCGTTGACGGTTCCTTCGGTCGCGCTCAGTCGATTGAGGCTCAGTGTCCCGTCAATCGTCGCGGCGTCCGCCGTGATTTCGTTGGCCTCGAAGTCGCCCGCGACATTCAGGGTCTTTGCTGCAAGCGTTCCGGCGTTCACGACGCCTGCGGACTGCTGGTCAACGCCGAGCTGAAGCGTCCCGCTCTCAACGGTGACCGTGTCGCCCTTGAGGTTTTCGAAGATGTTGCCCTTGTTGCCGGAAAGGATGAGTGCGCCGCCTCCTTCAGCCTTGAGCTTGGCGGATTCGGCGTTGCCGAAATCAATCGCCGCCAGCGTTGTGTTGGAGTCGGAATTGACGGAGAAGCTGCCGCCGGTTGCCTTCCCGGTCGAATCGGCCAAGACGAGGCCTTGGACCTTTTCGGCCGTCAAATCCGTAGACGTGAGATTGCCGTGGCTGAAGGTCACCTGTATTTTGTTTCCGGTCGTCGAATTGAACTTCGCCTGCGCATTCTTGATGTCGTCAAGCGTGTAGTCTCCCTGCCAGTCGAAGGCGTCGATGACGCCGGAGCCCGAAATCAATTCGGCCTGGGCCGTCAGGTCTTTACCGTCAAACAGGTTTGCATGGCCGGTTGCCAGAGTGCCGTTTTCGAGCGCAATGCCCTTGGCATCCGTTTCGAAGGTAAGCGCATCGACCGTCAGGGCGGCGTTTTGCACGATGAGTTTGCCGCCTTCGTTGCCGCTTCCCTTTTGGTAGAGATGCAGGGTGCCGAGCGTCAGCTGACCATTCTTCGCGATCGTGAGCGAGCTGTCGGAGCCGGTGGTCAGGTACTCAAAGGCATGACTGCCGCCGTTGAGCGTGACGCTCCCCTTGTAGGCATCATCCTTGGCCAGCTGGTCCACCGTCAGCTTGCCCGTGAAGACTCGGCCGTCCACGTGCAGCTTTGAGCCGTTGAAGGTGAAGGTCTGGTTGCGGGACAAAAGCAGCGTGTCGTGCGGCTGAGCCTCAAGATTGTCCCTGTCGCCGCCCGAATTCAGCTTGGTGATGTTGAAGACGCCGTTTTCACCCACCGTGACGGTTTGGAAGGTGTTGTCCGCCTTTTGGATGGAGGCGTTGAGCGTCCCGCGATCGATGGTTGCGGATTCGTACGTGTTGCCGCGACCGTCGGTGAGCGTGACGACGGCGCCATTTTGAAGCGTGAGCGTGGTGTCGCCCTCGTTGTCGATGTCAAGTTCGCCGCGCATGCCGTCGGCCACGATGTCGGCTCTCGTCCTGTGCTGGGCGTCTTTATGCGTCTCAATTTCGATCAGGCCGTCGATTTTGGAGTTTTCCGCCAGGATGATCTTGGCGCTCGTACCCTGATTCGATTGATCCTAAAAGCAGAGAAATACACACTAACCCATTTTCCTGCCTTTAAGGGTTAGCCTTGACTTCGGATCTCGCCATATTTTCCTTCAGCATCTGAAGCACCAGTCGATCCCTCGTCGTGCTTTCGGTAGACCAAC
>ENA-UERX01001576-UERX01001576.1-human-gut-metagenome-genome-assembly--contig:-NODE-1576-length-13426-cov-18.019177_pt1 | contig 13426 bp, 10 predicted proteins | sample MGYA00242992_ERZ507993 | MGnify/ENA primary metagenome ERZ507993 (study PRJEB26167, sample SAMN06115487) | human gut metagenome | host: Homo sapiens | place: China:Chongqing | collected 2015-04-10... | reverse complement strand
CCAAATTTTATTAGTTATATTACGTTAATTAACTCTCTCATTTTCAATCGATTACATAAGAATTAACAGAGTATTGTCAATTCAGATTCAACAAATTCATACAATTCTTTTCTTGTATTCTGCTTAGGAGGATTCTGAGAATCATAAGTGGAAGTTGTTACCAATGGAACATTACCAAAATAATCCAACATCAGGAAATAGGCAAAAGCTCTCACAAAACGAGCATCGGCACGCATAACAACAACATCGGCATCAGTCGAAAAATTACTATTGTCTATCGCATCTATATAAGAATTTGAGACAGCAATAATTTTTGATACTCCTGTATAGATAGCTCCCATTTCACTATTATCAGGTGTCCAAGTATGAGAATGAACAGCTTGTATATCCCCTTTCCAGTCAGCACCTCTTGCTGGCAATATCATATCATCGGCAGAAGTTCCTGCCTTAAAGACAACTTCCGACCAAATACCTAATGTAGAATTAACTCCTGAGAGTCCATTCAAAAACTCTGACTTTTCACGGTATACAGTTTCATCTGTCAGTTTACTATTAGGAACAACATCCAAATCTGTACATGAAGCCATTGAAGTCAATATAGCAACTGCGAATATTATAATTTTTTGCATAACCAAATGAATTATTAAAAGTTAATATTTAAACCTAAAGTAAATGTACGAGCCTGCGGATAACTACAGTAATCGATACCTATTGCCTTTACATCTTTATCAGAACTTACATTATTGACTTCCGGGTCATAACCTTTATATGAAGTAATAGTAAACAGATTCTGTGCCGTTATATATATACGACCGTTTTTAATAACTTTAGGAAGTGTAAAATTATATCCAAGAGTAACATTATCCAATTTTAAGAATGAAGCATTTTCCACCCAACGAGAGGAAGCATAAACAATACCACCTCCTCCAGCTTTATAAAATTCAGCTCCTTCAATATTTGTATTTTGTCCAGGCAAACGACTACCTTGTTCCAATTCAGCGCGAGTATTATTGTAAACATCCACACCTAAATTAGAACGAAGACAGAGAGATAGATCCCAATTTTTATATTTAAAGGTATTATTAAATCCAATAATTACATCAGGAAGAGCATTTCCCAATACAGTACGCTCATCTGATTCGAAAACTTCTTTTCCATTTTCAATTCCAAGGAACTTTTGTCCATAGAAAGATCCTATTGACTCACCAACTCGTAATATTTGGGTATTTCCATATGCTCCGGCCCCACTAACAACTCCATAAACAATATCTTTATTGTTATACAGTTCAGTTACTTCATTTTTATTGTAAGCTATATTGAAATTGGTATCCCAATAAAAATCTTTTGTACTAATGACAGCCGCATCTATCGTAAATTCAAATCCCTTATTAACCATAGCTCCTACATTATCCAAATATGAAGAACTTACAGCTGGTTGAATAGCATCAATCGTTAATAGCAAGTTTGATGTTTTCTTATGATACACATCAAAAGAACCTCTGATACGATTATTCAAGAAGCCATAATCTAAACCAACATTAAATTGGGCTGTCTGCTCCCATTTCAGATCTGGATTGGCGATACCAGTAATATTATATGCAGGATAAGCAACTCCACCAAAAGAAGTTCCTTGCTTACTATCTATCGAATAGGTCTGACTATAGCGGAAATTACCAATATCCTGATTACCAGTAACACCATAACCAAGACGAAGTTTCAAATCGCTAATAGCAGATACATTTTTCAAGAACTCTTCCTGTTTGATTTTCCATGCAAATGCTCCAGAAGGGAAAGTAGCCCATCGGTTATTAACACCAAAGCGTGAAGAACCATCCCGACGTACCGTAGCTGTAAACATGTACTTATCCATCAAATTATAATTTGCACGAGCATAAAATGAAATCAACCGATTTAACTCTTCATTATTCTGTGCTTGCTGAGTTCGTGCGCCACCAACATTGTCAGCTCCTAAATTATCATTTACAAAACCTTCAGCCCGAACTGTTGAAGTATAATTATCAAATTCCTGCCATGAATAACCAGCAACAACATTCAATGCATGGATATCATTAAATGTTTTATCGAATGTAAGATAACCTTCAAACAAATAGTTAGAATAGCGATTACTTTCGGTAATAGCACGTCCTTCAACATTCTCAGCAGCCTTCGAATCAATTGGTTGATAAGCCTTACGATTGATATTATCAACATCGTACCCTACATTAATCTTACCAGACAATGTCTTAGGAATAAAAAAATAGGTGGCATCTGCACTACCGATAAAGCGATCTCCTCTCGATTTATCATACATCTGCTTTGCCATAGCTACAGGATTACGTACAGATTCTGCATATTCATTAAAAGATCCATCTTCATTATATACAGGTTCTGTTGGATTAGCTTTCAATGCATTATTAATAATACCACCATTAGAACCTCCTGTTTGTTGCTCCAAAACGTTATCTAATGTATAATAAGTGTTATTCGCATTCAAATTAAAAATCAACCGATCATCAAACATCTTATGCGTCAAATTAAAACGTAAAGAGTAACGATCCATGCCTGTTCCTATAACAATACCATTTTGATCTGAAAAATTTAACGAAGCACGATAAGATGTATTTTTATTACCATTACTGAATGTAATATTATGTTCTTCAACAAATGCTGTTCTGAAAATTTCATCCTGCCAATCTGTTGAAGCTGTACCAGTTGCATTAGGAACGTACTGACGATATTCATCAGCAGACAACACATTAATTTTATTAGATACCTGTGAGAATCCAACAGAACCAGAATAACTTAAAGAACGAACACCATCTTTACCACCTTTAGTAGTTATTATAATGACTCCGTTTGCACCACGTGATCCGTAAATAGCTGTAGCCGAAGCATCCTTCAAAACAGTCATCGATTCTATATCAGAAGCTGAAATCATGGATAAAGGATTGATTGACAAGCTACTTAAACCTGAATCCCCTCCTACATTAGTAGTTGATCTGGAATTGTCAATAGGTACACCATCAATTACATAAAGAGGTTCACTCGAAGCTGAAATAGAATTGACACCACGGATACGTACATTAGAATTAGCTCCAGGCTGACCACTTGTCGGAGTTACCTGTACACCAGCAATATGTCCTTTAAATAAAGACTCTGGAGAAGATACCACTCCTTTATTAAAATCTGTACTTTTAATCACGTCAATAGCTCCTGTCGCATCTGACTTTTTAACAGAGCCATATCCAACAACCATCACCTCAGAAAGAGTTTGAGTATCTTCAACTAATGTAACTTCAATATTTTTCTGATTATTATTCAAAGGTATCTCTTGAGTCAAATATCCAATAAATGAAATTACTAAAACTGCATTCTGAGGTACCCCTTCAATAACAGCCTTTCCATCCAAATCTGTTATATTTCCAATAGTTGTTCCTTTGACTAAAACGTTAGCACCTATTACAGGACCATTTTTATCGTTCACAACAACTGAAACTTTACGTTGTTCTTGAGAAACCTTCTCAACATCAATAGAAGTTGCCTTTTTATTTCCGAAAGCTGCAGATATAGGAACTGCTGCGCACAAAAACAATGAAACACTGATTAATATCTTTTTCATAATATATTTATTTAAAGTAGTAACATCTAAGTCTATTTAAACAAAGGGTTATCAAAGAATAATTTTATTTTATAACAAAACTTTTTTTATCGGGACCTATTCCTTTTAAAGTAAGTGACTTCCATTCAGATGGTAATATTGGATTTTTTTGGATAATGCCATTATCCGTTATTTCAAGGCCACCAAATCCAAACAAGACAACCTGCAATAATCCACCTGCACCTGTACAGAAATAAGGATTATTAGAAAATGCCGATTCTGAAAGTACTCCAAATGGAGGACGTTTGTTGGGCAGATAGCTTTCTTTAAAATATTTATATGCATTTTCCTTATCTCCCAGTTTTGCAGAAAGAATTGCCAAAATTGCATTGCCCATAGCTGGTCCATCCTCATAAATCTTCGGAGCGTAATAATCTAAATTTAAACGCATATTCTTATTATCTGAAATAATACCTAAAGGATAACTTAATAAGTTAACATCAGCTTGCTTTATAATTTCTCCATTATAAGTTTTATTTTCTTTCATCACTCCATCGTCCATATAATGGAAAGTCAAGTTTTTAGCAACTTCTTCCCATTGAGGATCATATTTTTCTCCTAATATTTTAGCTGCTTTTACAGCACACTCTAAAGCAACTTTAGCCGAACCATTCGTAAAAGCATTATCGTCGACATTGGGAGCAAATTCATTAGCACCTACTACATTATTTATAGAATAACTGCCATCTGAATTCTTTATAGAACGAGACGTCCAAAAGTCTGCAATATTTCTTAATACCTTAAAACCTTCTTTACGTAACCAGTTTATATCTTTTGTTACACGATAATAATTCCAAAATGCAATGCCAACATCTGCTGTAATATGATGCTCAAATGTACCAGTTAAACACCATGTAGGAGTGGCTTCTTCTCCGGAATCATCCGATTCCCATGGAAACATACAACCATTGTATCCATATAAAGCAGCTCTCTGAATTGCTTTATCCAATCTGTCATATCGATAGTCGACACACGAACGAGCCATTTGGGTATTAAACATCAACAAAGGAGGATACATCCATAACTCTGTATCCCAAAAAACATGACCATTATAACCTGTTACAGTAGACAATCCCATTGGAGGAATACTCAAACGTGTATTTTCTCCTGCGAAAGAATACAAATTATATAATGCCAAACGAACATCACGTTGCGCTTCATCATCTCCCTCAATAACTATATCGCTCTGCCACAATCTATTCCATTCTTTTTCATGCCCCTCAATAAAATAATCTATATCCGATTGCAAAGCAAAAACAGCCATACGTTCAGCTTCATTCTTCGGATTTACAAAATCACGTGAAGAACATACAGAGCCAATTAATGCAAAACGATATGATTTTCCTTTCTGTAGCTGAACATTAAAGCTCATAGCTTGTTGATTAGAAGCTGTATAAGAAGCATTTATAAGTGGCCTTTCTTCGTCAAACAAAAAAGCCGCACACGTTGCAAGATCCTGCATACCTGTCAAACTTTTCGCTTGCGAAGTATATACAGGAAGCTCTATCTTTCCATCTTTTAACATTTTGTAAATAGCAGAAGTTTCCTGAAGTTCACCTGGAAATACTGTAGCATTAGTCACCTCTAACATACAATCTGCTTTAGGTAACATCTCTACAACAATCATTCCCATGTATGGAAAGTTTCTAAGAGCTCTAAGTGTATATGAAATCTCAGCTTTATCTGTCTGAACTTGCGTCCGCAAATTAGCTCTTTTCATATCTAAGGTTTGAGTCCAAGAACTAATATTTTTATCGGTAATTTGCGTACCATCAATACTTAAAAGCAAATTTGTAAATAATGGTCCACGTACAATACGACTAACTCCTTCTCTATTTTCTTTATCATAGACGCCATTCATTACAATATCGGTCACTGTAAATAATTGAGAACTACTCACCAAACCAATCCTGCCGTTTCCTAAAGTAATGCCATTATAATTTTCTTTTGAAGAAGTAGAAATTGTCCATGTATCAGTTGCACCAACACTTAAGACAAAAAAAGATAAATAAAAAAGAAGAGTAATACAAAATTGTTTTTTCATACTATTTCTAGGTTAATATAACACAAAAGTTTTTACTGATTTACTTACTTATTTCTCATCATAAAAAGGTTTGATCAGCCTTGATAACATTTTAATGTAACTTAATTATCTTGCAATATTCGGGTGGCTTCTTTCCCGTATATCGATCGTTCGCAAATGTATCAGAAACAGAGATAAAACAATTTACTTTTATCATTAAAGTATATAATAAGATTCTAATAGAGTCATTTCTAACGATATAAAACCAATATTATATTTATATAATACAACAGTAAAATATTATTTATCAGATAGTTATTACAAAACAAAAGTAATATCCAATTTTACAACAAAAAACTATTGTTACCCAATATATCAATCAAAACATATTATCTTCTCTCTTCATGAACAGCATGTATATCTTATAATAATTATAGTTACGCCTACTCTATGTTCATACTTTTATCAAATAACAAATACAAAAAAAATACCTGCAGACATTTTCAGTTGAAACATCTGCAGGTATTTTTCAATTCTCCCGAAGGGAGCAAAAATTATTTAGGCTGCTTTCCGATGTAAGCCAGAATACCACCGTCTACGTAAAGCACATGACCATTTACAAAATTTGAAGCATCCGAAGCAAGGAATACAGCCGGACCCATCAAGTCTTCCGGATTTCCCCAGCGTGCAGCAGGAGTCTTGGCTACGATGAAAGCATCGAACGGATGACGAGAGCCGTCTGCCTGACGTTCGCGTAAAGGAGCTGTCTGAGGAGTAGCGATGTAACCCGGGCCGATACCATTACACTGGATGTTGAATTCTCCATATTCGGATGCAATGTTGCGGGTAAGCATCTTCAAACCACCTTTTGCTGCGGCATAAGCCGATACTGTTTCACGACCAAGTTCACTCATCATTGAACAGATGTTGATAATCTTTCCGTGACCTTTCTTGATCATACTCGGAATAACAGCTTTTGATACGATGAACGGAGCGTTCAAGTCAACGTCGATAACCTGACGGAATTCAGCAGCAGACATCTCACACATCGGGATACGCTTGATGATACCTGCATTGTTTACCAGAATATCGATTACACCCACTTCTTTTTCAATCTGTGCAACCAATGCGTTTACCGCTTCTTCATTGGTTACGTCGCATACATAGCCACGAGCGTCAATTCCAAGTTCTTTATATGCTGCAAGACCTTTGTCTACCAGTTCCTGCTTAATATCATTGAATACAATTTTTGCACCAGCCTGTGCAAAACCAGTTGCAATAGCAAAACCGATACCGTAAGAAGCTCCTGTTACAAGAGCGACTTTTCCTTCGAGTGAAAAATTAACCATAGTTTTCTTTAGTGTTTATATTGTTAATAACTAATATCAGCATTAAAAAAGCAATTTGTTTTTCCGTTTACGAACACGGAATTAATTATTTTAATTTTCTAAGTTCACAAATATACTAATTTCTTTTTATTAGTGTGCTAATATTTCGCAAATCTTATCTTGAAAAGCACGGGCTTCCTTACCCTTTAAGACATTCTGATTGATGATAACAAAAGCAAGCATATCTCCATTGCCTGCCTTTACATATCCGGCAAGCGAACTCACTCCCGTTACTGTTCCTGTCTTGGCATGAACATTGCGATACGCTTTTCCTTGCTTCATACGATTTCTCAAAGTTCCATCAACGCCTGCTACAGGAAGAGCTTCATATAAAGGACAGAATATTTCAGCCCGCGAATAAGCATATTTAAGATATTCTATCATCAGTTCGGGAGAAATATAATTATAAAGCGACACTCCACTTCCATCTACGATACTATATTCATCAGGATTACATCCGACTTCATGCTTCATAAAATCATAAACTGCATTTTGTGCGTCTTTGAAGCCTATACCTTTTTTACCTGAACGATGAATTCCTAAATGATAAAACATTGCTTCGGCAGACAAATTGTCGCTTTTCTTTAAAGCACGTTGTAATACAGGTGTCAGCGGACGTGACAACGTGTAGAGCTCCGTAACTTCGTCTGGACATGTTCCGTAGGTAAGCGATTTTACAGCTATTCCTTTTTTGTTCAGCTTGTAGGATAATGTATGCAGAAAGAAATCCTTCGAAGAATACATATTCAGTGTCTTCGTGCACCGGTAGTTCGCATTTCCACTTACATAAATGGTATTACCGTTATTCAGCCAGTCGCGAGTAACTTTCAACTTACCTTCTTGTGGAAGATAGCTTTTCGAGAGATTACAAACTGTGTAATAATCTGATTCGGGCAACACTTCCACCTTGGGGCGCTTACCTTTTGCAGCAGGAATAACCGTGATATTGACACATCCTCTGTTTAACATAAGTGGAGACAGATAAGGCTGAAAAGATTCGGGAGTATCATCCCACGACCATCCTGTACCCCAATAAATAGAATCGGTCAATGATACATCCGCAACTAAATGACCTTGTACAGAGCGTATTCCTGAGTTATAAACAGCTTCTGCCAGCTTGTTCATATCTTCATCCATAAACTCCGGATCGAATCCACCGACCAGATATAAATCTCCTTGTAGTATGCTATCCTGTGTAACTGTTCCCGTATAGGCTATTCTTGTGTTGAATACATAATATTCGCTTAATTCAGCCAAAGCGGTAACTGATGTTATCAGTTTTTCAATGGAAGCGGGACGATAGAGCTTCTTATCTTGATAAGCATAAACTTGTTTTCCCTGAGTCAAATTGAAAACACTAATGCCAACCTCCGACGTCGCTAACAGCTTTTCGGAAGAAACCAATGCATCCAGCCGTCCGGCAAGTGTCTGTGCACCTAACGTACAGCATACGATAAAAGAGATTAATATCAGTCCGATTCGTTTCATAAATTACAATTCTCTGAATATTTCACCCACAGTAGGATGTGGAAAAACAAAATTTTTGAAATAATCTAACTTACAATGTTCTTCTACCATCATACCTCCCAAGACAATCAGTTCGGAAGCCGGATTTCCTAAAATATGAACGCCAAGTACGGTATCGGATTCATCTACCAATACTTTGAATATTCCATTTGTACCTTCATTCTCGGCTACAAAACGACCTGAATATGCCATAGGCAACTTCACAACACGATAATTTATACCTTCTGCCTGCAAACTTTCCTCTGTCTTGCCAACTGAAGCTACTTCTGGATTGGTGTAGACGACTCCTGGAATAGCTCGATAACTCATCTCTTCAGACGCTCCTAAAATATCTTTTACGGCTATCTCTGCTTCTCTTACAGCTGTATGCGCCAATAAAGATACTCCATTCAAGTCACCGCATACATATACTCCGGAAACGGATGTACGCAAATGGGAGTCAACTCGAATATTTTTACGTTCGGTCCGTTCCAGATGCAGGTTTTCAAGTCCCAAACCTTCAGTAACCGGCCTACGACCGACACTCATCAATAACTTATCGGCACATATACTATTTGCTCCATCAGCATTTTGATAGCATACATGTATACCTTCTTCATCTTGCGACAGGCTTGTTACCTTGGCATCAAGTAAGAATTTTATGCCACGTTTTGCATATCCTGCCCGCAGAGAAGCTGCCAGCTCCCGATCGATGCCATTTAATATCTCACTCATCATTTCAACCACCGTTACCTGCACTCCAAGACTTGAAAAGAAAGAAGCGAACTCCATACCGATGACTCCTCCCCCTACAATAGTAAGCGAACGGGGTAATTCTTTATTCTCGAGTGCATCCCGATGCGTCCAGTAGCTTACTTGTTCTATTCCTTCTATGGAAGGAATAACAGTCTGGCTCCCTGTACAAATTATCAGATACTCACACTCGTATGTTTCATCTGCACAGCGAACAGTATTCTTATCGACAATATAAGCCTCCCCGCTGACAATAGTTACTTGCTGTGCCGTTAGTTTCGCCTTAATGCCTAATACAAGTTTACGGACTACTTTCGCCTTGCGTGAGATAATTTTCGGCAAATCGAAAGAAGTTTCAGAAACACTTATTCCATATTTTGCAGCATGACGTCCATTGTCATATATCTTTGCCGAATACAGTAAAGTTTTGGTCGGAATGCATCCTTCATTCAAACAAACACCTCCTAAATTGTTTTTTTCAAACAAAACAACACTCAGACCAGCTTTCCCTGCGGCTTCTGCAGCTGTATATCCAGCCGGTCCTCCGCCGATAATTGCAACTTGGTATTTCATACTTATTTTTATTAGATTAATAGGTTTATATTAAAGTTACTTCCAGACTTCATACTTCATCTGAGGATAATGCTCGTATAATGCATCAACAAACAGTTCCGGATCTTTCATCGGATACCATCTGTCTTCTTTTTCTGAAACAATACGCAAAACCTTACGTTGAGGATCGAGGTATACTTTGGTTATTCCCTTTAGGGTAGATTTCGAAAAGCCCAAATAGCAGATTACCCGAACTGTTCCTTTTTCATCTATCTGATATTCCTTTATTCCTCCGTACATGGAGAAAAGTATATCGAAAATGAAAAAAAGGATAAGTACCATAGTATATATCCACCATGTTCCCTGATTATAGAATAAAAATATAATAGTCAGAATAAGACTACTCACAAGTGCACTTATAAGTGTTTCACATACAAATCTTTTAACTGACTTCCGAGGTTTAAAACTTTCCATAATCATCATTTTTAGTTATTCTCTACATTTTCATCTTCCTTTTTCATTTTCTTCTCAATCCAGCGAACAAATTCACCGGCATTCTGAGGAGAAACATATACCTTATCGGATTGATGACCATTTTGGTAACTTATTTCTATCCGATGTACCGATAAAGCTGGAGCTATTGAAAATGACTTTACTTCACGCATACCTGTAATGGATTCAAGTAATATGGTTTTATTGGCAATAAAACGTCCTGTCTCAATCTGTAATTTACCATTGCCTGTAACAATATATTGAGTATGAATCAACATCTCTATTTCAAATATCATGACAACAGCCATCAACAACGTAGCTATGGTGTAGTGAAACCAGAAAAAATCGAATAACAAAAAAGCGGTAACAGCCATCAGTAACCAATACCAACTGTCTACCTTAGAATGAAATGTTCTGTCCATTATCTCTGCAAGATTTATTAATTCTTTGTGAAGATAGCAAATTATCATCGAAAATACACTTCTTGAAAAGGTTCTTTAGAAAAAAAACAAAGATAAAACGCTGTCATATCAGTTTTTTTGTAGTTTTGCAGCAATATTATACATGTTGTTATGGTAAGAAAATTCGATTTTCTCGTTATCGGTTCAGGAATTGCCGGAATGAGCTTTGCGCTAAAAGTAGCGCATAAAGGTTCGGTTGCACTGATCTGCAAAGCCGGACTGGAAGAAGCCAATACCTACTATGCACAGGGAGGAATTGCTTCTGTAACAAATCTGAAAGTGGATAATTTCGAAAAACATATCCACGACACTATGGTGGCCGGCGACTGGATCAGTGATCCGGCAGCAGTAGAAAAGGTAGTACGTAATGCTCCTGCTCAAATTGAAGAATTAATAAAATGGGGTGTAAACTTCGATAAGAATGAAAACGGAGAATTTGACTTGCACAAAGAAGGAGGACACTCTGAATTTCGTATTCTTCATCACAAAGATAATACCGGAGCTGAAATTCAAACCAGCTTGATAGAAGCAGTAAAACAACACCCCAATATTACGGTCTTTACTAATTTTTATGCTGTAGAAATTATTACTCAACATCATCTGGGTATCATAGTAACCCGACATACTCCAGGTATCAAATGTTTCGGAGCTTACGTATTAAATGAACAAACAGGAGAAGTTGATACGTTCCTGTCGAAAGTGACAGTTATGGCCACAGGAGGATGTGAAGCCGTTTATACCCACACAACTAATCCATTGGTTGCTACAGGTGATGGTATTGCCATGGTTTATCGTGCGAAAGGTGTTGTAAAGGATATGGAATTCATCCAGTTCCATCCAACGGCCTTGTATCATCCGGGAGATCGCCCCAGCTTCCTGATAACAGAAGCAATGAGAGGGTATGGAGCTGTATTAAGAAATCTGGGAGGTGAAGAATTCATGCAGAAATACGATCCACGTCTATCTCTTGCTCCTCGTGATATCGTAGCACGTGCTATAGATAATGAAATGAAACAAAGAGGAGAAGATCATGTTTACTTGGATGTAACGCATAAAGATCCAGAAGAAACGAAAAAACACTTCCCGAATATCTATAAAAAATGTCTTAGCCTGGGCATTGATATTACAAAAGATTATATTCCAGTTGCACCTGCAGCTCATTACTTGTGTGGCGGTATAAAAGTTGACTTAGATGGACAATCTAGTATCAAACGTTTGTATGCCATTGGAGAATGCTCTTGCACCGGTCTGCATGGTGGAAACCGATTGGCATCTAATTCACTTATTGAAGCCATTGTATACGCAGATTCTGCCGCAAAGCATGCATTGAGTGTACTCGACCGCTATGATTTCAATGAAGATGTTCCAGAATGGAATGCAGAAGGTACTATCAGTAATGAAGAACGAATTCTGATAACTCAAAGCATGAAAGAAGTAAACCAGATAATGGAAGCATATGTAGGCATTGTACGAAGCAATTTACGCTTAGTACGTGCATGGAATCGTCTGGATATTTTATACGAAGAAACAGAACGTCTCTTTAAGCGCGTAAAAGCTTCACGAGAAATTTGCGAACTGCGTAACATGATTAATGTAGGTTATCTGATTACTCGTCAGGCTATGGAACGTAAGGAAAGTCGTGGCTTACATTATACAATCGATTATCCGCATCCTGCAAAAAAGGAAGGCGAACAATAAATACCTCATTCACTAATGTGGTAATATAAAAAATGAGCTCAGATAAAACTGAGCTCATTTTTTATATACTCATATAATCCACTTTTCCCAAAAAATACAGTTGATAATGTCCTCTTTCTATCATATATCCTTCCTTCATACGATAAATATCAAGAAGCCTTTAATAAGGATATATTTACTAAACATTCGGCTGCTAAGTTACGTTTGAAATCTTATATTTCACTTATTTTCTTAAGTAATCAACTTTCTGATTTAATATTTTAAGATTGGATACTATTTCAGTATATATTTTTAGAGCAGACTCAAATACAACTTTGAGTTAATATCTTGAGAATAAGAACATAGTAATAAAAGCATTAATATTATGGTACCCAATTATAATATTAAAAACAGCTATTACTATGTTCTCTGAGTTTAAAGTTACAAAGATTTTTGATATAGCCAGATAATTTTTGCAAAAAATTTGCATCAATATAAAAATATATAATTAAAAGTAAGTGCTATAAAGATTTGTAATGATTCTATTTGAATTCCATACTAATACTGCATATTTCTTATACAAAAAGCCTATTTTTGTATATTCTTACAACTATTTTCTTACTTCAATTCTTATCGTATATAATGTTAACCTCATATTAGGGTTCAAAATAAAAGAACTTAATAAAACTACAGTTCCTAGGGGTAGATCCACTTATATTTGATAATCTAAATAAAACATATATAAATGAAATCATCACGCTTTAAATCCTCGTAGCAGAAGGAACTCTTTCTTCCGTGCCTCCGCCGGGGCAGAGAAAGTCGGAGTCCCGGGGCAGGGACATAAAAAAAGGTCCCGCAGCACCGTTGCTGCAGGACCCTAAAGACGGCGACTACCTACTCTCCCACTTGCGCAGTA
>ENA-UERX01001566-UERX01001566.1-human-gut-metagenome-genome-assembly--contig:-NODE-1566-length-13483-cov-5.252201_pt1 | contig 13483 bp, 9 predicted proteins | sample MGYA00242992_ERZ507993 | MGnify/ENA primary metagenome ERZ507993 (study PRJEB26167, sample SAMN06115487) | human gut metagenome | host: Homo sapiens | place: China:Chongqing | collected 2015-04-10... | reverse complement strand
GGCAGCCCGATTGGGCCGCCTGCTTCCTTATGTACGGTTTTCAATGCCGCGCAAAAGCGCGACCGCTTAGAACTTGGGCTTCTGGGCCTTGACCTTGGGCTCCTGGCCGTTGCAGACGGCGACGATGTCGTTGGCAACGCTGGTGCAGCAGTTGAGAACGCTCTGCTCGGTGGTGGCGGCCATGTGCGGGGTCATGATGACGTTGTCGAGGTTGAACAGCTCGCGGCTGGACTCCTGGATGGGCTCATGCTCGAACACGTCGAGACCGGCCTGGAACAGCGTGCCGTCCTTCAGGCACTCGACAAGCTCGTTCTCCTTGATCAGAGCGCCGCGCGCGCAGTTGATGAAGGAAGCGGTGGGCTTCATCCAGCTGAACTGCTCACGGCCGATGGAGTGCTCGGTGGAGGGAACGACAGGCAGATGCACGGACACGAAGTCGGCCTGCTCCCAGACTTCCTTGGCGGTGGCCTTCAGCTCGCACAGATCGCCGATCTTGTCCTGCGTGAGGTACGGATCGTAGCCGATGACGTTCATGCCGAAGCCGTACTTGCACTTCTGCATGGCGAGCTGGGAGATACGGCCGCAGCCGATCATACCGAGGGTCTTGCCGCCGAGCTCATAGGTGTGCTCCATGCCCATGCGGACAAGGAAGTTGCCGCTGCGGAACTGACGGTCGACATAGGTGAAACGCTTGGCGCACATGAGCATCAGCATGACGGCGTGCTCGGCGACGGCGTTGGCGTTGCCGGCAGGCGCGTAGACAACGGTGATGTCCTTGGCGTGGGCGTGGTCCATGTCGATGTTATCGAGGCCGGCGCCCTGCTTGCCGATGACCTTGAGGTTCTTGCAGGTGTCCATCATCTTGGCGGTGATGGGCTCGGTGCGGCACATGATGGCGTCGGGCTGGAACTCGGCGAGCTCCTTGACGTAGGTCTCCTCGTCGTTATGGCTGCACAGCTTCACTTCAAAGTCGTTGGACTCGAAGATGTGCGTGGCCACCTCGTTGAGCTCGATGGTGTAGTAAACTTTGAACTTTGCCATGATAAAGATCTCCTCTCAAATTTTTATTTATTGAATTGCCAAATGATTTCATACGGTTTCTTCATTATACCTTGCGCTTTGCACAAAAGCAAGCGATTTTCAGAAAGATTTGCAAGAACTTATTCAAATAATTGAACGGCATCTTTCATTTTGACGATTTGCCGTCATGTCTTTCCCCTGTTTTCTGCAATTTTCGCTGCAAAACAAAAAAGGACATAAAAGGCGCTTGACAAACTACTACATATGTAGTATATAGTTATCAACGACAAATGTAGTAGATCATCTAAGGAGGTCAACCCATGGACGATAAGAAGAGACTGCCCGACGCGGAGCTTGCCGTGATGCAGGCCATCTGGGCCGTCGGCGGCGAGGTCAGCCGCGGCGATCTCGACGGCGCGCTCGCGAGCCACGGCTGGAGCGCCAACACCGTCAACACCTACCTTACTCGCCTGTGCGAAAAAGGATTCCTCTCGAGCCGCCGCGAGGGGCGGAACAATTTGTACACGCCGCTCGTCTCAAAGGACAGATACCTCGAATTTGAGAGCCGCAGCGTCCTGAAGCGGCTCTACGGCGGGTCGCTCGGCAGCTTCGTCGCGGCGCTGAACGCCGAGCAGCCGCTCGAGCAGAGCGAGATCGACGAGCTGCGGCAGTTTTTGGACGATATGAGCCGTTAAACGGAAATATAAGGAGGACGCACCATGGAAACATTTCTGCTGAATCTGTTGAAAACTTCCCTGTTAGGTTCCCTCGCCATTCTGGCGATGCTGGTACTCAAACCTCTCTGGCGCGAGCGCTACCGCGCGAAGACGCGCTGCTGGCTGTGGCTGGCGCTGGCGGCATTTTTGCTGCTGCCGGTCGATTTTTCGGTGAAAAACGCGCCGGTGCAGGCCGCGCCGCCGAAAGACTACACCCTCTTTGTCGGCACGGATAAGACAGCCATCCAATCGACCGACAACCTGTTTGGCGACATGGCCGAAAAAAGCGGCCAGTCCCCAGCACAGGTGCGCGACACGATCATCCAGCGCCCCGTGACGAATCCCGAGCAGAAGACGACGCGCTACATCCCCGTGACGACGATCCTGTTCTACGGCTATCTCGCGGGCGCGGCGGCGTTCCTGCTGTATCAGGGTGTCTCCTACGCCCTCTTCCGCCGCACGGTGCGCCGCTGGAAGAGAGACGTCTCCCGCGCGGACTACGCCGCGATGCTCTCTGACACGGCGCGCGACTTAGGCGTGAGCGCGCCGGAGATGATCGTCTGCGAGGCCATCTCCACCCCCGCGGTGACGGGCCTGTTACGCCCGCGGCTGCTCCTTCCCCACGAGCACTACGACGTGCAGGAGCTGCGCTACATCCTGCGCCATGAGCTGTGCCATTTGAAGCGGCGCGATATGCTCTTAAAGCTCGTGCTGCTCGCGGCCAACGCGATGCACTGGTTCAACCCCGTGGTGTATCTGATGCTGCGTCAGGCGGACGAGGACATCGAGCTCGCCTGCGACAGCGCGGCGACCGACGATCTTGACCGCGCCGAGCGCGCGGCTTACAGCCGGACACTGCTCGCCGCCGTGCAGTCCAGCGTGCGCGCGCTGCCCGCGACGACGTGCTTCGGCGGCACGGTCGAGCGTCTGAAGCGGCGCATCACGAACGTCCTGGGCGCGCAGAAAAAGCGCGGGCTCGGCGTTGTCGCCCTCGTGCTGGCGCTGACGCTCACAGCGGGCTGCGCCGTCAGCTGGGGCAATAAAAATGAGTTGTCCGACCCGTTCGGCAAATCCTATACCATTGCCGATATCGTATACATAGGGGTAGAGCCCGACGATACTTTCCGTGAAAACGCAGCGAATGCGGAGTTATTGCTTCGGTCGGACGCGCAGAGCATGACTCTCACATGGACCGACCACTACAAATGGGACTGTACGGCAGCGGGAAGTTTTGAGATGACCGAGGAAAACTTTGACCGCTATTTTGACGGCTCCGCCTTTGAAGCCGCCGATAATCCTGCTGGCTGGCAGGAGAGCGATATGAGCGCGGCAAAACTGCGCCGCGAAAACGCAAACACATGGTGTTTTACGACGTCTTCTCCCCCGGACGGCCTGACGGATTATCTGTGCCTGCTCCAGCAGAAAGACGGCACGTTGTATCTTGCAATGGGATATTATCCTGACAGCAAGCAGACCGCTCCGCACTGCTTCCACACGCTATTCCGTCTTGCAGAAAAGGCGGTTCCGATCTACGCTTCGATGGACGACTATGCCGCCGCGTGCGTGGAAGACCTCAAGCAGGGCACGATGACCTACTACACGTCCGAAAATGGCAATTACGGCTCTCAGGCGGTCGAAGACACGGTCGCCGACGTGCGCGTGACGCAGCTGGAGTTCGCCGATTCGCTCGGCAACCTCTCCCCCGACGGCACGGTGCTGGAGCTGTGGTACTTCCAGTACGAGATGAAGCCCACGAACGAGGCGGGCGTGGAAATCGAACCCGTGGGCGGGCAGTATGTGACGGATGATGGTTACCTCAGAGAGAGCTGGACGCACTATCTCACCGTCCTGCGCTACACCTACGGCGAGAAGACCGGCTATCAGGTCATCGGCACCTATACCGGCAACGACGGACTGTGGTACAACGGATGCAGCTACAGCGGAGAGGAAAAGTATTACCTGCACGACTTCTATGTCGACTACGCGGGGCTTGATCTGCCGAAGATGTTCATTCCCGACCTGCTGAACGACACGGCGGCGGACGGCTACGGCCGCGCCAATCAGTGCGAGGCGCGGCTCATTTCGGGCGACGGCAGCTACTACTTCTATGCGCCGATCACCGCCTGGGCGTGCAATCCGGGGACGGAGTTCTGGTACTCCCGCTACGACACCGGCTCCTACTTCAACGCAAAGAAGCTCGAGCAGAGCCTTGACGAAGCGAAGGTGGAATGGGAAAGCACCGGCGCAAAGGCCGAGAAGACCGACGCGGGCTGGCGCTTTGTGACGCACGAGGGCATGAGCAACACAATTGTCACGCTCTTTGATGCGCCGGACGGCACCTGCTACGAGGTCACAACGCACTGGACGTTCGACGGCAGCACGGAAGAGAATCAGTGGGGCTGGAACCGCGACCGCGCCGTTGAGGGCGAGGCCGAGGTACTCCGGGCGATGGTCAGAAGCTTCACGGTGAACTGGGACGCCGACGCGGCGGCTGATCCCGCGCTGGACGATTCCGATTTTCAGGCCGATCTTCAGCTCGCGTCGAACGGCGGCGCGGCATGGATGTACCTCAGTAAGAACAGCGCTGCGGTCAGCGACTGCAATATGCGGAACGTCACGCCAACGGTCAGGCTTGACGAGTGCAGCTATGCGCTATTGCATGATAAGTTCACCCCTGCTGACGGAGCACGGTCGCTCACGCTCTGGCTCAGCAACAACGATTCCTCGCACCTTGCGTTCTTCGAGGGCACGGACATCATGCTCTACCAGCGAGACGACGCATACTACTATAAGGTCAGCGATTACGGCAACTATGCAACGCTCTACGACGCGATGCTCGCGTGGTTCAACAGCGCCCAGTCTGGCACTGAGCCATCCGACGCATCTTCGGCCACCACGACAAATGCCGTCAGCCGCGATTCGCTCATCAAGGCTGCCGACAGCTATGTTGATCTGGGCGGCTATCTCTGGTACACCGCGGGCGGCAAGCTCTATCGCTGGCGCGAGGGCGGCAGCGTGGAGGTCCTCCATGATCTGCCGGTCAACGATGTGACCGACACGACGGTCGATGCAACGTTATCCGTTGTGAGCGATCAGGTCGCGCTCCGCTACTACATCGGCGGCGGAATCATGGGCTCATTTGTCACGGAGCTTTACGGCGCTGACGGCAAGCAGTCCGCCACGCTCTACGGCTACGAGTCCATCGCCATCAGCGGCAGCACCATCGTCGAGACAACGAAATTTCCGCCGACAGTAAACAACCTGCGCCTCTCGACCGACGGCGGCAAGACCTGGACGAGCATCGGCGATGCGGACTATTTCTACGGCAGCGTCACGGAGGATGGCAGCAGCATCAGCTACTTCCCCGGTGCCCTTGAGATCCGCGACGGCTATGTCTACACCACCGCCGTCTACGATATCGACCATCAAAAGACGAGCGACCCGCTCGTGACGCACTCTGTGCGCGTGAATCTGAAGACCGGTGCGCAGGAAATTCTGGACTGAAGCGGTCAAATTTCAAAAAGGCGGCCCGAAGGCCGCCTTTTTCTCCGCTTTTTAGCGTAAAATGATGGGAATATTGCAAAAAGGTACTGGAACATCTTAAAGATATGTGGTATGATGGGAATATTCCAAAACGTATTTCTCGGGAGGTTCCCACCATGGAACACAATCCGGTCCTCAAAAATCCGCTGTCGCTCGACAGTGAAATTCCGCTCTACTCCCAGCTCATGGGCATCATCAAGCGCAGCATCACCTCCGGCGCGCTCAAGGTCGGCGACCTGCTGCCGAGCGAGGCCGAGCTCTGCCGCGTTTACGATATCAGCCGCAACACGGTCCGTCAGGCCATCGGCGCGCTGGAAGAAGAGGGCTTTGTCGTGCGCAAGCGCGGCAAGGGCACGTTCGTCACTGACCCGAACACGCGCCGCAAGGGCGTGCAGTATTCGTTCACGACGGAAATTTCCCAGCTGGGCAAAACGCCGTCGTCCACGCTGGTCGACTTCGCGGTCATCACGCCGAGTCCCAAGATCGTGACGCTCATGGGCCTTGAGCCGGGCGTGAAGGTCTATCGCTTCACGCGCGTGCGAAACGTCGACGGCGAGCCGCTCATTTTGGAGACGTCCTACTATCCCGAGTACATCTACCCGAATCTGACGCGCGAGCTTTTGGAGACGCACAGCTTCTATAGTCTGCTCTACCACGTCGGCGTCATCCCGTTTTCCGCGTCGGACACGTATGAGGCCGTTGTGCTCGCGCCGCACGAGGCGCAGCTTCTGCACTGCGCGCCCGGCTCGGCGGCGTTTTTCCACCAGCGCCGCACCACGACCGAGAACGGGCATACCTATGAATACACCACGAGCTATATGCGCGCGGACCGCGTGAAGCTGGACGTGAGATTCCAGAAGGGATCGACGTCCTTCATGCGCACGGTGGACTGAAAAAATCGGCAGCCGAAAGGCTGCCTTTTTTTGCGCCTCCTGCGCAGCGGGGTTTTTATCGCAGCGCCGCAGGCGCTGCATCGTTGTTCCCCACACCGTGTGGGGACGCGACAAGGGGGGATATTCTCTTTCTCGAAAGAGAATATCCCCCTTACACCCCCAAGAGAAAGGACGAGGGGCCTTCCCCCTCGACCCCGCACATTGGCAGTTTAGGGCTCGAAGAGCTGCACGCGCTGCGCAATCGGGTGCGGTGTACATGGCTTCGCCATGAACCCCTGCGAGTCGTCACCACTCGCAACCGCGCCTTACTACCGTGAGGAGCGAGTGACGTGACTTCGGCGGCAGACTGCGTGCGAAATAGCGGCATTCTGGCGCTCGCCGCATTGAGAAGTGCCACGATAGACGGAAATTAAGTTGTACTCCTACAAGATGGGCAGAGCGGCAGCGGATAATAGAAGCAAGTCAAATCGTATAGCAACTCTCAACGCGGCAGCGCCGCACGCAGGCATTTCCATTCCGGAGGCATAAAAGTCGTTCAAGCCCGAAGCTGTCAATCAAAGCCCTTTCTCTTGGGGGGTGTAAGGGGGGATATTCTCTTTCGAGAAAGAGAATATCCCCCTTGGTGCTGCGGCGCGCACGCCGCATTTTCCCTCCGCGCTCTGCGCGGAAAGCAACCGCTCCCCCGAGGGAGCGCAAAAAAGAAGCAGCCCTTTCGGGCTGCCACTTTTTTACTTTTCACAAATGACCGGCTTTTGGCGGTCAGACTCCACAAAGGCCTTGGCCTTTTCCACCGCTTCCGCGCGGGGAAGCTTGACCTGCTCGCCGGTGCGCATGTCCTTGCAGGACACGACGCCCGCGTTGATCTCGTCTTCGCCGAGGAAGTAGACGTAGGGCACCTTGAGCTTGTCGGCGTAGTTCATCTTGGCCTTGAACTTCTTCTTTTCCGTATAGATCTGCGTGCTGACGCCCGCGGCGCGAAGGTCGGTCGCGAGCGAGATGGCCTCGCTCAGGTCCTCGGTCATCGGCAGGATAAGCACGTCCGCCGGCGCGGTGCAGATGTCGCTATTCAGAAAGCCCTGCTCGCCGAGGACATAGAACAGGCGCGTCACGCCGATCGAAATGCCGACGCCGGGGAGCTTGCGGTCAGTATAGTACTCCGCAAGGTTATCGTAGCGGCCGCCGGAGCAGACCGAGCCGATCTCGGGGTGGTCGAGCAGCGTCGTCTCGTACACCGTGCCGGTGTAGTAGTCGAGGCCGCGCGCGATGGTCAGGTCGACCGCGAAGTTCTCCTGCGGCACGCCGAACGCGCCGAGGTACTTGGCGACGGTCGTCAGCTCGTCGAGGCCCTGGTCGAACATCTCGTTGCGGCCGCGGTACTTTTCAAGAGAAGCGAGCACCTCTTCGTTCGTGCCCTTGATGCCGATGAAGGCGAGGATCTCATCCGCCTTTTCGCCCTCGATGACGTAGTCGTCGACCAAGATCGCGCGCACGAGGTCAGGGCCGATCTTTTCGATCTTGTCGACGGTGCGCATGATATCGCCGGACTTGTCGGAAAGGCCCAGCATCGCGTAGAAGCCGTTTAAGATGCGGCGGTTGTTGATGCGGATCTGGAAACGGGACAGGCCGAGGCGGGAGAAGACGGTATAGATGATGGCGGGGATCTCGGCGTCGTTCGTGATGTCGAGCTCGCCGTCGCCGATGACGTCGATATCTGCCTGATAGAACTCGCGGAAGCGGCCGCGCTGCGCGCGCTCGCCGCGATAGACCTTGCCGATCTGGAAACGGCGGAACGGGAAAGCGAGGTCGGCATAATGCAGGGCAACGTATTTCGCCAGAGGCACCGTCAGGTCGAAGCGAAGGGACAGGTCGCTGTCGCCCTTGGAGAAACGGTAGATCTGCTTTTCGGTCTCGCCGCCGCCCTTGGCGAGCAGCACATCGCTCGCTTCGATGATGGGCGTGTCGAGCGGGGTGAAGCCATAGACGCCGTAGGACGAGCGCAGCACCTCCATAAGGCGCTCCATCTGGGTCTGCGGCGCGGGAAGCAGCTCCATAAAGCCGGATAAGGTGTGAGCTTTGATCGTTGCCATGATAGTGTGTGTCCTTTCCTAATAGAATGTATGGACAGCGTACTGTACTGCGGTGGCACAGCAGCGTATCGGAGTGGTTGACAGATATTTTACGGTACGGCGCAGGGATTGTCAAGCGTCCGCGGCCGTTTTTTCCACTTTCGTGACAGTATAGCATTTTCCGCGCGGAATTGCCATAGCTTTCGCCGCCTGCGGTGCAAAAATTTTTCTTTCCGTCGCGGACAGTGTTCACGAAAAATGAAGATATCCGCCAAAAAGCACGAATTGCGCTTGACGGAACTGCCGCTTTTTGTTACCATAGAGACAATATCAACGGGCAAGCTCCGAAAATCGAGGTTCGCCCGCAAGCAGCTTCCGGGCAGCCGTCATTCGGCGTCCGCCGCGGCCACACCGCGCGGGCAGGAGTCGATCCGATCGGATCGTTGAGGAGGAACGTTGGATGTACCAGAGCAAAATGAAAAGCGAAGAGACCGATCACCTGTTCAAGGCGATCTTATCTTTGAAAACGGAGGAAGAATGCTACCGCTTCTTCGACGATCTCTGCACCTTCAGCGAGATCGAGGCGATGTCCCAGCGCTTCGAGGTGGCGTCGCTTCTCGCCGATGGCAAGACCTTCACGCAGATCTCGCAGAAGATCGGCGTTTCGTCCACGACCATCACGCGCGTCAATAAGTGCCTTTGCTACGGGGCGGACGGCTATAAGCTGCTGCTCGAACGGGCCAAAGAAGAAAAGTAAGCCATTCGTCATTTTGATCAGAGCAGGCGCTAAGCGCCTACTCCTTTTTGTCTGTTTTGCTTTATTGCAATGCCGTAAAAGCATATCAACATAACATCACGTCATCCTGATATAGAAGAATTGACTAAAATATTTTTTGGAATCTACGCGAATTTTATTGCTTTTGCTGAACAGGTATGTTACAATTAGTTCACAAATAGATTAGGGCATGGGAAACAGCGTGCAAGAAACCGTTGCCCGACGGTGCTGTTGCCTAAGTTCTGTGTCTGTTTTTCTGTGGGACCCCTCCACAGAAAACGCACGTCCCCGCGTGCGGTGTGCAGCGTGTTCGTCACGGGGAGGAGCGGCTTCCCGCTTCCTGACGGGCAAGTATTTTTATGAAGAGAGAGGTATTTTATCAATGGCAAATGAAAAGAAAGTCGCACGGGAGCCCAGTTTTCTGCTGGCGTTAATTCCCATTGTGGCAATGATCGGGTTCATGCTTTACTGCTTCCTCGGTCATTCCGAATCCGGTTACCATGACGCCCATATGCCCCTGGTCATGTCCATCGTCGTCGCGTGCATCGTCGGTCACTTCTGCGGTCACGACTTCAAGGATATGCTCGCCGGTATGATCGAGCGCCTGAGCGCTTCCATGGAAGCGGTCCTGATCCTCTGCACCGTCGGTTTCCTGGTCTCGAGCTTCATGGCCTCCGGTGCGATCCCCTCCCTGATCGTTTACGGTCTGGATCTGCTGACCCCGAAGCTGTTCCTGCCCATCGGCTGCATCCTCTGCGCGATCGTCGGTATGGCGTGCGGCTCCTCCTGGACCACCACCGCCACCATCGGTCTTGCGTTCCTCGGCATCGGCGCGGGCCTTGGCATCAATCCCGCCCTCACCGCCGGTATGATCATCTCCGGCGCGTATGTCGGCGATAAGTTCTCCCCCCTGTCCGATACCACCAACCTCGCCGCGGCTGTTGCCGAGACCGGTCTTTTCGACCACGTTACCGCGATGGTCTCCTCCACCGGCCCGACCTTGGTCATCGCCCTCATCCTCTACACCATCATGGGCCTGAACATCGACGCCAGCGCCTACGATCCGACCGTCGCCCAGTCCATTCAGGACGCGTTCCGCGAGGCCTTCGTGATCTCCCCCGTTCTGCTCATCCCCATCATCGTGGTTATCGTGATGTGCATCCTGCGCGTGCCCGGCCTCGTCGGTATCGCCATCTCCGTTGCCACCGCGACCATCTTCATGATGATCTTCCAGCCCACCTCCATCTACGGCTCCCGCGCTCTGGGCGACATCTTCAACATGCTGCACAACGGTATCGTCGTTGAGACCGGCAACGAAGTCGCTGACTCCATCCTCGGCAAGGCCGGCGGTATGAACGGCACCATGTGGACCATCAACCTCATCCTCCTCGCGCTCGCCTACGGCGGTGCTCTGGAGCGCTGCGGCTGCGTCGAGCGTCTGTTCGGCGGCCTGAAGCACAGGATCCACTCCGTCGGCAGCCTCATCCTCGCGACCCTGCTGACCTCCATCTTCTGCGACGCCACCATGTGCGACCAGTTCCTCGGCATCGGCGTTCCCGCCCCCATCTATGCTGACAAGTACGACGAGCTCGGTCTCGGCCGCAATATGCTCTCCCGTTCTCTGGAAGATGCCGGTACCCTCTGGGCCGTTATGTTCCCCTGGACCGGCTGCGGCGCTTACCAGACCGGCGTTCTCGGCATGAGCCCGCTGGTGTTCTTCCCGTATGCGTTCGTCAACCTGCTCAACCCCGTTTACGCCTATGTGACCGCTCTGTTCGGCCGCAACATCTTCTGGGCTGACGGTTCCTACACCAATATCTTCGGCAAGACCAAGGCCGGCAAGCCCGCCGGCGCTCCCGAAGAGGCTCACGCCAAGGCCCTCGCGAACCTCGAGGCTCGCCGTGCCGCCGGTAAGGCCCCCAAGATCAACGCGTAAGCCCCCTTCCCCGCTTTACTTAGAAAGGAATCACCGCTGTGAAACATTCGCTTCCCTGGGAATCCGTCCCGCCCCCGATCTACCCCGCGCAGTCGTCGCTCAAGCCACGTAAAAAGTGGGTGCAGACCGGCGGATGGATCTTGGTTGTCGTGCTGCTGCTGTTCGGCATTTCGACCCGCAGCAGAAATCCGCTGCTCGCCTTCGTCTCGCTCGCATTCTCAGTGCTGTATCTGCTGACGCTGATAACCAAAAAGGACGCCGCTCTCACGAGCCGCGGACTTGAGATCTTCTACGATATGCAGTTCACCACCAACTACGAGTTCTTCCCCTGGGAGGACATCAACGCGATCGTGTGCGAGGACCGCGGCCATGCCGACATGGTGCGCCTGCACATCGGCCACGGCAACACGGAAAAGGCTCTCTTCTTCCCGCGCGAAGACCTCGACGAGATCTACGCGTTCATCAAAAAGAAGAATCCGGCGATCCGCATCATGGATTATGCCGCGCCCGAACCGAAGTCCAGCAAGAAGCACAAGAAGTGAACAACTGTGACCTTTCCACAAAGAATGAAGGGCGCCCCGCTTTTGCGGGGCGCTTTTTTTATCTATTCTGTCTAATTCTATCACTGTACCCTGATAGTGTGTTATCCAAATATGGTGATAACGCACAACAAAGAAAACTTTTTTCGGCAAAAAACTATTGATTTTGCACAAAAATATGCTATACTGTTTTCAGAACGATCCTGTGGGGCTTTTCCACAGGCGGAGCGCCATCCACGCACGGGCATGCGCGGAAAGTAAGGGGAACGCTTCGACACGTTTCTTGCACTTGGGCGGTTCGGGCGACCGGACACGCCGACCGGGTCACACCGGAACTTTGAGAAAAGAGAGGACACTACCATGATCATGAATCCTACCGCGATCAAGCATGTCGTCGTCGATGGCCACAGCCTGACGCTCGAATCCTTCGTCGCCATCGCTCGCTACAATGCGACCGTCGAGCTGGCTCCCTCCGCTCTGGAAGCCATGAAGAAGTCCCGCGCCCTGGCCGAGAAGATCGCCGCTGAGGGCCGCGTCGCTTACGGCATCACCACGGGCTTCGGCGAGTTCCAGAAGGTCGCCGTCCCCAAGGAGATGAGCAATCAGCTCTCCACCAACCTGATCCTCAGCCATTGCACCGCCGCCGGCGAGCCGTATGCTGACGAGATCGTCCGCGGCATGATGCTGCTGCGTGCCAACGCTCTGTGCGGCGGCGTGAGCGGCGTTCGTCCCATCCTCGTCGAGATGCTGCTCGAGATGCTCAACAAGGGCGTGACCCCCGTTGTCCCGCAGAAGGGCTCCCTCGGCTCCTCCGGCGACCTGGCTCCTCTCGCTCACATGACGCTCCCCATGCTCGGCAAGGGCGAGGCCATGTACGAGGGCGTGAAGATGCCCGGTGCTGAGGCCATGGCCAAGGCCGGCATCAAGACGCTCGACACCCTGGTCTCCAAGGAAGGCCTCGGCATGACGAACGGCACCTGCGCGATGACCTCCGTCGGTGCTCTCGCGCTGTACGACACCATCTGCGCCGCCCAGCTCGGCGACGTGATCGCGTCCATGTCCTTCGAGGGCCTGACGGGTCTTCGCAACGCCTTCGACCCCCGCATCCATCAGGTGCGCGGCCAGAAGGGCCAGATGCTCGTCGCCGCGAACATGCGCAAGCTGCTCGACGGCTCCGAGATCCTCGACAACTGCCAGAAGGACCGCGTTCAGGACGCTTACGCCCTGCGCTGCATCCCGCAGCTGCACGGCGCCTGCCGTGACGCCCTCGATTACGTCCGCGAGAAGGTCGAGATCGAGCTCAACGCCGTCACTGATAACCCGCTGATGTTCCTCGATGACGAGGCCGTTATCTCCGGCGGTAACTTCCATGGCGAGCCCATGGCCCTGCCGTTCGACTTCCTCGGTATCGCCGCGAGCGAGCTGGCCGACGCTTCCGAGCGCCGCACCGAGCGTATGGTCAACCCCGCGCTCTCCAACGGCCTGACCGCGTTCCTGACCACCGAGGCCGGCGTCAACTCCGGCTTCATGATCGTTCAGTACGCTGCCGCTTCCATGGTCAGCGAGAACAAGATCTACGCTCACCCCGCTTCCGTCGACTCCATCCCCTCCTCCGCCAACCAGGAAGACATCGTCTCCATGGGCACCACCGCTGCCCGTAAGGCCAAGATGATCCTGCAGAACACGCAGGACGTCCTCGCTGACGAGCTGATGACCGCCTGCCAGGCCATCGACATCCGCCGCCGCCTGAACACCCACGGCCAGGGCATGACCCCGCTGCATGAGGCTCTCTATCAGCACGTGCGCGAGAAGGTCGCTTTCTATGAGATCGACCGTGAGATCTGGCCCGACATCCGTGCGGTGGAAGCGATGATCCGCTCCGGCGAGCTGCTGGATATCGTCAAGGAGTATATCCCCGACTTTGAATAAGTCAAAAACGGGCAAGCCCGTTTTTGAGAGGGGTCTCAAACTTTTTCACTCACCGTGAAAAAGTTT
>ENA-UERX01001565-UERX01001565.1-human-gut-metagenome-genome-assembly--contig:-NODE-1565-length-13484-cov-3.577982_pt1 | contig 13484 bp, 7 predicted proteins | sample MGYA00242992_ERZ507993 | MGnify/ENA primary metagenome ERZ507993 (study PRJEB26167, sample SAMN06115487) | human gut metagenome | host: Homo sapiens | place: China:Chongqing | collected 2015-04-10... | reverse complement strand
GATCTTTTATGGAATGAACAATGGAAGCCGGATCAATGGTTATGATACATCTTATTATAACGGACATGCAGCAAATGCTTTGTATACAGATACTATTTACCAGTATAATGCAAGAACAGGCGAATATATCGGGCAGGAAAACTATGTGCATGATTGTTATCCGATGCTGATCGCATTTTTAGCAAGGATATTTGGAATGCATCCGCTTGTGGCGAGCAGCCGGGTACTGGCATGTGTAGAGATTCTGACCGCCAGTCTGATCGTGTATGAAATCGCAAGACGTCTTTCTGACGGCAGAAGAGACATTGCAGACTGGACAGTTGGAATTTATGGATTTATGAGTATTTTATGCTATGAGTTTGAGGAAACATCAGCATTTTATCTGTGGCAGAGAACGGCAGAATCAAAGTCAATGCTGGCTAATCTGTATCTCCCAATGGTACTTTTGGCGATGGTACTTTTAGCAAAAAAAATAGAAAGCAAAAGAAACTGGCTGATACTCTGTCTGATCGCATTTGCAGGTGTATCAATGTCTATCAGCGGTATTTTTATTATCACGGTAATGGTAGGAGCGGGATTACTGTCCATCATATTTGTACAGAAAAAATGGCGGTATCTGTTCCGGGCATTTGTGTGCATGATACCGGGGATAGTAATGGCAATGATTCGGATTTTGTAATGAAAGAGGGATGAAATGCTCGAAGAATGGTTTAATCTAAGTTATTTTCATACAACTTTTCTGGGGTTCTGGTGGAATGTTCTCTATATTGTGCCATATCTGGGATGTTTATTTTATATTATCCAAAAAAAGGACGAGGTATTAAAACAGATATTTGTATGGCCGTTTTTTATTTCACTGGTTACCATTTTTAATCCGTTTATTATGGAATGGGTGTTGAAAAAACTGGGATGGAGAGACCGCTACAGCAGATTTTACTGGATTCTTCCGGTAATGTTTCTGTGTGCATTTATGGGAGCAAAGCTGATCGTAAGGCAGAAGAAAGGTGCTGAGAGAAATATTCTGTTTCTGTTTCTGCTGTGTTTTTTGTATCTGTGCAGCGGCAGGGCAACGGCAATCGAACTTGATGATAATGTTTATAAGATAGATCAGTCAGTCATTGAGGTGTCAGACATGATCGGGAGAAATAAAGATACCAAAAATCCGGTTGTGCTTTGTGATGCGGATCTGTATTACTGGCTGCGTCAGTATGATCCGTCAGTTGTGCTTGCAGTGTCAAATAAAGTAATGGATCTGTACCAGTTTCAGTCAGCTTCCGGTATAGATCCGGAAGAACAGTATAAAAACAATAAAAGGGCATTATCCATGTTTACCAGAGGAGTGGAAATCGATCCTGAGACAGCAAATAAGCTGTTAAAAAAGAATAAAGTACAATATTTTGTCCGGAATACAGAGTATTATTCGGATTATTATATGGATCTGCTTGATCTGGTCTATGTTGATAAGGTAGACGGGTACGAATTATATCGCTGTAATAACGATTAGGAGGCTCAGAAAATTGCTTATTGTTTTTAAATTGCTTGTACTTACAGGCATCTGGTATATTTTCCCCACAGCGGTGGGATTTGTGGTGGAAAAACAAAGTGGTGCCCAAAATATAGATTTTCTGCAGTGTTATCTGAAGGGAATCATAATATTATTTGGACTGTTTTATCTGATCGCACGGATTGTGATTATGCAAAAGTTATCTTTGTCCGTACTGACAGAAATATGGTGCAAAGTTATGATACTTGTGATCATTTTGGCGCTGGCATTTATTTTTTGGAAAAGAAAAGAAATACGCTTGTCAGATATCATCAGGGAAGTGAAAAAACTGATACCAGGTATACTGGTTGTGATCATACTTACTGTATTTAGTGTGGGAGCAGTGACGGTCAGCCAGAAAGATAATACGGTAGAATCCGTGCTGACTATGTATACTTTTGATACGCTGTATCAGATCAATCCGATGACAGGAAAAGCACCGATGTTGCCGGTAGAAAAAGAATTGTTAGCACAGATGGCAGGATCTCCGTTAGATGCATATTATGCAGTCTGTTTGAAAATATGTAACCTGAATCCGGCTAAATTCATCCGGATGATCCTACCGTTTTTTATGTTTCCGATATATTATGCTGTCTATGTTCTCTGGGCAAGATTTTTATTCCCTGGGGAAAAAGCGGGGAAAAGATATCTGTTTCTTGCGATGATATGGGTATTGTATGCAATTCCGCTGGCAGCAGACAAGGCATTTTATTTCAGTGTTTTTCAAAATGAATGGAATGGAGAACCGTTGTTTTTCCTGGCTCTGCTGCCGTGGTCGATATTACAGATTTTCGGAAAGGAAAAAGAGCTGCGCAGTCTGAAAAATTATGCATCTGTGCCGGTACTGATCTGTTATGTGGCATCGGCGCTGGCAGGACAACTGATGTATGAAAAAGGATTTTTTATGATAACATTTGCATGGGTGGCAGTTATAGTTATGACAGGTATTATGAGGTGGAAAAATGGAAGCAGCATTTGAAGCACTCAGAGAGCAGTTTCGAAATTTTGGTACAGATGGAATAAGTCTGGCACTGACAGGTTTTGCAGTTCTTTTTCTTGTAGCAGAGAAAGAACGACTTGACTGGCGTATCGGACGGCTGGTAAAATATGAAATTTTGTTTTTTCTGCTTCTTGGAAATCCGTTTGGTTACAATAATATAAGCAGTTTCTGGATGCAGGAAGATTATGCGAAAATATTTATGCTGCTCATGCCGGCTGTTGTAATAGCAGTTCTCGTAACAGAGCTGATTTCAGCAGTTAAAAACTTTTTCACAAAGGTATTATGTATAGCTGGGTGTGTGTGCCTTATAGTTGTCAGCATGTATTTTCGTTTTGGCGAGGTAAAAATACAACTGTTACAGAATACATATAAGGTTTCAGAAGATATTGTGGAACTTGATACCCTGCTGCGTAGTGAAAATCCTGCAATTACGAATATGATTGCGCCAAGGGAAGTATGTGCACAGATCCGTGAATTAAATGAGTCGGTGCAGCTTTTGTATGGGGAAGATCTGATCAGACAGATGATAGATGGAAAAGATGTCTCTGAAGACGAAGAAGAAAAAGAATTTTATGAGGCCTGTGCAACCATTGTGGCGGTTCCACGGGCGGTAGATCATCAGATTGATGTTGCTGAGCGCTATGGCAGCAACTGTATTGTACTACGGATTTCAGATGATGATAAACCTAAAATGGAGGAAGCAGGGTATACATGTTTTGGAAAGACAGACAGTTATGTCGTGTATTTGAAAGATTAAAAATGCGACTGGTATAACCAATATAGTACGCACAAACTTGAGATGCGCTTGAAAGCAGCGCAGGAATGGAGAATAATATGAAAAAAAGACATCAGGCAGGAAAAAAAATCGCTGCTTGGCTTATGGCATTGAGCCTTTGCGTGACAGCAGTTCCGGCAGAGCAGGTGGTATATGCAGCCAGTGAACAAAATGAAACAGAGATTACAGAACTAACACAGAATCCTGAGGTGACAGAGAGCACGGAGGCGATGGGAGACTCTGAAAACGCAGAGGGGAACGAAGCAGGAGATAGTGGCGAAGATCAGATTTCTGAGACAACGGAAAATACCGGAACAGAAGAAAATTCTGAGATGCCGGCGGATACGGAGAGTACAGAAATTCCTGAGACGACTGAAAATACAGAGAGTACGCAGGCAACAGAAGATTCAGAGATGACTGACGATACAGAAAGTACAGAGGCACTTATCGGGGATAACGAAGCGGCAGACACGGAGAAAGAAGAAAGTGAGGATATTCTAAAGAAAGATGGAAATGTGACTCCGGGAAGTACCTATGCGGCAGCAACATCGATTGGACTGAATACAACTTATAATGCAACGACATCCAGAACATCTGTTACACATTGGTATAAATTTACGATGAGCAAAGCCGGTATGGTACAACTGAAATTTGCACATGCGAATTTATCGAGCGCAAGCAACAGTACGGCCTGGAGGATTGATTTTATTGCCGATCAGGTTGGTGGGTTAGTCACTGTAACAAGCGGAATGCAGGATACACAGAACCAGACGGCGAAAATAGGACTTGATGCCGGTACCTATTATGTACAGATTACCGGAACCGGAGTACTTACAGTCGGGTCTGCAGCTTACAGCTTCAGCGTACAGTATGAAGATACCTATTGTGAGACAGAACAAAATAATACGATTGCCACAGCAGATAATTATGACAGATTAGGTCAGACGATAACAGGAAGCATTTCCTCTGCATCGGATACCGATTATTATAAGATCACATCCACCACGAAAGGATATCTTTCATTTCAGTTACAGCACGATAAAGTGAGCGGCAGGCTTTCAACAGATATTTACAGTGTAGCAGTCTGCGATGCTGCCGGAAATACGTTGTATACAATGACAAGTAAGAAAGATGAGGAGAAATCCGAGTCGGTTAATTTTGGACTTGACGCCGGAACCTATTATCTGAAAGTATCAGGAATCCAATATATGGATGCGTCAGGTTCACTGACAGTTCAGGGAGCAAATGGAGAGACGTACAAGCTGAAGGTATCCTGGACGAATGCAGACAACTGGGAGAGCGAGAGCAATGATGATATAAATACAGCAGACACAATGACATCAGGCAAGGCAGTTTACGGAAGTTTGTATGGTGTCAGTGATTCTGATTATTATGGTTTTCAGACAACAAAAGACGGATATATCGTGATCAATCTGCAGCATTCGAAAGTTACAGGATGGCAGAATAAGGCTATTTATGCAGTTACAGTCTGTGATACTTCCGGCAATTCGATCTACGAAATGACCAGTAAAGCGGAAGATGAAGCCACGGATTCCATTAAACTGGGACTGTCAGCAGGTAAATATTATATTAAGGTGGCAGGTCAGAATGCATATTACGGCGGAAACTATGTGATCAAAACTACCTTTAAGGCGTGCAGTACCTGGGAGCACGAGAGCAATGATACTTACGATACAGCAAATACGGCTGTTTCCGGCACAACATACAGCGGAGATATCCGTACCTACAGTGATGTGGATTATTTTAAAACATCACTTTCTGCAAATGGTTATATCAATGTGAAACTGACGCATCCGGTTGTGAGCGGACAGGAAACAACAAACATGTTTGTGCTCAGCGTGATCCGCAAAGTGGATAAAGACCAGTATACAGAAGTCTACACTACGAAGATCCGTGGCGGGGACACAAGCATTTCCACGCCGAACCTTGGACTGCCGAAAGGTGAGTATTACATTAAGATCGCAGGAACCGGAAATACGACGGGAACATTATTGAGCGGAACGAGTTATCCTGTAAACTATGATGTATGTATCAAAGCAAAGACAGCAAGTGACCGGGAAGTGGAGTCGAATGATTCTGCTGCCACTGCAAATACCGTAAAGAACGGAAAAACTTATTACGGAAGCACAAGCAGTTCCTCGGACAAAGATTACTATAAGATCAAAATGTCAAAAGCAGGCTATCTGCAGATTAAGTTTGGACATAAAAACAGTCAGAGTACAGCAAGCTGTTATAATGTTGTTCTTTACAATAAGGATAACAGTGAAATTTATAAATTTACGAATACCGGGACAGAGACTTCTTATACATCCTGTAAATTAGGACTGGATGCGGGGGAATATTATGTATGCGTCAGTCAGGCTTCGACCCTTTATACCGGAGACTACACGATCTGCCTGACACAGAAAGTAGCTTCCGGCTGGGAGACAGAGAATAACGGTGACTGGGCATCTGCAGATAATATACAGGTAGGCAAAGCGGTAAAGGGTGTGATCACAGGCTATTCATCAGACGAAGACTATTATCGTTTTACACTTACAAAAGCACAGTATATCAATTTCAGTCTGGCACATGAAAAGATCAATGATGCGGGAAGAAGCTGGTATGTAACACTTTATAATGCAAATGCTAAGAGAGGTTATCAGGATTATGACCATATCTATTCTTATGCAGGAAGTACTTATACAGAATCATCTGCAGTCAAATTAAGCAGAGGAACCTATTATCTGAAAGTGCAGGCATTTGCAAAAAATGCTGTAGATAAAGAATATACCCTCTGTGTAAATAAGATTGGAAATAAAAAGACAAGCGTAACTTCCGTAAAATCGACAGCATACAATAAACTGAAAGTTTCATGGAAAGTTGTGCCGGCTGCAGCTTCCTATCAGGTTTACCGCAGCACGAAAAAAGATGGAGATTACCAGAATATAAAAACCATCGACAGTGTGGGAACCAGTTCCTGGACGGATAGCAGTGTAAAAACCGGAAAAACATACTATTACAAGATCAAAGTAGTTGTTAAGACGCAGAATGGAAATCAGACTAGTGGATTTTCCAATGTAAAATCTGCAAAAGCTGTACCGGCAAAGACAACACTAAAAGCGAAAGCATCCAATGCAAAGAACGTAAAGCTGACCTGGTCAAAGGTAAAAGGCGCAAATGGCTATGAGATTTACCGCAGCAACAGCAAAGATGGAAAATACCAGAAAGTAAAAACTATATCCAAAGGCGGTACGACATCTTATAAAGATGGAAAACTGAAAAAATCAACGACTTACTATTATAAGATCCGTGCATATCGTAAAGTGGATAGAAAGAAAGTATATGGAAGTTATTCTTCCGTTGTTTCCGTAAAGACCAAAGCAAAATAAAAGTAAAAAGAGATACCCCGGTGGGATGATCATCATACATCCTGCCGGGGTATTTTTAAGATTTTATGAAAATTCTGGTAAGATATATTCAAAGGTTGGGTTTTATGATAAAATAATATAGATTATGCAAAGGTATGAATGTGAGGTACTTCATGAGGAAAAGGGAAAGATATAAACATTTGCTGAATTTATTTGCTAATTTTGTAATGCTTGTGGCTGAGACAGCAATGTTTGCATTTATATGGTATAAAATGTATGTGCCGGAATTGGAGGATAAGTTCTGGAATAGAGGAAACTGGGCAGTAATCGGAATGTATGCATTGGTATTGTTCTTTTTTATCCGTACATTTGGCGGATACCGGATCGGATACCTTAGAATTACAGATATTTGTTTGTCGCAGATCCTTGGAATTTTGTTTGCAAATATTATCGAGTATTTTCAGATTTGTATGATTGCAAATGATTATATGTCAGCATCACCGCTTCTGTTATTGACGACAGCTGAGATTGCAGTGACACTGCCTACCGTTTTTGTTGTAAGATATTTTTATGTCAGATTATATCCGCCAAGACGTATGATCGTAATATACGGGGAACATTCTCCGGAAGAACTGATTTCCAAGATTAATTCCAGAAAAGATAAGTACAATGTTTGTGCAACTGCCAGCGCCTATATGGGATATGAGGCATTGTATTCTAAAATATTAGAGTATGAAGCGGTAGTTTTATGTGATCTTCCGGCAAGTATCCGTAATAAAATTTTAAAGTTCTGTTATGATCAGAATAAAAGAACCTATATTACACCGAAGATATCGGATATTATTTTAAATGGAACGGAACGAATCCATTTGTTTGATACACCTCTTATGTTGTCAAGAAATCAGGGACTTACGATAGAGCAGAGATTTGTAAAGAGGACTATGGATATCGTGTTTGCACTGCTCGCGATTGTTATTTCATCGCCGTTTTTACTGGTCATTGCAGTTGCAATCAAACTGTATGATGGGGGACCGGTATTCTATAAGCAGGAGCGTCTGACGAGAGACCGCGAGACGTTTCAGATTATCAAGTTTCGCAGCATGAAAGTAGATTCGGAAAAACAGGGAGCACAGCTTGCCAAAAAAGATGATGACAGGATCACACCGGTTGGAAAAATAATTCGAAGAACGCATTTAGACGAGCTTCCTCAGATTTTTAATATTTTAAAGGGAGAAATGTCTTTTGTTGGTCCTAGACCGGAAAGACAGGAAATTGCTGAAAAATATGAAGAAATTGTTCCGGAATTTCGGTTCCGCCTGAAAGTAAAAGCCGGATTGACAGGGTATGCACAGGTATATGGAAAATATAATACAACACCATATGATAAATTAAAACTGGATCTGACTTATATACAGACATATTCAGCGTGGTTAGATGTGAAATTAATGCTTATGACATTTAAGATTATGTTTCAGAAAGAAAACACAGAAGGTGTAGATGAAAAGCAGACGACAGCGATCAAAAAGGAATCATAGAGATGGAACAGACAAGCGAAGTACAGATATCTGTTATTATGCCGGTTTATAATGCACGGGATTATGTGGAGCAGTGACGGAAAGTCGCGCAATAAATACAAGTCAGCTAAAATGCAGTGGAAAGTTTACCGTTTTATAGGAAAGAACCGGCTAAATGCATTGCGTTATATGGTACATTACACATTAAATAGTGTCAAAAAATATACAAGAGGGTAAGGAAAATGAAAAAAAGGATTTTAGCAGTAATCATGGCAGTCTGCGTGAGTATGACAGCACTGCCTGCAGATGTACGTGCAGCAGAAGACAGTGCAGTTCAGACAGAAAGCACGCAGAAAACATCACCGTCAGAGAAATCAGCCCAGACAGAAAACACTGGGAATGCAGCAGAAGAGCTGACTGGAACGGAGATGGCAGAGACAGAAGAAGCAGCTGAAACGGAAGAAACAGCAGAGACAGAAGAAACGACCGAGACGGTAACAATCGAAACAGAGACGATTGAGACAGAAGAGCCGGCAGAGACAGAAACTTCGGAAACAGAGAAACCGGCAGAGACAGAAACAATCGAAACAGAAACTACGGAAACAGAGAGCACCGAGACGGAGACAGCTGAAACGGAGACAGAGGAGTCAACCGAAACGGAAACAACTGAAACAGAGACAGAAGAGCCGACCGAAACGGAGACTGCGGAGACAGAGACTGTCCAGGCAGCAGAACTTAACTACATGATGGTAGAGTCACCGTACGTTGAGACACCGGGAACGCAGAATGTGGTCTTAAGTCTTGGAACAGGCGATGAGCAGCTTTCGGATATCGTCTTAAATTATAAGAATCTGACCACCGGAAAAGCATATCAGACAAAAGCTGCAGGAATAGAAGAGGATATGATCCGGTTTACCCTGGATTTTTCAGAAAATGGACAGGCAGGAGAGTATCAGATCAATTCCGTGCAGTTTATACAGGAGAAAACAAAACAGGAAATTCTGCTATCAGACCTTGGCATGGATGTAAGATTTGGTGTCAATGAACAGGCAGAGACGAACCCGGATCAGGTACTTTATGATGAGGATGCCTATGCGGATGTGGATGCTGATGTTGTTACTATGAGCGCAGATGGAGAAGTTATTTCCGAAAACACTGTGGAAAATGTGCTGGAGCAGGGAATCTCAGAGGCTGTCGCCAGTGTTGCAGATAACTTAAAAGGTGCGAACAGTAATGTGAAAGTCGTACTCGATCCGGGACATGATGGCACCCATGCAGGAGCATCCGGTTTTGGAGTACAGGAAGCGGATCTGACACTTAAGATCGCCACATATTGTAAAGAAGAATTATCTACCTATAATGGTATTACTGTTTATATGACAAGAGAGAGTGCAAGCTGTCCGGCAGGCGGCGGAGATAATATTGCATGTCTGGATGCCCGTGCAAACCTTGCAAAGAATGTGGAAGCAAATGTGTTAGTAAGTTTCCATTTAAATACTGCAAACGGAACAGCGAGAGGCGTGGAAGTTTATTATCCGAACAGCAACTATAATGCACAGGTAGGAAGCAATGGACAGGCACTTGCAAAGAAAATATGCGATAAATTGGCAGCACTTGGATTGAATTATCGTGGAACTTTGATTAGAAATGCATCTTATGATAAATATCCGGACGGCTCTGCCGCAGATTATTATGGTCTGATCCGCCGTTGTAAAAACAATGGTATTCCGGGACTGATCATCGAGCATGCATTTTTAGACAATGCAAATGACTACTATACATATTTAAGCTCTGATGATAAATTAAAGGCACTTGGTGTTGCAGATGCTACTGCGATCGCAGAATATTTCGGTCTGACAAAAGGTGCTCAGACAGTTACCTGTACCTATACGCAGTCAAGAGCGGATGGAAGTCTGAAAATCAAATGGAGCGGACTTGATAATGTTGATTATTATGAGATCTGGCGTGATACTAAAGATGCCTATGATTATGAAAAGATCGATGAAGTATCTGATGCGACATCTTTTATCGATGATACCGTAGAATTGGGAACGAGATATTACTATTTGGTTCGTCCGGTATTTAATGACGGAACTACGGGAGAATACTCCAAATCCATCTCTGGTGTGGCATTAGCAAAGACAAACTTTACGAAAATCGAGGCAAAGAGCGGAAAGAAGGTCGCTTTAACCTGGAAAAAAGTTTCACAGGCAGAAGGATATCTCATTTATCGCAAAGACAGTGAGGATGGAAAGTATAATCAGATCGGTAAAGTGACTTCAGGAAAGACTCTGACATACACAGATACTGTGAAATCCAATAACAAAACATATACTTATAAAATACAGGCGTATAACACAAATAATGGTAAACAGGGTGTCGGTGCATATTCCTCCACGAAATCAGCAAAGACACTTGCAAAAGCAAAAATTACAGGCATCACGTCCTCAAATGAGGAAGTATTAAAAATTTCCTGGAATAAGGTAAGCGGTGCAAAGGGATATATCATTTCCCGCAGCACAAAGAAAGATAGTGGTTATAGTGAAATAGATACAGTATCAGGAGAAAAGACAACATCCTACACAGATGATACTGTAAAAGCAGGAAAGACCTATTACTATAAGGTCGAAGCATATAATGTCAACAGCGGTACAAAAGGATACGGCGGTGCATCAGACGCGGTGGCAGGAAAAACTGCAAAACGTACAAAGATCACATCAATCGTTTCCACAAATGAAAAAACACTGACGATCAAGTGGAATAAGATCACAGGAGCTTATGGTTATCGTATCAAACGAAGTACCGATGAAGATGGTACGTACAAAGTTGTTAAGACGATTAAATCCGGAAACACGACCAGCTACAAAGACACCAGTGTAAAAGCAGGAAAGACCTATTATTACACGGTTGAAACGATGGTAAAGACAGGAGACAATATCTGTTATAGCGGTGATTCAGCGTCCATGGAAGGAAGAACAGCGAAAAAAGCGAAGATCAAGTATGCTGTTTCAAATGGAAGTAATCAGATTGAAGTAAACTGGGGAGCAGTGAGAGGTGCCTACGGCTACCGGATCAAACGCAGTACGTCAAAGAATGGTACTTATAAAGTGGTTGCCACTTTAAAAGGAAAAAATAATACGACCTATCAGGATAAAAAGTTAAAAACTGCAAAGACCTACTATTATAAGGTAGAGACGATCAACAAGGTAAATGGCAAAAAAGGATACAGCGGTAATTCGGCAGCTGTGTCGGCAAAGACTTTGAAAACTACATCCATTACGGCAGTCAAGGCAACCGGAAGTACTTCCGTAAGACTGGAATGGAAAGCTGTGGATGGGGCATCCGGTTATCAGATTTACCGGAGTACGTCAAAAGACAGTGGTTATAAAAAGGTCGGACAGGTCAAAGGTAAAAATACGAAAAAATATGAGGATAAAACATTAGAAGCCGGAAAAACTTACTATTATCAGGTTCGTGCATATAAGAGCAACAGTGCTAAAAACGGTGTGGCATCTTTCTCAAAAGCACAGAAGGCATGGACGATCAAACAGGTGGTATTCTCCCAGATCACAAGTGACAGCAAAAATCAGGTCACACTTGGCTGGAAGAAAGTTTCAAAAGCACAGGGGTATGATATTTACCGGAGCGACGAGTCAAACAGTGGATTTGAAAAGATCGCTTCAATTTCATCCGGATCTACACTGACTTACACGGATAAGGGCGTAAAGAGCGGCAATACGTATTACTATAAAATTGCAGCAACTTATAAGATCAAAGGCAGTGCAGGCAGAGGAAGTTATAGTAAGGTAACAGAGGTTGCAGTCTTAAAACAGGGAAGTATTTCTTCTATCACACTCGGAGATAATAATGTATTAAATATCTCATGGAACAGTGTTGCAAATGCAAGTGGCTATGAACTTGCCGGTGCGGTCAGCGAAAAAGGAACTTATACCACATTACAGACTTCTGGTGCAACATCCTTTACACACAGTAATCTGGTACAGGGAACGACATATTACTATAAAGTAAGAGCATACAAAGATTTAAGCAACGGAATCCGTATGTACGGACCATGGTCAGCGGTAAAAGCAAAAGCTGCAGCGCATGAGATCATGGGTACAAGCAGTGTGACAGTCGACCAGATGGTATCTTACTATAATAAACGTTATACCTTCCCGGCAGATACTTACCGTGATAAGGGAGCAGATTCTGCGGAGGCATTCTTTAAGATCTTAAAAGAAGAGGCAGAAGCCGAGGGTGTAAGAGCAGATGTATTGTTTGCGCAGGTTATGTTAGAGACCGGAGGATTAAAATTCGGCGGTGATGTGCAGCCGAGTCAGTGTAACTTTGGAGGACTCGGTGCAGTCGGTGGCGGTGCAGCAGGTGAGACTTTTGCAGATGTAAGAACCGGACTCCGTGCGCAGGTACAGCACTTAAAAGCATACGCAAGTACAGATGGATTAAACAATGCATGTGTGGATAAGCGTTTCCAGTATGTATCGCGTGGAACAGCCAGATACGTGGAGTGGCTTGCGATTCCGCAGAATCCATATGGAAAAGGCTGGGCAGCAGATGCGGATTATGGTACGAAGCTGCTTCGGATCATGGATAGTTTATAAACGAAAAAGTATGGTGATATAAATGATAGAACAGAATTATTCCGTTTTAATGTCTGTATATAGAAAAGAAAAAGCTGAGTATTTGCAAAAAAGCATTGACAGCATGCTCTCCCAGACAGTACCACCGCAGGATTTCGTGATTGTATGTGATGGATTGCTGGGGGATGAATTAAATCAGGTACTCCAAAAAAAAAAGCAGGAGTATCCGGAATGTTTTCAGATAGTTCAACTGCCTGAAAACCGAGGACTGGGAGAAGCACTCAAAGAAGGACTGGTTTATTGTAAAAATGAACTGGTTGCACGAATGGACAGCGATGATATCAGTGTTCCAGAGCGTTGTGAATGGCAGTTAAAAGCTTTTGCCCAAAATAATGTATCGATTATCAGTGGAGCTGTGCAGGAATTTATGGATGATACAGCACAGGCAGGTACTGTCAGATATGTTCCGGAATCATCAGAAAAGATAGCGGTATATGCAAAAAAAAGGAATCCTTTCAATCATCCGGCAGTGATGTTTAAAAAAAGTGATGTTATAAAAGCTGGAAGTTATATGGATTTTCATGGATTTGAGGATTACTATCTATGGCTCCGTCTGGGTTATGGTAAGACTGGTCAGCAGGCTGGTTCTATCGGCGATTATGAGTGGATTCCATCTTATTCTA
>ENA-UERX01001557-UERX01001557.1-human-gut-metagenome-genome-assembly--contig:-NODE-1557-length-13520-cov-6.867738_pt1 | contig 13520 bp, 11 predicted proteins | sample MGYA00242992_ERZ507993 | MGnify/ENA primary metagenome ERZ507993 (study PRJEB26167, sample SAMN06115487) | human gut metagenome | host: Homo sapiens | place: China:Chongqing | collected 2015-04-10... | reverse complement strand
CTTTGCAACGGCGGATTTTTTCTTTGGTGGGGTGTCCAGTGGGACGAGAACAGGGCGGCGGTGCGCAGCACCGTAAGCAATCAGCCCAGTGGGCTGTTGCTTAGCCCGCGGGTCCCAACCATTCGGAATGTCTACCGGGGTCCCGCTCTCTTTGGTGGGGTGCCCAGTTGGCTCGAACCCAAAATCACAGATACAGCAGCGGAGGCGTCCATCATCTGATGGACGCCTCCGCTTTTTCTCTTACTGGTTCATCTGCTGCAGGATCTTTGCGATCTCGCTGGTGGTGTAGCCCTCTTTCTGCAGGGCATTGGCAATGGACGTGTCACTCTTGCCACGGCTGCGCAGCAGTGCCGCCGTAAAGGGCACCACACTGCTGCCCTTCAGCGCATTCGTTCCCGCAGCGCTCCCCGATGCCTTGCCGCTGTCCCTGCTTTTTGCGGCCGCATTGCCCGCCGCACGGCTGGCCTTTGCCTGCGCATTGGACTGCTTGAGCGCCCACTCGCCCTTGGCAATGTTCAGCTTTTCCGAGGTAACGCTGTTGTTGAAGGCCTGCTGCTTCAGCGCATCCTGATAGGCGCGCTCGCTGGCTTCATTCTCATAGCGCTGCTGGGTCAAACTGTCCTGCCGCTGCTTTTCCTGCATCTGCTGGTTCCATGCCGTATCGGCACGGTCGGCCTCGTAGGCGCGGGTGCCGGACACGATGTTGTACCCGGTGTTCAGCAGGCTGCCCGCCAGCGAGCCGATGCCGGTGGTGCCGCTGATGGCCAGCTGGATCGCATCCCCGATGACCCCCAGCACGGTCATGATGCCGTTGAAGGTCTGCTGGCGGCGGCTGGCCTGTGCCTGTTCCTGCGCAGTATAGTAGCCGTGCAGGGTGTCCAGACGGCTCAGATAGTCCTGATACTGCCCGTAATCCTGCGCGTAGGCGTTGTTGTAGTCCTCCCCTTTCTGCTGCAGCTGGGTGTAGTAATCTGAGAGCTGCCGGTCGTACTGCTCCTGCGCACTCTGTTCCTGGGCGTTCAGCTGGTCCAGCCGCGATACCAGCTCATCGCCGCCGCTGGTGTAGGTGTCCAGTGCCAGACTGTACAGGCTGGGGATGGCCTCGTTCAGCGCACCGATCTGCTGCTGGTAGGCCTGTTGTGCCGCACTGGCCGCATAGCTGGAGCCGTAACCGCCGGTCAGGGCTGCCGCCTGTGCAGCGGCATCGGCACTGGCGTTGTGAGCGTTCTGGGTGTACTGCTGGGCGTACTGCCGGTACAGCGGGTCCTGCGTATAACTGTAGGCAAAATTCTCCCGTGCCAGCAGACGGTCCAGCACCTCATTGATGCGGTCCTGGTAGCTGCTCTGGTACGCCTCCGGGCGCTTGTCCTGCCACTCCTTCAGCGCGTTTGCGGCGTTGGTCACGCTCTGGCCGGGGCGGTAACCGACCCCTGCCATGGCCTCTTCCACCTGCTGTCGGTTTTCCAGGCCGCTGGTGTCATAGCCGCTCTGCGCCTCCGGCGCTGCCAGCTCTTCCTCTTTCTTTTTGGTCGCCATGCTCTTCTCCTTTCTTTTACAACGAATTCAACCGGGTGCGCAGCTCCTCCGACAGGTTTTCCACGTCCAGATTGGTCAGTACATACTGCAGCTGTTCCTGCATCTGGTACAGGTAGCTGCGCAGCGCTCTTGCGTCCTCTGGGTCCATGTTTTCGCTCAGCTTCGGCAGGCCCAGCCGGTTCAGACCGTTCACACTTGCCATGTTGCTTCCTCCTGTTCTTCCACAAGGCCGCCTTTGGCCGCGGCCAGATTCTTCGCCAGACTGCGCAGGGTGATCTGCCCTTTGCCCCGCAGGCGCAGCCGCAGGGTGCTGTGCCGCCGGGGCACCAGCGGCAGGTCATAGCTGCGGCGGGCCTCCCGGGCGGTCAGGCTTGCCACTGTCTCCCATGGGCCGCCGTCATAGCTCAGCGCTACCTCCACCGTGCTGGCACAGGCCGCGTCCAGCCGCAGCGTCAGCCGCGACAGATACCGCTGTTCCGCCCCGTCCTGCCCGATGTCACCGGTCACCAGCTCAAACGACACCTGCTGTTCCACACCTTCGGTGCTCTGCCAGTCGCTCTCCCGGCTGGGATCCGCCGCCCACAGGGCCTGCCCGTCCCACAGATACAGCTGGCCGCCGGTGCTGGCCATGTCGCAGGAGCATACATCCTCTTCGTGCCAGAGCCCGCGTTCGGTGTCATACACCAGCAGCCGGGTCTGCCCCTGGGTCCCGGCCGTGCGGGAGATGTGCAGATAATACCGGCCGTCCAGCGCACCGCCCACAGCGCTCTGCACGTTGGCCAGCCGGCTGGCGTCCAACACCGCCGACACCTTGGTGGGGATGCTGCCGTCCCACGCCATGACCCCATCCGGCGAGAGATAATACAGCGTCTCGTTCAGCACGCACAGGCTGCGGGCCGCATTCTTGGCCACGCCCCGGCAGCGCAGAGAGGTGAGCTGAAAATCCGAGGGCTTTGTGCCGCACAGCTTGTGCAGGGTGTTCTCCTTGAAGAACAACGCATAGCCCATGCAGGTGGCCGCGCCGGTAAAGGCTCCGTCGCTGCCCACCGTCACCGCATAGCTGTCCGCCGCAATGCCCCGATAGGAAAACCAGTTGGTGGGGTCGCCCAGCTTGCAGGCGTAGATCACATTTTCCCGGCTGCTGCAGCCCCACACCCGGTTGTCGCATTCGGTCACGAAGTCCAGGTCCGGCACCCGGCGTTCCAGCTGCACAGTCTGTTCCGCCGCGATGCTGCGGGTCTGGCTGCCGTCCAGGCTGGTCCACTGGGCCGCATCGGTCCCCTGCACCAGTGTGCCGTAAAAATAGTCGCCCGCCGGGTCGGCACGCACGCACAGGCTGTTCTCCGTGACGGCATACACCACGCAGTCCCCGTCCAGTGCTTCCCACTGTCCGGCCTGCTTTGCCGCCGTGCCCTGCACGGTCACCGTGTCCCACTGGCAGAATTTTTCCTGTGCACCGGCCGCCGTGATGCGGCAATAGTCCAGCGGCAGCGCCGTCCAGTTGCCGGACGCCGCGCTGTACACTTCCAATGTTCCATCGTACCGCCAGGGGTGCTCTTCGTCCTCCACCTTCAGGAAGATCTGCCCGTCCGCCGGGCTTTCCGGCTCTTCCCGGCCCACGCCTGTGGGCGTGTAGGTCCTGCCCTCCGCATCGCAGGGAGCAAACTCCACGCTCTGGCCCTCCGCTTTCCAGCAGGCTCCCAGCGCCGAAACGCTGCCGTCTGCCGTATCAAAGGCGACCTTGTCCGGAAAGATCAAAATTTTCGTACCAAGACCCACCAGCGCCTTTTTGCTGTCGGCCACCGCATCGGTGCAGGTCACAGTCTCCCCGCCGTCGTCCGGAGTGTACACCAGGTCTTTCCCGCAGACAGTCAGCAGCCCGTTCAGGTGGTACATCCCATTCAGGCCGGTGAGGGTCCGCAGCTTCCGGCGGGGCTTGCGGGTGCTCAGCGCCGGGAAATCCCGGGACGAAAAATTGATCCCCGCACTGTACTCTGCCTCGGAGCAGCCGTAGCCCTCGTTCAGGCCCCCGAAGGCCCGCAGCAGGGTGCGGCTGTTCTGGACTCTGGTCCGGTTCGCCAGAACCATCTTATCCCTCCTTTCACCACTGCCAGCGGGTGCAGGCCCGCGGCGGATAGGTCCGGCGCAGCCAGGCCGCAAGCTCTGCCAGAATGCCATTGTACTGTGCCTGCTCCCCGGCGTAACGGTCGGTCTCGCCCAGTGCGGCATCGGTCATGGCGCACAGGTAATGCGGGTACAGGACATCAAAGGGGGCCGGGGCCAGCAGCACATCCTCATCCTTCAGGCCATCATCCCAGGCCCGGTCCGCTCCCACGGTGTCAAAAGCATCCGTATCACTGGCCTTGAAAAAGCGTTCCCGCAGCATGCCGTCTGCTTCCCGCAGCCACTCCTGCCGGGTGTGCACGGACACACGGCTGCCGGGCCGCAGTTCCTCGACGCGTTCCAGCGCCTGTCCTACTGTCATCGTTCCACGCTCCTTTTCAAAAAAGCCCGGCGGGGCATCTCCCTGCCGGGCTCCGGTCCTGTTGCTTACTGTGCCGCGTTCTCCGCTGCCGCAATGCGGGCAGCGGTGCGCTCGTCCTGCATCTGGCTGTGTTCCAGCACCTCCGCCACTTCGGGCGGCACCTCCACTTCCACACCGCGGCGGATCTTGTAGTTCACGCCGTTCACGCTGACAAACAGGTCGCCCTTATAGCGGCTGTTGTCCTTGAACAGCCGGATGCGCACGTTCTTTTCTGTCATCCTGCACACCTCCTCAGTTTGCGGCGGCGTTGGCCGAGTAGCTGGACACGCTCTCGATGCGCACCATGTACTGCTCCACCAGACGTTCGGCAGCACGCATGCCCTTCCAGCCCACCGAAGCGCGCTGGTTCAGCGGGTCGTCGCCGTAGCCCAGCTGCTTGACGATGTGCTCCAGGCCGCCGCCCTCCAGCTCGGTCACGCCGTAGGCGTGGGCACCCAGCACCAGCGTGCCAAAGACAGCCAGACCCGTGGGGCAGGTCTCATCCCGCCAGATCTTGGCCTCGCTGGTCTCCACGAAGCGGATGTTGCCCAGCTTGCCGATCTCGCCGCGGTACATGGTGTCCGGGTCGGCGTACTTGTGCACCTCCACAAACTCCTTGCTGGTCTTCAGGTCGTAGGCCGCATAGGGGTGGATGATGGCAATGTAGCTGTCACCGATGGGGTCCGCGTTCATGGCCCCCAGCTGCGCCGCGGCCCGGAAGAAGATCTTCGGGGTCAGGGTGCAGGTCTTGTCCAGCGCCTTGCGGCTGTTCACGGCCGTCTCGGTACCGTCCTCCGCCACCTTGGGCACATAGAGGACATTGGTGCCGCCTGCCAGCACGTCGCGGGTGATGCTGTCCATGGTGCGGCCCGCCTGGCTGGCCAGCACGCGAGTGGCCTGCACCACATTGTTGTCAATGGCCGTCATCTGGAGCACATCGGTCAGCGGGGTCCAGCCGCCATACTGGTGCAGGTCGCTGGTGATCGTGGTCACGTTCAGGGTCTGGCCATTGGGGGTCACGCCCTCCGTCAGAGGCGTGGAGGCCTTGGGCAGGCTGTCGTACTTGCGGAATTCAATGGTCTTACCGCCGTTCTGGGGCACGGGGTAGTAGTCCGCAAACTGGTCATGCACAAGGCGGGGCTCTGCCTGGTCGATGAGGCGCTTCTCGTAAAAGGTCTTCATCTCCTTGGTCATGGTGGCCGTGGTGTTGTTCAGGCTGGCCGACGCATCCGCGAACCGCTGGAGATCGATCTTCATTTCGTAGTTTTTCATGTTGTTTGTCCTTTCTGTATCAGTAAAATGCTTTTTAAAAGAGGGAATTCCCTCTTACATTGATTCTTGGCTCCCCTGATAGGGGAGCTCCGCAATGCGCTGGCGAAGCCAGACCGCAGCGGTGAGAGGTTAAAACTTGATTTGCACCCCGTGCAGCGCCTGCCGCTCCAGCGCTTCCCGCTGGGCCCGGGTCATGTTGGCCACGTCCGCTCTGGTCACCGCCGCGCTGCCGGGGCGGGTGCCGTTTTCCGCCGGGCGGGAGGCCCGCTGCCGGATCCGCTCCACCACCCCCTGCTCCACGGTCCGGGCTGTCTGGCGCAGGGCATCGCTGTAATGGGCAAGACGGTAGGCATCCCCCAGCCGCATCCCGGGCAGCTGCATCAGGCGGCGCATCTCCGGGTCCCGCAGCTCTGCTTTCAGGGAGAAACCCGGCACGTCCCGGCGCAGCAGGGCTTCCTCCGCCGCCCACTGGGCGTGCAGCTGCTCCACAAAATCACGGCCCGGTGCGGGCAGACGGGGCGGCAGGCGTGTTTCCTGCACTGCCGGTGCTGTGGGCTCTGCCGCCGGTTCCGGCTGCTCTGCTTCCCCGGCTTCTTCTGCCACTGCTTCCCGCGGCGGCTGCGCCGGGGCCTCTGCCTCCGCTGCTTTCATCGTGCCCGACGCAATGGCCTGCTGCTGTTGAGCGCGGCTCAGCGCCGGAGCAGAAGCAGGCGGTGGTGCGGCACCGCCCTCCCCCTCCGCAAACAGCTGCAGGTCCACCATGCACTGCTCCCCGCGGCCGCTCAGGTCCGCAAAGCGCACGTTGTCCGGGTAGCGCTCTGCCAGCAGGGCAAAACCTGCCTTGGCAAATTCAAACGCTCCCTCCACCCAGGGCTTCCGCGGGGCAGCCGCTGTCACGGCCAGGCGCGGGCCCTCCGGCTCGTCCCAGGCATCGCTTTTGGCACTTTCCTCCCCGGCCAGCAGATAGACCAGCGTCTGCATCAGGGTGCTTGCCCCGGCGCACACGATGTCCTGCCCGGCCGGGGCATAGCCCGCATGGCCCGCCGCTTCCAGCCGGAGGGTCGGGCCGCTGGGGCCGTCCAGTTCGGTATAGGTCACTTTGATCATGAAACCGCTCCTTTCATCGCTCTTGCCGCTGCCGCCGTGCTCAGGTTCTCTCCCGGGCCGCTCAGGGGCCCTTGTTTCAACTGCACCAGCTGGCTCTGCAGCTGCTCCAGCCGCTGGGCCAGCGTGCCGTTCTGGCGCACCCGCTGGCGGACTTTTTCAATGCCCTCAAAATCCATCATTTCCAGCGCCGCCAATGCCGCGTCCGCATTCCGCGGGGCAAAGAACCCCAGCTGGTAGCACTCTTTTGCCGTCTCATTCTGGGAGAGGCGGCTGAACGTTGATTTCTTCTCCGCGCTGACCACGATATCAAAAACGGGCTCCCGGCTGCCCAGCTCCACACCGCCCACGCTGGGCAGGGCCTGTGCCCGGAGCGCCGCGCCGGAAAAGTGCACGAACTCGCTCCGGCCCGTCTCCCCGATGATCCGGAATATCCGCTCCTCGTCGTAGAACTGCCGCATCAGGTCAATGATGAGGTAGCATTCTTTGGCAAAGGCCCGGTAAGCGCTCTTGAGCATATCACGGGAGAGCTTGCTGCCCGCCTCCTGCAGCGCCGCAATGGCCGAAGCCGCCGTCACGCCGCCCGCGGTGCCACCCTGGGTCATGTCCCGGTTGCCGCTGATCTCTTTCAGCTCCTCAATGCGGCTGTTGCGGTAGCTCAGGCTGTTGCCCTGCAGGCCGGTGGTCTGTAAGGGCCGGAAACTGTCGTCTCCCAGCCGCCCCACCACATGCACGATGTCCCGGGAGAAGTCCGCCAGCTCTTCCTCGTTCACCCCCGCCGCGTCGCTCAGCACATACCGCTGTTTGGAGGAGAGCAGGACGTTCTCGTCCATGGCGTGGTTCATCCGGTCAATGGCGGTCTGGCACTCTTTCATCACGTCGATGTACCCAAAACCCGCCGGGCTGTCCTCCTCCACAAACAGCGGGTCAAACACAAACGGATACTGGCCGTGGTCGTAAAAACCGCGTCCGGCGTATTCCGGGTCGTTCTCGCTGGCGTAGAGCACCACCCCGTTGCAGAACTTGCAGTAGTGGAGCACCCGGCGGCCCTCCGCGTTCCGCTTTTTGTAGTACCAGTCCACCACCACGCTCTTGCCGTTGGTGTCCAGCCCGCCGTCGTGGAGGTAGTGGGGCACCTCCAGCGCGCTGGTGCTGTGGCCCTCCAACTGGGGCCAGCGCTCAGTCAGCTGGTCCGTATCTTCCAGGCTCAGGGAGAAAAAGTTGGGTGACGCCTGGATATCGTCCACGCCCGGCTCCCAGTAGAGCATCAGCAGGTTCATGGGCCGCACCGTGATCTCACCCACACCGCCCCGCTGTTCCGGGTCCCAGAACACCCCCTTGACGCCGGTGCCCTGCTTGAGCTTGCGCCACCAGGTGTCGCTGTACACCTGCTCATAGTCCGCCTGTTCCAGCACCACAGGCAGCACGCTGGAAAGCACCCGCGCGGTCTGCTCATCGTCCGGGGCCCGGGGCAGCACATTGGGGGCCGGGTAGTTGTCCATGGCGTCAGCATGCTTGTTGGCAATGGAGTTGAACAACCACCCGCTGGACGGCTGAGGCTTGCCCTCCATCATGGGGTTCTGGTAGTTCTTCCAGTGTCCCATCCGGAACCACAGCTCGTTGTCCACCAGCCGTTGGTCCAGCGCCGCCTTGCCGACCTTGTACTTCTGCAAGATCTGCTCCGCCCGCGCCACCTCCTCCGCCCCGATGGGCGGCTTGTCGGTCCATAGCTCTGTCATTTGTACCTCCGTTTCTAAAATTGTTTTTCTTTGTTACCATCCTTGCCCTCTCCGTCATTGCTTCGCAATGCCACCTCTCCCAGAGTGAGAGGCTTTGGCAGTTCGTAAAGTTTCCTCAAAACGCTATGCGTCTATATAAAGCGAAACCTCTTTGCCAAGGGCTCTCCCTTTGGGAGAGCTGGACGCCGTCAGGCGGCCTGAGAGGGCTAGCCCGCTGCCCTTTATACCCTATAAACCCTCGCCCTTTTGTGCAGCTCCAGCGGGTCATCCCGGAGGGGCGGCACCGTCTTCTGCCGGGGCGGCGCGATGGGATGTTCCATCAGCACATAGCGGCACTCGTCGTAAATGTGGTCTTCCTGCCGGGTGTCGATGTCCTCCACATTGCTCTCGTCGTACACCAGGTTTGGGATAGTCCGGATGAAATGCCGGCAGGTGCTGAACACCTGAAACATCGGCCTGCCCTCCCCGTCAAAGGCCAGCCGGTAGTGGAACTGCATCTTCCCCGCCAGCCGGGTGTGGTCGCCGGGCCGCCAGTGCAGGAAATTGGGCGCCCGCTCCATCATCGCCGCGATGCTCTCGCCCCGGCTCTCGTCAAAGATGGCGGGGTCCGCGATGCCCTGAATGACCCGCCCCCGGAGCAGCGGGTCGTTCTGCTCCACTTCCCGGATTTGTCTTGCCTGCTCCACCGGGTCGATGCGCAGGCCCTCGTTGGGGCGTCCGGTGCAGCCGTACAGCTCCTTGATGCGGTAGAGCCGCCCCTCTTCGTCCGCCGCGTACCATCCCACCGAGAACGGCTTGGAGAAACCGAAATCGTAACCCCGGTAAATTTTCCAGTGCTTTGGGATGGCAAACGGCGCAATGACATGGGTCCAGCGCTGGTCCTCATAGTGGGCCGGGTCGTTCCGCCACTCGGTGAACACCTGCCCCTGAAAGCTGTCCCAGCTGCCGTAGAGCAGGGCCTGCTTTTCCGCTTCCGGCAGGCTGGCCAGAGCCGCCAGATAATCCGGGTCGTTTTCCAGCAGGGCCGGGTTATCGAACACGCTGGACGGAATGAACACCCGCGCCCGTTTCAGTTTTTTCTCCGTGCCGTCCGGCATCCGCACCGGGTATTCTTCCACGATGGGCGTACCGGGCGGGGCCGGTGTGATGAACCGGGCCTTGACCCAGCCGTGCCCCACCCCGCCGGGGTTGGTGGTGGCCCGCATGTACACCCGGGTGCCCGGGCCGGTAGGGCGGTTGCGGCTCATCAGGTAGCTGTACTCTTCCCATTCAAAGTGGGTGAGCTCATCAAAGCCGATAAAATCAAAGGCCTTGCCCTGATAGTTCGTCCGGTCTTTGGTGTACTGCAGGGAGCCAAAATAAATCTTCGCCCCGCTGGGGAACACCCACACATGGCTGGTGGCGTTGTACTGCGCCCCGGGGAATGCCCGGCGGTAGTACAGCTGGCTTTTGTCCACAAGGTCGGTCAATTGCGGGTAAGTCTTGCGGAGGATGAGGGCCCGGTAGTGCGGGATGTGCACCTGCCGCAGCGCCTCGATCACCAGCGCGTCGCTCTTGCCGCCGCCTGCCGCCCCGCCGTAGAGGGCTTCCGGCTCCGGCCGCCGCATAAATTCCAGCTGCCTCGGCTGGGGCCGCCAGACCACGGCGGCTCTTTTTGGTTCACTCATGCTTCCTCCACCGACGGCAGCAGCACCACGCCGCAGACCATGCCCTCGGCTTCTACGCCCTGCTCGTTCAGCGCCCTCGCCACCGCGGCCAGGTCTTTTAAAACAGCGGTGGCTTCTTTCAGTCCCTTGAAGCTGCCGGGGTCTGCCGGGCCGTCTTTGTCCGCTGCCTTTCTGGCCGTTTTCTGCCGGGCGTTCAGCTCCCGGACTTCCTGCGCCAGCAAGGTACTCAGGGTGTCGGTGGCCCGCTGTAAGCTTTCCATGCTCTTACTGGCGGGCTGTTTTGTCTGCCCCATCCTGGATTCTTCACTTCCTTTCCTGTTTGGCTTGGCAACAGGATACCATAGGGTTCCGCCCCCCAACAGTGCACATTTTTCAGATACTTTTTGCTTATTTTTGATCGGATTATCCAAATTGTATAACAAGAGTATCTAAAAAACTCCCTGCCTGTGTTCTTTTTCACAAGCAGGGAGTTTTCATGCTGTATTTATTTTACAAAAGCCGCTTAAAAATCGCGCATTCTTTCCGAGGTGCTCTTACAGTGTCTCCACCCGGTCAAACAGGCCCTTGGCGGCTTCCACAGCGTCCTTGCTGCCAAACGCCACCCGGACGCTCTTTGCCATTTGCCGGGGCAGAGCGGCGGCCTGGGCTTTCAGGGTGTCGGCGTCCACGGCGCAGAGGGCGGCACGGTCGGCCGCTGCCATCCCGTCCGTGATGCCGCAGAAATGCCGGCGGTCCAGCTCCTTGGCCTGGGCGTAAGGCTTGCGGGGCGTGTCGAGCTTTGCCACCGTGCCCACGATGAACTCGTTCATGTCCTTTTCGGTGTAGTCCCGCGCGGCCAGGTCTGCCGGGCCCTTGGCAAAGGTGTCATAGCTCTCGGTCAGGTGCGGGTCACGGTAGGTGTAGAGGTACTCCACGCCATCCTGGGTCAGCATCCCGGTGCCGTACGCGCCGCCCACCTCGCGGATATGGTGCCACAGATACTCGTAGCTCATCACCCGGGCCAGCACCTTGCGGGCAGCGCACCGCTCCATGGGCCAGACCAACAGGTCGTAGTTCACGCCGCCGTCAATGATGAACGCCTCGTTCACCGGGGCCGTCAGCTCCTCGGTGTAGGCACAGGCCGTGCCCCGCTCCGCCTCTGCAAAGGCACTGCCGGGCAGCAGCTTCCGCAGGGTGTCCAGCCCGGCCTCACTGCCATGGAAGCTCACGGTCAGCTGGGCGTGGTGCAGGAGCTTCTCCCGCAGGGCCTCAAATTTGGCCCCCACAGCGGCCCAGTCGGCCTTTTCCAGCAGCTCGCACAGGAAATGATACGCCGTCACGCCGCTCACCCGCTCGGTCAGGGCGTTCTCCACGGTAAAGTGCGCCCCGGCGCGGACGGCCGCATAGCTGTTGCCCTGCTGGATGAACTGCTGTTCCATGTTCAGCTTCTGCTGGCTCAGCACCCGGGCATAAGCGGCCTCGGCGCCTGGCCCGGTCAGCCGGGTCTCGTACAGCCACTCGCCGCCCAGCTCCACGGCCTTTTCCAGGCTCCGCTCCAGCAGGCTCATGCTCAGGGTCAGCTTGGTGTGGCAGGGGCTGCCCGCCTGCCGTCCGGTCCAGATGCTCAGGGCCACGCTGCTGTTGCCCAGCCAGGTGCCGCGCAGGGTGTTCAGCTCCCGGGCCGTGTGGCGCGGGGTGTCCAGCTCGTCCAGCACGTCGGTCAACAGATCGAGATACTGCATTTCTTCCGGTGTCAGGCTGCCCAGGTCGTAGTAGAAATTCAGGTAGGTGCTGCCCGCCGAGGGGTGGTGCAGCAGGGTAGCTCCGGCCAGCTGCTCTTCCCCGCCCGCGGCGCTCTTTTCCCCGCTGCCAAGATCGGCCACGGTCAGCGGGTGCTCCAGCACCAGCTTGCCGTCCACACGGGCAGCCTGTGCCTCTTCCTCTTTCTTGGGCAGGGTCGGCACCTGGGTCACCTGCACCGGCTCTGCCGCAAACAGGTCTTTCAGCAAAGCATCGAACCAGCCCTCGGCCAGTTTCTCCCGCAGGGAGGCAAACAGGCTGTTGGTGTGCAGCAGCATGGCCGGGTCGCCGGTGTGCAGCCAGCCCGTGGCCGCGTTGATGGCGTCCAGCACGCCGTCCGGGATGCTGCCCGGCCGCTCCAGAGAAGCAAACTCCGCCGCGTTCAGAGAGGCCAGCAGCAGGTCTTCCGGGATGCCCTCAGCCAGGATGTCGTCCACGGCTTTCCGCACGCCCGCGGCAAACCGGGCCGCCGTTTCCTCGGTGGCACCGCGCAGCACCAGCTCCAGCGTGGGCTGTAACGTGCTGTCGTCAAACCCGATGTCGATGTCCGCGCCCAGCTTCTCGTTCAGCAGGGCCGCTTTCAGCGGGGCCTGATTGGAGCCCAGCAGCGCGTCCAGCAGGATCTCCACGCCCAGCTGCCGCTCCCGGTCTGCAAAGGCTCCGGTATACCAGGCCAGAGCGCACTGCACCTCATCGGCCTCCGGCTTCTCGGTGTAGTAGGGGATCTTCACCTGCACGCCCGGCTGCTCGTCCTGCACCGTCAGGCGGGGGCGGCTGGTGCCCTTGGGCATCCTGCTCAGGTAGGCCTCGTCGAGGAATGCCAGCGCCTCCCCCATGTTCAGGTTTCCGTACAGGGTGATGCAGCAGTTGTCCGCGCTGTAGTGGCGGTGGTACACCCGCTTATATTTCTCATAGGTCAGCGCCGGGATGGAAGCCGGGTCGCCGCCCGAGACAAAGCCGTAGGCCGTGTCCGGGAACATGGCCCGCTCCAGCGCGTTCTGCAGCTGGGCGTCCGGGGAAGCCAAGGCGCCCTGCATCTCGTTGTAGACCACGCCGCTCACGGTGCCGTCCTCGCCCCGGTGCCAGCCCTCCTGCTCAAACACGGCCTTGTCCACCATGGCCAGCGGGCAGAACACCGCGTTGAGGTACACGTCCATCAGGTTCTTGAAATCCGTCTCGTTGGGCGTCGCAAAGGGGTAAACGGTCTTGTCCGGGAACGTCATCGCATTGAGGAACGATGCCATGCTGCTCTTGAGCAGCTGCAAAAACGGCGATTTGACCGGGTACTTCTCACTGCCCGCCAGCACCGAGTGCTCCAGGATATGGAACACTCCCGTGTCATCGGACGGGAATGTCCCGAACCCGATGCCAAAGCCCTTGTTATGATCGTCATTTTCCACCAGCAGTACCGACGCCCCGCTGACGTCATGGGTCAGCACCGTCAGGGTGCCGTGCTGCTCCGGGCAGTCTTCCTGCTTTACCAGAGTGTAACCGGGATATTGCTTCATCGCTGTTTCTCCTTTGGTTTTTATTTTTTTGCCTTTATTGTATCATTCTTCCGGGTAAAACACAACAAACCAAAAACGGCAGCCTCCCGCTCCCGGGAAGCTGCCGCTCTGTCTTTTAATTTACGCTGTCGGTAATGACCCCCGCTTTGCACGACACCCTGAACAGCACAAAGCCCACCACGAACAGCACGATGAGGGAACCGACGCCCACATTGGCGCTGCCGGTCAGCTGGCTGCCCACGCTGACGATCATGGTGCCCAGGAACGAGGCCCCCTTGCCGCAGATGTCAAACAGGCCGAAGTATTCGCCGGATTTTTCCGGCGGGATGATCTTTGCAAAGTGGGAGCGGCTGAGCGCCTGCACGCCGCCCTGGAACATGCCCACGATGAC
>ENA-UERX01001534-UERX01001534.1-human-gut-metagenome-genome-assembly--contig:-NODE-1534-length-13740-cov-5.330455_pt1 | contig 13740 bp, 7 predicted proteins | sample MGYA00242992_ERZ507993 | MGnify/ENA primary metagenome ERZ507993 (study PRJEB26167, sample SAMN06115487) | human gut metagenome | host: Homo sapiens | place: China:Chongqing | collected 2015-04-10... | reverse complement strand
GGACTTTCACATAAAAAAGACGACCTTCCTGAATGTTCTCTACACGGATGTCCTCGAACAAGACATTACGTACCCGGTTTCTATCACCGCAATCTACCGTCATGCATCCCTGATACATCGGGTCGTCTTCATCGTGTTCCAGAATATCCACATTACGGAAAGTAAGATTCTCGATAACCTCGCCTGTTGAAGAATCCGGATCGCCATGCCCGCCTACATTGATAGGATGCGCAACGTCCGCCCACAGAACGGAGTTTTGTACGGTAATATCGCTTGAACCTCCCCACCAGTTCCAGCGGTGGTTATAGAGCGCAATACAATCATCGCTCGTACGGAGAAAAACATTATCGACAAGGACCTTGCGGCAGCACATCATATCAATACCGTCACTCCAGCTTCTGCAACTAAAGGATTTCAGGTTACGGATAACTATCTCCGAAGAGCCGCCTCCGAACACCGTGTAGTGTTCCGGATTCACCACCGTAATTCCATCGACCAATACATTTTCGGAATCGGTTATTTCAATACCGCGGACAGGGTGGTCTAATATTCCACGACCGATGATACGGACATTTTCCGCATTATCAACCAGTAATTTGGCTTTCAGCACCGCACCCGGCGCCAGATAAACAGTAGTATTGCTTGGCACGCGTATCTGATTGTTGGGCAAGTCTTTCGGACGGTGCACACCGGGACCGAAGAACATAACGCCTTTCGCTTCCCCGGAATAAACCTCCTTCTCCATAGGATTGGCAAAAAGATGTAAATTGTGCAGGCGGTCGCCATTGAACTCCACCGAGAGGTACCGGGGCTTATCTAAGGAGAAAAAGATTGTGTTTTGCACTTGCCGAAAGGCTATCTCATTGTTCAAGGGACGTATAGTAACCTCACGCACCGTACCATTATTCTTTTTTACCATGACTTCCACGGGACTGCCCATATCAAACTGTACCATGGAAGCGTCTTGCGGCTTGTCCAAATCGACCTGCACCTTGTATTCAAACACATCCTGCCACTCCCCGCCGGGCATACGGACACGCACCGTATAATCATCATTGTGTGGCAGCCCCGTATGCAACCCTTCCGGATAAGTTTTCAACTGTGCCCGGGCAGTCATGCCGAAGCATGCCCACACAAGCAATATAACCCATACCTTTTGTCCCATCACCCGGCTTCCTCCTACAATTTGGTTTTCTTCGTCACACCTTTCTTTATCTTGTACGTCTTTCCGCCTAATGTTACCGTACAAGTGCCGGATGCCGTATAATACCATCCGTCCGCTTCTTTTTCGAGCAACACATTCACCGGAACATCGGCTTTGACCGAAGCCGAAGGGGTTTGCAACAGCGTACCGTTCCCTAAAAAGAGAGTACAGTCCTCTCCCAGTCGGTTTCCCCACAGAGCGTAGGTGGCAGAGGCTTTCATGCCGTTATCCATCAAGCAAGGATGAGTTGCACCGTCCGAAGACAGAATATAATCCGTACGCCCGTTTTTCTGTTTTACGCAAATCCCTACATGGCTGCCCGGCTGCTTACTCTCCACCTCCGGAAAAGTAACGGAAGAAATCTGCTCGGCTTCCTTTACCGTCGAAGGTTCGTAAACGGCTACAAAAGGCCGGTTCCATGCCTCACCCTTCTGACGGGCAACAAAGGTAAGGGTAGGTTGTTCCTTAATATTGTAAGGCATGCCCGGCGTACGGCTCAGACCTTCGGTCATAGGGCTGAGAGCGGAAAACACCGTGCGGTCTTTTTCACCTTTCATCCACATATTCATCCGAATATCATCCTTATCGGGCATTCTGATTGTAAAGACGGCTTTTACATCTTTAGCGGTACGGGCGCATTTCTTGTCGAACAGATAAGAATAGGCTCCCAGATGCGCACCGGCAAAAGCCAGTTCTTCGGTAGGCTGCAGGTGCAGGTCCGTGCCGTCGGCAGCAGTCAAGGTCATCTCCTGTCCCAGATTATGATAGAAATAATCGTGCATCTTGTCTCCGCCGCGTTCTTTGCGGCTACGGAAAATATCTACATAGTAGCCTGTTTCGGGACCGGTGGTAACGATACTCATCATGCGTGTCTGGTCTGCACGGCTTTCCGGTTCACGGAAATAAACATCGCTGTACGTAACGGAAGGGAATTTATCCTTTGCCGCCGCAGCTGCGGAAGATGCCGGAAAACAGGACAACAAATCGAAGGAATGATTGCTCTTCATCACCGGATAACTGGAAATGCCGTCTACGCATACCGTATTGTGGCTGGGAAACTGTGAGTAATATTCGGCATAATCCAATCCGCTGTACAGGTATAAACCGATACCGGCATCAGGGCCTAACACATACCCCTTGCCGTAAAGCTCCATCGAAATGCCATTGGCATGCATGTGATTCCCTTCACTGGCATTTTGGGCAATCATCAAACTATGACGTTTGTCCATGCCATTGCGTTGCACCAACCAACTGGCATTGGGAGCATAAAAAGTAGGAGTTACATAATCATTGATATCACCGGCAGGTATCTTATCATCAATTACCAAAGGCTTGTCACTGAAAAAAGAAGTTACCGCCACCCTCACATTTTTCTTTTCAGTCGCCGGTTTGGAGGCATCGGGATCAAATAACTTCAACATAGCAGTAAATTGTCTTTCCTGATCTTTTTTACCATGTTTCTGGGCATTAGCTACCATACGGGCAAAGATAGCAGGATTCAATTTACCGGGATGTGTATCGCCAAAACCCATTGTCATACAATCCGGAAACAAATATTGCGGGTCGGCGGCCACCGCTTTTTTTATGACAGGAATCTCCTCGGTCAGGTCCATACCCAAATTACGGTCAAAGATAGTGACCATATCCGTATAATCCCCGACAACTACCTGACTATAACCCGGACATTCAGCCCAAATACCGGTTTCAGCATCATAACCATAATCAGCAAGCTGTTTCAGTGACCATTGACGGATGGAAGAACGATTCAACACATAATCAATATAATACTCGCCTCCCTTTTTATCCGGATAAGAAGCATCAGATTCCAAAATCATGCCGATGCTCATGATATAACGTGCCTGCATCAGATTCCAGTTATTATGCGGCACTCCATTATCAATGATATTATCCGCCCATTTCTTGAATGCTCCGGCATAGATGTCCATCTTATCAGCCTTATCGGTTTTCAAATAATCATATAAAAAATCATACAATGGAACCAAAGCATTCACAGCATCCTCGTGAATGACTTCAAAACTGCTCATACCCACCAAAGTCTGCTGATGTCCATGATTCAAATCCTTGGGAACATTCCGGTAATAAATCCCCGTCATATAAGTGTCAAATACCGAAGCTGCCAAATCAGCATATTTCTTCTCCCCGGTCATCCACCAAAGAAAAGCGGCATCACGGGCGATACCCAGTATCTCTACATTAATACTTTGGATGATATTTCCGGTTTTACTGATATTCACCCATTCGTACGGTCTGCCTTCCAACGTCCCATTTGCCAGATACATTCCCCGAGCATCTTCCTGATAAGGCTTCAAATCTTCCAGCTTGGGACGTACATAGTTAGTTGCATGACTGCGTGCACCGGTATACATCACCGTAGGAGCCGGCGCCTTCTCTCCTCCTGCATGATCATAATATTCTCCTTTAATATATACCTCCGTTGCATGAGTTTTCCAATACATTTGCAAACGGGAAGTAAGCCATTCAGGCCCTCGGTCAGCATACCGGTCAGTCCGTTGCTTTAACTTTTCAAACACTTCCTGTGCCCACGGTTCTTCCTTTATCAACTTCTGCGTTTCAACTTTGCCATTACTATCCGTCAGATAACGGGGATGACCTTGTGACAGTTTCACCGATAAGGAAGTTTCCTGTGCATATAATACACTTGTTACAAGCAAGCATATCCATAAAACGATCTTTCTCATAATTCTATTCATTCTCTTTCACAAAAATACGTATCATAAAGCTATTCCACTCAATCCAAATGAATTATTTTATCATCCGCCTCTTCCATTCAAATTTAAAGTTACCGAATATAAAATGTTTGCTTTACCGGCTCTGCAGTCTTTATCTTAGGATCAGAGTTTTTTCCGTATTGCCATGCTATTACAGTTACTTTTACCGGATAGGTGGTTTTAGGAGGAATAGCAGTTAATATCAATCGATTACCATCCACATAAGCCGGTCCCGATTCCACATAAAAATCGACCGGCAAGCCACAACTGGAAACAGCAGATAAAGAAACGTACTTAGTACCACGCTTTATGTCCGGTAACGTTGCAAACTTAATATATTGCTGCTGTCCTTCCGTATTTTTAACCGGAATTATCATCTGAGCTTGCAGAACAGCCGGTTTATATTCTTCATCTCCCGGATGAGTTATTGAAAAAACAATATCCGATTTCTTGTCCGTCCATAAAGTTCCCCGATTCCATTGTATTCGAAATGTCACAGAATCAACTAAAACAACTGGGCCGGTAATCATCTGCAGGACCGGAGCTTTTCCAGCATGACCAATAGATGCCCCAACAGGCAAATCAGTCCAATTGGAAAGTCGGGGACTTTCTCCTGGAACAGTATCCAAAAAAACAGGGGTCAATTGAAATGTGATACCATCTTCCTGTGGTATAAAAGCTGGGTGAACTTGTAAATGAGTATTCTGTTGGGATACTGTTTTTCCGTTTTGAGACACACTTACCAATTGTGGCTTCATATCGTAATATCGGGATTGATACGCCAAAGTAGCCTCTATCATCTCACGATCAAAAAACCAAAATGCTTGTGCAGGATCCCCTTTAAATTGATTTACCGGTGCCGGAATACATGAAGGCTTTTCATTTTTTTTCCATCGCTCCATCAACCATCCCTCCTTTGTCGGATCTACGTGTCCATAATGCATTGCCTTCTTGATATAGAGAGCTATATATTGTGCTTTTTCCGGAGTATAGGCAAAGTGTCCTTCAGCAGGACAGGCCAACATGCTTAAAGGCAGCAATGGATGCTCCTTACGTTCTTTCAAACCTTCATTGCTCCATGTATGTGCTGATTCATATTCTCCCATGGTTTCCAGACAAGGAATTTTATTGATGTTACGTTCTCCCCAAATATCCGGACATAGCCAGCGATCACGATGATATGGCCACTGACCACTGACAGAAATGCATGCCAATGTACGTTCCGGTTTATAGGCAGCAAGATAATAAGGCCAACTAGCAGCAGCCGAATGTCCTATGGCTATTAAAGGAGCTGTAGACAACTCTTTATATCCAGATTCTTCAGCAAGATCTGCCAAAAGGCCATCCAAAGTTTCCCATGCCCCATCCGTAAAATCAAATCCATGATTGAAAGAAGGACATACCCATATTTGAGCAACATCAAGCTCAGCCATACGTTGTCGGAAAGCCTCATCTTCAAGGATAGAAATTTCCTCCATATTGTGTTGGGCAACCAAGATTGCTTTTACTTGTTCACACTGCCCGGGAATCCACAAGTAAGCCCTTGACTCAGGATTTTTGGGATGAGTACTAAAATTACGGACGGGTACAGACCATTGCCAAATTCCTGTTTGTGCAACAAGCGTAAATGATAAAAGCCAACCGAATATTCCAAATAAAAATACATGTTTCATAGCTATCTTCATTGTTTATTATAAAAACGAATCAGAATCAAGAAACACTCAACTTTATTCTAAAATTATCTTCCAAAGAAATGAGTAAAAACCTATCTTTGTACGTATTAGATACATATACAAAACTTAAATAGCATGAATAAACACACTTTATCTGTAGCAATCACTTTCCTATTCTGTACCCCAATATCAGGGGGCATACCGGACGGAATTTACCACAAAGGATGGATAGACTTCAACAAGAACGGGAAAATGGATCTATATGAAAATCCTAAAGCCCCGCTGGAAGACAGAGTACAAGACCTGCTTTCACAAATGACACTAGAAGAAAAAACCTGTCAAATGGCCACACTTTACGGTTCAGGACGCGTACTGAAAGATGCGTTGCCTCAAAACAATTGGAAAACAGAAGTATGGAAAGACGGAATAGGAAACATAGATGAAGAACATAACGGATTAGGGGCTTTCAAGTCCGAATATTCTTTTCCATACGCCAAACATGTGAATGCCAAACACACCATTCAACGCTGGTTTGTAGAAAAAACACGTTTAGGTATCCCAGTAGATTTCACCAATGAAGGTATTCGCGGATTATGTCATGACCGGGCAACCTACTTCCCCGCCCAGTGCGGACAGGGTGCCACCTGGAACAAAAAATTAATAGCCCGTATCGGAGAAGTGGAAGCTAAAGAAGCAGTGGCATTAGGATATACCAACATCTATTCTCCCATCCTTGATATCGCCCAAGACCCTCGCTGGGGAAGATGTGTAGAAACATACGGAGAAGATCCTTATTTAGTAGGAGAATTAGGAAAACAAATGATTACCAGTTTGCAAAAATACAATCTGGTAGCTACTCCGAAACATTTTGCAGTTTATAGTATCCCGATAGGCGGACGTGACGGAAAGACACGAACCGACCCACACGTAGCCCCACGAGAAATGCGTACCTTATATATAGAACCTTTCCGGATGGCATTTCAAGAAGCCGGAGCGCTGGGAGTAATGAGCTCTTATAATGACTATGACGGGGAACCCATTACGGGAAGCTACCATTTTCTGACCGAAATATTACGTCAAGAATGGGGATTTAAAGGATACGTAGTATCGGATAGTGAAGCTGTGGAATTTATCTCCAACAAGCATAAAGTAGCAGATACATACGAAGACGGAATAGCACAGGCGGTCAATGCCGGACTGAATATCCGTACCCATTTCACTCCGCCTGCCGATTTTATCTTGCCTCTTCGTAAAGCTGTTGATGATGGCAAAATCTCTCAGGAAACTCTCGACAAACGGGTAGCCGAGATACTTCGTATCAAATTCTGGCTAGGGTTATTTGACAATCCCTATCGTGGCAATGGTAAACAAGCAGAACAAATAGTCCATAGTAAGGAACATCAAGCTGTGTCATTGGAGGCTGCCCGTCAGTCACTTGTATTACTAAAAAATGAAACGCACCTGCTTCCTTTATCCAAATCTATCCGTTCCATTGCCGTTATCGGTCCCAATGCCGACGAACAGACTCAATTGATTTGCAGATACGGTCCGGCCAATGCTCCTATTAAAACCGTTTATCAGGGTATAAAAGAACTGTTGCCTCATGCAGAAGTGATCTATAAAAAAGGATGTGACATCATAGACCCTCATTTCCCGGAAAGTGAAATCCTTGATTTCCCGAAAACTGCGGAAGAAGTCCAATTAATGGAAGAAGCCATTCGTGCAGCCAAACAAGCCGAGGTGGTAGTCATGGTATTAGGAGGGAATGAACTGACCGTCAGGGAAGACCGTTCACGAACCAGCCTTAACCTTCCCGGACGACAGGAAGAACTTTTAAAAGCTGTTTGTGCAACTGGGAAACCGGTCATTCTAGTAATGCTCGACGGACGCGCTTCTTCTATAAATTACGCAGCAGCTCATGTACCTGCCATTTTACATGCTTGGTTTCCCGGAGAATTTTGCGGACAAGCTGTGGCCGAAGCCTTGTTCGGCGATTATAATCCGGGGGGAAGACTGGCAGTTACTTTTCCTAAATCTGTAGGGCAAATTCCTTTTGCTTTTCCCTTTAAACCAGGGTCAGACGAAAGTTCCTCCACTTCCGTTTACGGAGCGTTATATCCTTTCGGGCATGGTTTAAGTTATACCACTTTTACTTACAGTGATTTACATATATCACCATCACATCAAGGAGTACAAGGAGATATCCATGTAAGTTGTAAAATCAAAAATACAGGAAAAATAAAAGGAGATGAAGTAGTACAACTTTATTTACGGGATGAAATCAGCAGCGTCACTACCTATACTAAAGTTCTACGCGGTTTTGAACGTATCAGTTTGGAGGCCGGAGAAGAACAAACCGTTCATTTCAGATTGCGTCCACAAGATTTAGGATTATGGGACAAAAATATGAATTTCCGTGTGGAACCGGGTAGTTTTAAAGTAATGCTCGGAGCTTCTTCTACGGACATCAGATTACATGGGCAGTTCGAAATAACGCCCTAAACCTCCCACCATTTTAACTCAGCATGGAATGGCAGGAATATTGGCTCAGCGGAAATTTCCGCAGAGCCCAAGTTTTCAAACTGACCCAAAATAAGTCCAATATAAATAAAAGAGAAACAAGATATCCATGAAACAAATTCATAAATACCTTGTTTTGTGTAGCGGGACCCGGGATTGAACCGGGGACCTCATGATTATGAATCATGCGCTCTAACCAGCTGAGCTATCCCGCCATCGTTTTTTAAAAAGACCGCCAAGAGTGGAAGCCTCTCAACAGTCTAAAATTGTTCATTGTAGCGGGACCCAGGATTGAACTGGGGACCTCATGATTATGAATCATGCGCTCTAACCAGCTGAGCTATCCCGCCATCATTTCTCAATTGCGGGTGCAAAGATAGAAAGTTATTTTGAATTTTGCAACATTTCAGAGAACTTTTTCTTGTAAAATTCGTTTTTAAAGAGAAAAACAGCTTAGTATATGGCTAATAAATATTTCAAAAAACATAGCATTTATTATGGCAAATAAGAAAATTTGGCTTAATTTGCCACCGAAACTTTAAAAAGCTAACCTATGAGAAAAGAAAAAATTCGCTTGGAGTACATGTTGAAAGCCGGATCCGGTAACATCGTATGGTCTATTATCAGTACTCCATCCGGCCTGGAAACATGGTTTGCAGACAAGGTGACATTCAAAGACAAAGTATTCACCTTTTATTGGGGAAAAACAGAAACACGGCAAGCTGAAGTTACAAACTTCCGGGTTAACAGTTTTATACGCTTTCGATGGCTGGATGATGAAGATCCTAAAGCCTATTTTGAATTGAAAATGGTCTATAACGAACTAACCTCTGACTATATGCTGGAAGTGATTGACTGGGCAGCCCCCGATGAAGTAGAAGATACGAAAGAACTTTGGGATTCCGAAATAGAGAAGCTAAAAAGGGTAAGTGGACTGTAATTCTATAAAAATATGCAAAACTTGTCTTTGCTCTCCGTTTTTTATGCTATTTTTGTGCCTTGATAGTTGCACAAAATGAAATAATGCTACGCATAAAAAAATTAGATATATTTATCCTAAAGAGCTTTTTGATGCTCTTTATAGGTACTTTTTTCATCTGTCTCTTCATCTTCATGATGCAATTTTTATGGAGATATGTAGACGAGTTGGTTGGAAAAGGATTGGAAATGAGTGTTTTAGCACAATTTTTCTTTTATTCTGCTCTGACCTTAATACCTTTGTCCCTACCTTTGGCAATTTTATTAGCTGCCTTAATGACATTCGGTAACTTTGGTGAAAGATATGAATTGCTGTCAATGAAAGCAGCGGGTATTCCCTTATTGAGGATCATACGTCCACTGATTATTTTTTGTACTTTCCTGTGTTGTACCTCGTTTTATTTTCAAAATGTCATAGCTCCCAAAGCGCAGATCAAACTGCTTACTTTACTTGTATCCATGAAGCAAACTTCACCAGAACTGGATATTCCGGAAGGTGTATTTTACGACGAAATTGAGGGGTATAATATATATGTAAAACAGAAAGACCGTGAAACAGGAATGCTAAAAGATGTACTGATCTACAACTTTTCAGATGGGTTTGAAAACGCTCACATTATATGGGCTTCCGAAGGAAAAATGGAGATGACAGCAGACAAACAACATCTTTATCTACATCTGTATAACGGAGAACAGTTCGAAAATCTGAAATCGCAGACCATTTCATCCAATAATGTCCCCTATCGACGTGAAACCTTCAGAGAGAAACATACCATTATCGAATTTGACGGTGGATTCAACATGGTAGATGGAAGCTTTTTAAGTGACCGTTCGGACAGCAAAAACATGATTGAAATCAGCCAGTCCATCGACTCACTGAACCACCGTGCCGACAGCTTGGGAAGAAGTATGTATAATGAAATAAAAGCCTCGACTTATCGCAATATCGTATTATCGAAAACAGACTCCGCAAAAATAGTTGAAACAAACAACAAAATCAATGTGGACAGCCTGTTCAATTCCTATACTTTAGCTGAAAAAGATAAGACACTGGGTAGTGCGGCGGATCGTACCGAGGCACTGGCCAGCGAATGGAGCATGAAAAGCTATCAAACTACAGATGCGGACAACAATATCCGGAAACACGAAGCCGACTGGCACAAAAAAATCACCCTCTCTCTCAGTTGTTTGATTTTCTTTTTCATCGGTGCGCCTTTGGGAGCCATCATCCGCAAAGGAGGTTTAGGAATGCCCGTAGTGGTATCCGTCTTAATTTTCGTAATTTATTATATCATTGATTCCGGAGCTACCCGAGTAGCAAAAAGCGGTGAAATGAATATGGTATTGGGCGTGTGGATGAGTACCATTGTATTGGCACCTATCGGAGCCTTCTTTACTTATAAGTCAAATAATGACTCTGTGGTATTCAATGCCGAAGTGTATATCAATTTCTTCCGTATGCTGCTAGGTCTGCGCCCCTCGCGCCATGTATTCAAAAAAGAAGTTATTATAGAAGATCCGGACTATCCACGTATACAAACGGAATTGGAGAAACTATGCAACATCTGTAACGAATATGCCATCAAGCATAGACTGGCCGATGCACCTAATTATATCCGCATCTTCACCAATAAAGGACATGACGACGTCATAGCCGATATCAGTGCCAAAATGGAACTACTCATAGAAGAATTATCCAACAGCAAAGATGGAGTATTACTGGAATACTTAAATAAATATCCCATTTTGTCCACCAAAGCTCACAAAAGTCCGTTTGACAACCAATGGCTTAATTTACTTGCAGGAATCATTGTACCAATAGGCCTGTTCTTCTATTTCCGCATTTGGCGGTTCAGTATCCGGCTGGATAAAGATTTAAAAAACATAATCAAGACCAACCGTGAAATTCAAGAAAGAATAAACAATAAATCATTTATAATTTGACTATGGAAGAATTAAAACTAAATACCATCGAAGAAGCGATAGCTGACTTCCGTGAAGGTAAGTTTGTCATTGTAGTGGACGACGAAGATCGTGAAAATGAAGGCGATTTAATTGTTGCTGCGGAAAAAATTACTCCCGAACAAGTCAATTTCATGTTGAAACATGCACGTGGCGTGCTTTGTGCACCTATTACCATTTCTCGTTGCAAAGAATTGGAATTACCTCATCAAGTAGATACAAACACGTCAGTTCTAGGTACTCCTTTCACTGTAACTGTAGATAAGCTGGAAGGTTGCAGTACCGGAGTTTCTATCCACGACCGGGCCGCTACCATCCGTGCTCTTGCCGATCCCACCTCCACTCCCGAAACATTCGGACGTCCGGGGCATGTCAATCCATTATATGCACAAGACAAAGGGGTGCTGAGACGTGCAGGCCATACAGAAGCCTGTATCGACATGGCGCGTCTGGCAGGGCTATACCCTGCCGCCGCACTGATGGAAATCATGAGTGAGGACGGAACCATGGCACGTCTGCCCGAACTAAGAAAAATGGCCGATGAATGGGGGCTGAAACTAATTTCAATCCGTGACTTGATCGCCTATCGTCTGAAGCAAGAGTCATTAGTAGAAAAAGGGGTGGAAGTGGACATGCCGACTGAATACGGCCATTTCCGTCTGATACCTTTCCGCCAGAAAAGCAATGGTTTAGAACATATCGCTATTATAAAAGGTGACATAAAAGAAGGAGAACCCGTTTTGGTACGCGTACATTCTTCTTGCGCCACCGGTGATATTTTCGGATCCATGCGTTGTGACTGTGGAGAACAACTGCACAAAGCATTGCAAATGATCGAAAAAGAAGGAAAAGGTGCTGTTGTTTACTTAAACCAAGAAGGAAGAGGCATAGGACTAATGGAAAAGATGAAAGCCTACAAATTGCAAGAAAATGGTGTGGATACTGTAGAAGCAAATATCCTTTTAGGGCATCAGGCAGATGAACGTGATTACGGAGTCGGAGCACAGATACTACGCAGTATAGGCGTCACCCAAATGCGTTTGCTGACAAATAATCCTGTCAAACGTGTAGGATTGGAATCATACGGTTTGTCCATAGTTGAAAACGTTCCCATTGAAATCACGCCTAACAAATATAACGAGCGTTATTTAAAAACCAAAAAAGACAGAATGGGACACACATTGCACTTTAACAAATAAAAAAGCTATAACTCAGACGAAATCACATCATTTTTTATGCGATTTCGTCTGTTTTACTTTCATAATTAAGATATTATCCTTTATTTTGCAGCAAGTAAACTTAAACACATTAAAAAATAATAGCAATGAATCAATTATCAGATCGTCTGAATCGTTTGTCTCCTTCAGCAACATTGGCCATGTCCCAAAAAAGTAATGAGTTAAAAGCCCAAGGAGTTGATGTCATTAATTTAAGCGTAGGTGAACCGGACTTCAATACCCCGGACCACATCAAAGAAGCAGCAAAAAAGGCAGTAGATGATAACTTTTCCAGATATTCTCCAGTTCCGGGATATCCTGCACTTCGCAATGCAATCGTAGCCAAACTGAAGAATGAAAACGGATTAGACTATACAGCTGCACAAATCTCCTGTGCAAACGGTGCCAAGCAATCTGTTTGTAATACGATTATGGCTCTAGTTAACGACGGTGACGAAGTAATAGTCCCTGCTCCCTATTGGGTAAGCTATCCTGAAATGGTAAAACTAGCAGACGGAACTCCTGTTATTATCACTGCGGGTATTGATCAGGATTTCAAAATCACCCCTGCACAACTAGAAGCAGCGATTACTCCTAAAACCAAAGCATTGATTCTTTGCTCACCGTCAAATCCCACCGGTTCCGTTTATACCAAAGAAGAGTTGGCCGGCTTGGCCGCTGTTTTGGCAAAGCACCCGCAAGTATATGTTATAGCCGATGAGATTTACGAACATATCACATACAGTGGCAAACATGAAAGCATTGCCCAATTCCCTGAGATTCATGACAATGTAATTATTGTAAACGGAGTTTCAAAAGCATATGCTATGACAGGATGGAGAATCGGGTTCATTGCCGGTCCGGAATGGATTGTAAAAGCTGTAAATAAGCTGCAAGGACAATATACCTCAGGTCCGTGCTCTGTTTCTCAGAAAGCTGCCGAAGCTGCCTATACAGGTACTCAGGCTCCCGTAGAGGAAATGCGCCAAGCATTCCAGCGCCGCCGTGACCTTATTGTAAAATTAGCAAAAGAAATTCCAGGATTTGAAGTAAACAATCCTCAAGGAGCATTCTATTTATTCCCGAAATGTGATTCCTTTTTTGGCAAATCAGCAGGTGACCGCAACATCAATAACGCTGACGATTTAGCAATGTATCTGCTTGAAATAGGTCATGTGGCATGTGTAGGTGGTACTTCATTCGGTTCCCCCGAATGCATCCGTATGAGTTATGCAACTTCCGATGAGAATATTATAGAAGCTATGCGCCGCATCAAAGAAGCATTAGCCCTATTAAAATAAAATATTCTTTCTCTATAAAAAGAACAGGCATCCGTTTTTTTCTGTGATGCCTGTTTTTTTAGGGATATTCAGTAAATGTCTCTAAAAAATAAGATGGCATATGAAGATGATAGGGCATGACCATTTCATATGCCA
>ENA-UERX01001530-UERX01001530.1-human-gut-metagenome-genome-assembly--contig:-NODE-1530-length-13808-cov-6.635642_pt1 | contig 13808 bp, 8 predicted proteins | sample MGYA00242992_ERZ507993 | MGnify/ENA primary metagenome ERZ507993 (study PRJEB26167, sample SAMN06115487) | human gut metagenome | host: Homo sapiens | place: China:Chongqing | collected 2015-04-10... | reverse complement strand
ACTGGACTCGAACCAGTGACATACGGATTAACAGTCCGCCGTTCTACCGACTGAACTACAGAGGAATCGTGTGAACGGGGCGCATATTATCGATGACGCCCGGCGCTGTCAAAGCCTGTTTTCAATAAAATGAATCGTTTGCCGAATTATTCTTCACTTTGCGCAAAAAATGGCGTTTAGCCTCGCATACGGCTCAGCTTTCCTCCGACGAAGCCTTCACGCGCGGGTATTTCCACAGCCAGCGGCCGCTCACCATGCGGAAATAAAACAGCACGCCGCGCACCGCCCAGTCGAGCACCATCCCTAACCAGACGCCAATCACCCCCATCCCCAGCACGATGCCCAGGGTATAGCCCGCCACCACCCGGCAGCCCCACATGCCGAGCATCGACACCCACATGGTGTAGCGTACGTCACGGGCGCCTTTAAAAGCGCAGGGTAAAGTCCACGACAGCGACCAGATCGGCATAAACAGGGCGTTGAGCCACAGCAGCTGTTTAACCACTTCTTTTACATCTTCTTCATGGGTGTAGAACGAGGCGATAAAGCCGGCGAAGGGGGCGCTGCCCCAGGCGATCAGCGTCAGAATGATCGTCGACAGCCAAAATACGTGCCAGGCCTGGAATTCAGCCTGACCAATCTGCCCTTTTCCCAGCCGCTTGCCGGTAATGATCGTCGAGGCGGAGCCGAGGGCGTTGCCCGGCAGGTTAATTAGCGAGGCCACCGAAAAGGCGATAAAGTTGCCGGCGATAACGTTGGTGCCCATCCCGGCGACAAACATCTGGGTCAGCAGCTTGCCGCCATTGAACAGGACAGATTCGATACTGGCCGGAATGCCGATCCCCATCACCTCCCAGATAATGGCGAAGTTAAAGGGTTTGAAGTAGCCCTTCAGCGACAGCCGCAGCGCCGGATTGAGGCCCACCATCAGCACCCAGATCGTGGCTATCGCGCCAATATAGCGGGCAATGGTCAGCCCAAGCCCGGCGCCGACAAACCCCAGCCCCGGCCAGGAGAAGATGCCGTAGATGAGCACGCTGCTGATTAAGATATTGAGAATGTTCATCCCGCCGTTGATCAGCAGCGGGATTTTGGTGGTGCCGGCGCCGCGCAGCGCCCCGCTGCCGATCAGCGCAATCGCCGCCGCCGGGTAGCTCAGCGCCGTCAGTTCCAGATAGGTCAGCGCCAGGTCCTTGACCTGGGCGGTGGCATCGCCGGCGACAAAATCAATAATCTCCTGGCCAAAGGCATGGATCACCCCCGCCAGCAAAATGGAAAACAGGGTCATAATGGCCAGCGACTGGCGCGCGGCCGCTCTCGCTCGCCGCCGATCGCGCTTGCCGAGGCTAAAGGCCACCACCACCGTGGTGCCCAAATCGATGGCGGCAAAGAAGGACATGATGACCATGTTAAAGCTATCGGCCAGCCCCACTCCGGCCATGGCCTCTTTTCCCAGCCAGCTGACAAGGAAGGTGCTCAACACCCCCATCAGCAGCACACAGGCATTTTCCAGCAGAATGGGCACAGCGAGAGGGCTGATTTCGCGCCAGTACAGCACACGATAACGCTGACGTTTTTTAAACCAGGATGTCCGTTCGACGGCCTGGCGTACGGCGGAGGTGACGTTCAAGAGAGACCTTAGTGAGAGATGTTGAAACAACATTTCAAATGATGATTGAGAAATGGATATCCTGCAAAGTATTTTCCGTAATAATTGTCGGAAATGACAACAAATTGTCGATGGAAGCGGCAGTTGCACCTGAACAGGCGAATTGATGTTTGACAAAAGTTTTTTCGCCGCTAAGATACGACTCCACACGATTCCTCTGTAGTTCAGTCGGTAGAACGGCGGACTGTTAATCCGTATGTCACTGGTTCGAGTCCAGTCAGAGGAGCCAAATTTAAGAAGCCTGCTTTCGAGCAGGCTTTTTGCTTTTCTGTCTACCGCCTTTCTTCCGTGGACAAACACCGCCGGGTCGTTTGTTTCGCTTATCCGGACGCTGACGCTCCCTGGCGGGTAACGCCAGCGTTTATCTCACGATTCCCACGTCATCGACGATTAACGGAACGGCGGCTCGTTGAAGGTGCGCAGCTTACGCGAGTGCATGTGATCTCCCTCGGCGCGCAGCAGGTCAATCGCCCGGATGCCTATCTGCAGATGCTCGGAGATAGCGCCCTCGTAAAAGCGGTTAGCCTGGCCGGGGAGCTTGATTTCACCGTGCAGCGGCTTGTCCGAGACGCAGAGCAGCGTGCCGTAGGGGACGCGGAAGCGATAGCCCTGGGCGGCGATGGTCGCGCTCTCCATATCGATAGCTACCGCCCGGCTGAGATTAAAGCGCAGCGCCGAAGCGGAATAGCGCAGCTCCCAGTTACGGTCGTCGGTGGTGACCACCGTCCCGGTACGCAGCCGCTGCTTAACCTCTTCGCCGGGCATCCCGCTCACCTGCTTGGTGGCGTCGTAGAGGGCGCGCTGCACTTCGGCAATGCTGGGGATCGGAATATCTGGCGGCAGCACCGCATCCAGTACATGATCGTCACGCAGATAGGCGTGGGCCAGCACATAGTCGCCGATGGCCTGGCTTTCGCGCAGGCCGCCGCAGTGGCCGATCATTAACCAGACGTCCGGCCGCAGTACCGCGAGATGATCGCAGATGGTTTTGGCGTTGGCCGGGCCGACGCCAATGTTAATCAGGGTGATCCCTTTGCCGTCGTGGGTGATCAGATGCCAGGCCGGCATCTGGTGCTTCTTCCACGCCAGATCGGAAATGGCCTGTTCCGGCGCTTCGGTCTCGGCGGTGATCCAGATCCCGCCGGCGCAGGAGAGAGCGATATAGGGGCTGTCGGGATCGAGGATCTGGCTGCAGCCCCAGCTGACGAACTCATCCACGTAGCGGGTATAGTTGGTGAACAGCACGTAGGGCTGGAAGTGTTCCGCCGGCGTGCCGGTGTAGTGTCGCAGACGCGCCAGCGAAAAATCGACGCGGCGGGCGTCAAAGTGCGACAGCGGATAGAACTCGGTGGGATGGAACAGGCCATCCGCGGTCTCATCGCCAATTTGTGACAGCTCGGTGGTAGGGAAATAGCGCGTCAGACCGGCGCTCATCGAGCGGTCGAGTGTCAGGGTGGAACCATCGATCACGTAAGGATAGGGGATCTCATGCTGCGACAGCTCGACGCTGATATGCGCGCCATAGTCCTGATACAGCAGGGTCAGCTGTTCCAGCAAATAGTTGCGGAACAGTTTCGGATTCGTAATGGTGGTGGTATAGCAACCGGCATGGGTGAAACGTCCCCAGGCGCGCGTTTTGAGGGCTTTATGATCGGCGCCGTCCCAGGAGACCGACAGCTGCGGATAGACAAAAAGACCTTCCGCGCGGGCTTCGGTATCGGGGAGCGTATTATGGTCGATATAGTCGCCGATGGCTTTGCGTAACGCCGTGACCGAGGCTTCATAGCGCGCTTCCAGCTCGGCAAGCGCTTGTTCCGGGGTCAGACTTGCGGCCTTGATATTCATGATTCGCTCCTTGTTTCAGGTCTGCTGACATTCCCGATAGTATGTCACAGCGGGAAAAGGGCGAAGGAGAATTTATCTGTCAAATGCGACGATACTCAGACCATAACCAGTAAAGGGAGCGGACTCGTGTTATTTGTCGGCGTTTGTCCAACGCTCGCTGCTATAATGAGTGGCGTTGCGGATCTTCAAAGTTTGCGTCGGATTATTATTCAGACAATAGCGCGCATCGGCCAGCGGAGTGAGTTTATCCCCTTCCCGCAGGCGGAGGCGACAGGCTTCAATCTCTGCGATCATCTCCAGCGCACCGCTCTGAAGCACGACGCGGCAGAGGCTGGCCGAAGCGTTGTCCTGTACTTTTTTTACCCACCACTCCATCTGTTTTTTATCCTCTCATAGCGACATGTGCGTCGATAATTCATGTTTCTTAAAAATCTGACAATAAGATTATCCCCTTGGTTTATGCAGTGTTTAAAAATACGCAACCGATTGTTGATCTGTGCGCTAGGTTTTTTTATGCCGGGGGGCAATGATCTGCCGGGTTTAATTTGCAGGAAGCGATGACTATGCTGAAAAGCAGTCCGTGAGAATAGCCTGTCAGGAAGAGGGCTGATAAGTCCGGCTACGCAATAAATATAAGAGAGAGCGTCATGAAGCATCTATTTCGACACTGGCGAACGTCGGGCGCCGTTATCGGCTCACTGCTGAAAAAAGGGAGCATTGCGGTACTGGCGCTGCTGGTGGTCTTTCTCGCCGGGCGGATCTATGAGTCCCAGCGCGGCCCGGCCCTGCATCGCTGGCATACCTGGAGTGGCAACGAGATGTCGGCCGAAGAGATCGACCAGGCGACCTTTGCCCAGTATTTGGCGCGGGAGAAGACGATTTTCGCCGATCTCCAGCGTGAGGTGACAGAGGCTTTGCCGGAGGAAGATAAAACCCCGGTCAACCGCTTTTATCGTCACAGCCGGGTCTGGCCGGGGCAGTTTAAGCAGGACTGGAACCGTTCTTTTGTGCTGCTGCCGCTGGGCAAGCCGCGCGGCAGCGTGGTGCTCCTCCATGGCCTGACCGATTCGCCCTACAGCGTGCGCTATCTGGCGCAACTCTGGCAGCAGCGGGGTTATGTGGCGGTGGCGCCGCGTTTGCCGGGACACGGCACCGCGCCGGGGGCGTTAACGGCGGTTGACTGGGAGACCTGGCTGGCGGCGACGCGTCTGGCGGTACGCGAAGCGACCCGCCTTGCCGGGGCGGACGTGCCGCTGCATCTGGTCGGCTACTCTAACGGCGGCGCGCTGGCGCTCAAGTATGCCCTCGATAGCCTGGAGGATAGCCACCTGCGTCAGCCGCAGCAGATTATTCTGCTGTCGCCGATGATCGGCGTGACCGCGTTTGCCCGTTTCGCCGGCCTCGCCGGGCTACCGTCCGTCTTCCCGGCGTTCGCCCGCGCGGCCTGGCTGAACGTGGCGCCTGAGTTTAATCCGTTCAAGTACAACTCCTTTCCGGTCAAGGCGGCGAGACAATCGTGGTTATTGAGCCAGGCGCTGCAGCAGCAGATTATCCGCGCGGCCCGGCAGGGCGAGCTGAAAGCGCTGCCGCCGATCCTCACCTTTCAGTCGGTGATGGATTCCACGGTCAGCACCCGCGCGGTGGTGGAGTCCCTGTATCGCTATCTGCCGGATAACGGCAGCGAGCTGGTGGTGTTCGATATTAACCAGGCGGCGGATCTCCGGGTCCTGTTTCGCCCTGCGCTCTATGCGGCGGTGAATACGCTGCTGCCCCCGGCGCCGCGGGCCTATACCACCACGGTGGTGACCAACGCGACGGCGCACACGCTGCAGACCGTCGCCCGGACCACGCTGGCCCAGGAACGGGAAGAGCATCGTTATCCTTTACACCTGGCCTGGCCGGCGGATATGTACTCTTTGTCGCATGTGGCGGTGCCGTTTCCCCTGAGCGACTCGCTGTATGGTCGCGAGCCGGACGAGAAGAACCGCTACGGCATTAGCCTGGGCACCATTTCACTGCGCGGAGAGACCGGGACGCTGAGCGTGGGGCTGGAGACGTTAATGCGCGTCACCTCCAATCCATTCTTTCCATGGATGATGACGCGCGTCGATGAGCGCATCGCCTGCGGCGAACAGGCGGCGGTGGCGGCCTGCCTGAAAGCGCAGACCAGAGTAGAGGCATTAAAACAGGGTCAGGTGCAGAACGGTACGCAGCAGGATGCCGACGATCGCCGCGGGAGCCACGAAGCGGAACAGGCGGACAAACCGTGAGCTGATGCCAAGAAAAATGCCGATACCGGGAAGATCAAAGGTCTGGATCAGTAGACCTGCCGAGGCGTTGACCTGGCCCACGGTGACTTTGCCCTGCTGGATCAGCTCGGAAATGACGCCAAAGTAGGCGGTGCCCCCGGCAACGCACTTCACCAGCGCCGGCAGCACAAAGTTCTGGGGGATGTGCAGCCAGCTGAGAAGCGGCTTCAGCAGCTGCTGCAGCAGGTCGATAGCCCCGGCGCCCTGCAGCAGCCCGACGATAGTTAACGACAGGATCAGCATTGGCACCGCGCCGAGCGCCAGGCGGATGGCGTCGGAGCCGGCGCTGTTAATCACGGCCAGAATTCCCTGGCTGTTCTGCTCGGCGTTCGGCAGCGCTTCCGCGCGGGGGCTCTCGGCGACCGATAAGCGCCGTCCGGTGACGTGCCAGGCGACGGCGGCCGCGCACAGGCCGCCGACCACCGAGATAACGATCGAGGCCAGCCAGTGCAGACCAAAAGGGGTAAGAGGATAGAAGACGTTGCCTTGCCCCATGGCGAACACCATGGCCAGCGTGGCGGCCATTTGTCGGTCCGAGACGCCGCGTTTATCCATAATCGACAGCGTGGCGAGCGGGGCGGCAAAGCTGACAAAGTTAATCTGGATCAGGGCGAAGGCGCTCATCCCGGTTAAGCCGAAGGGCTTCAGCAGCGGGGCCACCCAGCGAACAATCACATCGAGGATACCGCGGACCTCAAGGTATTTCATGATGATCAGCATGATCACCATGATCGGCAACAGCGTATACAGCGCGACGTCAACGGACGACTTGCCCGCCGCCATAATGATGCTTATGACATCCATTTACTTTTTTTACCACTCGCAGAGCTATTCGTTCGCGTCATCATAATCCCGTGGGGAAGGAAATGATATGCCTTGATCCCTCTCGGGATCCGGCGCCGCACGGGCGCCGGGAGAAGAGGATTACTGGCCGATATTGACCAGCGTCCGACCATGAATATTATTGCTGAGGAAATCTGCGGCATACGCTGGCGCCTGCTCCAGCGTGATTTCTGTGGCCGCCTGCTGGTAGTAGCTCTCCGGCAGAAGCTGGGCCAGACGCTGCCAGACAGCGTCGCGTTCAGCGGTCGGCACCATCACCGAATCCACCCCCTGCAGACGCACATTGCGCAGAATAAACGGCATCACGGTGGTCGGCAGATCGAAGCCCCCGGCCAGACCGCAGGCGGCGACGCAGCCGCGATATTGCGTTTGCGCCAGCACTTTGGCCAACACCGGGCCGCCAACGGTATCCACCGCGCCCGCCCACAGCTGTTTCTCCAGCGGACGGGTCTCCGCGAAGTCGCTGCGCGGCAGGATCGTATCGGCGCCCAGCTGGCGAAGGTAATCGTGTGTCGATTCCCGGCCCGATACGGCCATCACCCGGTAGCCAAGGGCTTTGAGCAACACCACTGCGGTGCTGCCGACCCCGCCGCTGGCGCCGGTGACCAGGATATCCCCGCTGTCAGGGGTGACGCCCGCACTAACGAGAGCATCAACGCATAGCATCGCGGTAAAGCCGGCGGTGCCGATGATCATTGCCTGGCGCGCGCTGAGCGTCTCCGGCAGAGCAACCAGCCAGTCGCCTTTAACGCAGGCTTCGGTGGCCAGGCCACCCCAGTGGTTTTCGCCCACGCCCCAGCCGGTGAGGATCACGGCCTGGCCGGGAACAAAGCGCGGATCGCGGCTTTCTTTCACCTGACCGGCAAAATCAATGCCCGGCACCATCGGAAACTGACGGATAATTTTGCCTTTGCCGGTGATCGCCAGGGCGTCTTTATAATTGAGACTCGACCAGTCGATGGCGACCCGGACGTCGCCTTCGGCAAGAGCGGGCAGGTCGATATCTTTGACGGTGGCGACGGTGCGGTTGTCGATCTGGTCCAGAACTAATGCTTTCATGACAGAGTATTCCTCGTCGGAAGGGGGTTATCGGCGCTAGCGCCGTCCTGTGCAGGTGTTTTTGTTGTCATACTGTGCGCAAAAAAATCCCAGTACTGGTTAAGCGGTGCGGCAGACTGGACCAGCCTGGCGCGCATCACCGCGCCTTCCCAGCCGATCCAGAACACCTGGGCCAGCGCCTGCGGTGAGGCGTCGCTGGCGATGGCCCCGGCTGCCTGCGCTTCGCGCAGGCAGCGCGCCACGCGCGACTCCCATGCCGCCAGGATAGCCATCAACCGTTGGGGAAACGTCTCGGGTAACAACGGGGCTTCCTGCAGCAGGTTGCCCACCAGGCAGCCGCGGCGAAACTGGAATTTCTCCATTCCCTGACCGGCATGACGCACAAAGGCCGCCATCCGTTCCAGCGGCGGCACGGCGTCGTCCAGCAGGAATTTATCTAATTTATGCGCAAAGAAGTCGCCATAGGCGGCAAGCACGGCGAGGCCAAAGGCCTCTTTGCTTTTAAAGCAATGATAAAACGACCCCTTTGGCACGGCGATATTCTTGATCACCGCATCAATACCCGCCGCGAGATAGCCCGTTTCGGTCAGCACTTCAAGGCCTGAGCGAATCAGCGCCTGACGCGTATCGTCAAACTGGCGATCGACCTTGGGTGGACGGCCGCGGCGGGGCTTCAGGACGGCGGAGGTATCGGGATTCATGATTTAGACCGTGTGGTTTAATTGTTGGTCAGGGTACGCCCAATTTAGGGGTAGGGCAAGCATTGCGCGTAGCGTAAGGCTGGCTGACCAATCATCCTGAACTGGGGGGCGTTAAGAATTATTTATCGCAAATACGTGGTTCGCACTGCCGGCGGGGGCACGAAATATAACTCTGCCGGGTATATTAGACTGGTCATTAATATCCATATTCACAATGCATAATACGAATTAATAATATTGGGAATATATAAACAGCGGGGGGCTGGAGCGGTTGAGTGGTTTTGTCCATGTGAAGAGGCCAATTTGCGAAGTACCCGGTCGACAGTCCCGTGAGGACTTCTCCCCGGAATGCCGGCCGGCGATGATTTGCAGACGATAGCGGATTGACAAACGCGGCTTGATAAAAGACATTGTCACCCCTGATCCGGCACCGGTTGCCACCTCAGTTTAAATATTATCGCCGGCAGACAATGACGTCTGTCTTTAATTATCGGTGACTGGGTAAATAATCTGTTACCGAAACAACACCTGCGAAAAAGGATTAACAGTCTGATGTACAGAATGAATATTGCCGTCAGAGGAGGGGATGAATGTCGCTAATTGCTATCGTGCTGGTCTTTATCATGGCCATCGTGGTGACCGTGTTCCTGTCCCATCTTCTGCCCGTTAAAGTGCCGCTACCGCTGATCCAAATCGCCGCGGGCGCCGCGCTGGCCGCCAGTGGCTTTCAGGTCGATTTTGACCCGCATATTTTTTTACTGCTGTTTATCCCGCCGCTGCTGTTCCTCGATGGCTGGCGCATCCCCAAAGACGCTTTTTTCCGCGATATGAAGCCGATTTTATCGCTGGCGATAGGCCTGGTGATGGTGACTATTCTCGGTATTGGCCTGTTTATTCACTGGCTGATCCCGGCTATCACCGTGGCGGCAGGGTTCGCCCTCGCGGCTATTCTGTCGCCTACCGATCCGGTGGCGGTATCGGCAATGACCGCCAGCTCGCCGCTTCCCTCAAGGATGGCGCATATTCTCGAAGGGGAGTCGCTGTTAAACGATGCTTCAGGGCTCGTCGCCTTTAACTTCGCCATCGCCGCGGTGCTGACCGGCAGCTTCTCCCCGGGAGACGCGGTGGTGAAATTTTTCCTGATGGCCTTCGGGGGCATCCTCAATGGCCTCGTGGTGGTGTGGGTCACCGGCAAATGTAATAACTTTCTGGTTCGGCGCACCCGCGAGGAGCCAGCCATCCAGATCCTGATCAGCCTGCTTATCCCTTTCGCCGCCTACCTGCTGGCCGAGGCGTTCCATGTCTCGGGCATTCTTGCCGCCGTCGCCGCCGGCATTGCGATGCATTATGAGCAGCTGTCGGGGCCCCGGCTTCCGGCGACGCGCATGAAAAGCAGCGCGGTATGGTCCATGCTGCAGACCACCCTCAACGGGATGATCTTTCTGATGCTGGGCGAGCAGCTGCCGCGCATGCTCAGGACGCTGCCGGCGGTAGCCAGCCAGGCCGGCGTCTCTTCGCCCTGGTATCTGCTGCTGTACGCCGTGGCCATCACCCTGGCGCTTGGTCTGATGCGCTTCGCCTGGGTATGGCTGTCGATGAAGCTGACAATTTTTCGCCGCAAACGTCGAGGCAAGGCCATCACCGTCCGTCCACGCTTCAGTATCCTCGCCGTCATGGCGCTGGCGGGAGTGAAGGGCTCTGTGACCCTCGCCGGTATTCTGACGCTGCCGGTGGTGCTGGCAGATGGTTCGCCGTTCCCGGGCCGTGAACTACTGATCTTTCTTTCGATGGCAGTGATCCTGATGTCGCTGGTGGTGGCGGCTATCGGTCTGCCGTTTATGACCCGTTATCTTGCCGATGATCTACCGCATGACACCGGTAAGGACGACATTGGCGCCGTGATGACCGAGGTGGCCATTAACCGTCTTAACGCGCTACTGGACGAGCCGGTGGAGGATCCCAGTGAGCAGGCCCTGCGGGCCGATGCCGGCAATATGCTGCTCGAAACCTATCAGCGGCGGCTTCACTATAACGACAATGACGAGGGGCAGGCGTATTGTAATATCCGTATTCCGGACAAACATCATTATATATCCAAAGAGGTGCTGCCCGCGTCTCTTTCTTTTTTTGTGGTGTCGTGTTATAATATATTATGTATAGTTATGTACAAATTTTACAGAGAAAGGTATTTATTCATCACCTATGCAGCATTTGAAAAACTTTAACTGGAAGAAATTCCTCTTGCAGGGGGTGCTCCCCTGCCTGCTGGCGGTGGCGGTGGGGTTCATCTCCCGCTATCAGCTGGAGCTGTCCGACGGCGTGACCGAGAACTTTTTGCAGCTTCAATGGCCGCTCTACGCGCCGCTCAACGCGCTGACCGCCTTTTGCCTGACGCTGATTTTGTTTGCGCTGCTCGGCAAGTGGAGCCGCGCAACGGGCATTTCGGGCGCGGTGTTCACCATCATTGCACTCATCAACTACTACACCCGCGACCTGCACGGCTCGGCGCTGATGCCCCAGGACATTTTGAACCTCGGCACCGCCGCCGAGGTCATGGGCAGCTACACCCTGAAAATCACGCAGGACGTTGTGAAGATCGCGCTGCTCTACCTGCCGATTCTGGCGATTGCGTTCGTACAGGCGCAGCTGGTCAAGGGTGCGCCTAAGCGCGCAAGCTGGAAGGCCCGCGGCGTGCGGGCGGCGGGCAGCGCACTGGGCGTGTTTCTGGTCATGTTCTTCGGCTACTTCGGCCCCGTGACCATCAAGCCCAAGACGACCTACGGCTGGGCGTGGCAGAACACCTACTACACCTACGGCTATCTGGCCGGGACGATTGAGGCCACCAGCCTGATGGCCGACCCTGTCATTGAGCCGGAGAACTACAACGACGCCGCGGCGGTGAACACCGCCCGCAAGGCCGACGACTACACCGCCCCTGCCAGCCCCAAGAGCGCCGAGGACTACCCCGACATTGTGCTGATCCTGTCCGAGAGCTTCTACGACTTTGACCTTGTCACCGACCTGCAGGCCGACACCGACATCATGCCGGTCACCAAGAACCTGCCCAACTCGGTCTACGGCCACACGATCAGCCCCCATGTGGGCGGCGGCACAAACTCCACCGAGTACGAGATGCTGACCTCCAACTCGCTGATCCTGATGCCCAGCATCACGCCGTTCAACTGGCTGAACCTGTACAACGCCAACAGCGTTGTCAGCTACCTCAAGGGTCTGGGCTACTCCACGATGGCCGCCCACCCCTACACGAACTCCAACTACCGCCGCGACTCCGCCTGGCTGGCGCTGGGCTTTGACGAGACCCATTTCCAGAGCGATTTTACCACGCAGGAGACCTACGGGGACCGTCCGTACCAGACCGACTCGGCCACCTACCGCGACTGGGAAACGATGTACGAGGCCATGCCGGAGGACAAGCCGCGGTTCAGCTTCCTGGTCTCCATCCAGAGCCACGGCGACTACGATATGAACGATGCGTCGCTGGATATTGTCCACGCCGCCACCGACTACGGCGACTACGATGCGCTGATGGACGAGTACCTGAGCTGCATCAAAATGACCGACGCCGCCGTGCAGGAGCTGTGCGATTACTTTACCGCGCAGTACGAAAAGACGGGCCGCAAGGTCATTGTGGCCATGGCCGGTGACCACGCGCCCAGCTTTGTGGGCCATGTGGCCGACCCCAGCTTTGCCGAAACCGACAACGAGCTGCAGATTTTGGAGCGCAGCACGCCGTTTTTCATCTGGGCCAACTACCCGCTGGAGCACACGGCAGCCGCCACCAGCACCACCGACCCGCTGAACCGCATGGACATGGTCATGCTGACCCCTACCCTGCTGCAGCAGGCGGGTCTGCCCCTGAGCGACTACTACGAGTACCTGCTGGAAATGAAGCACAACACCCCCGTTGTGACCGCCGCCAACGACTACATGAAGGTGGACGGCAGCACAGCCGAGTACGGCGCAGACCCCGCGCTGGACGAGTGGGCCAAGGGGTATCTGATGCTGGAATACAACAACATCGGCGCGCACGCCAAGCGCGACCAGAGCATTTTTGACCCCGCCGAGTAAAGAGGAGGCATCCCTATGACAGGTCTGAAACGAACCCCGCGCAGCCGCGGCGGCTTTACGCTGGTGGAGCTGATCGTGGTATTGGTGATTCTGGGTGTGCTGGCGGCCTTTGCCGTCCCGGCGCTGACCGGGTACATTGACAGCGCCAAGGAAAAGCAGGCCGTCAGTGAGACGCAGGCGTGTGTGATGACGGCGACCCGGCAGGGTGCGCAGAAATACGCCTTGGTGCAGAACGCATCTGTAGCCGGGAACGCCGAAAATGCAGCCGCCTTGACCAACTGGGCAGGCCCATTAGAAGCAAACGCACCCGAGGTCACAGGCGGCAAGGTCGCCTTGACCGAGGGCAGCGGGCAGTATCTGCTGCATGTGAACAACCCGCCTGCGGGCAGCACTGCCACGACCACGATTGCGGCAGATGCCGGGGTCAAGGGCACCGTGAAGGGGATGACCTGCAACGCCAGCGGGCAGGTTTTATACTTAGTGTATACCAGCGCCGATGGGATACAGGTCGTATACACGAACGCGGGAACCACCGCGAGTGTAAATATCGGCAGTGATGAGGCTGTTGTTGTGCCGACGCCGAAGAAGAATGACAACTCCGGCGGCGGTGAAACCGGCGGGGGCGGCACCGGGGGCGGCATTTCCGGCGGCGGTACGACCGGTAGCACCGCTACAGCAGATGAAAAGCAGTTCATTATCCACTTGCAGGATATTGAAACTAAAAACTCTGCGCCTTTTGCAAACAGAACATATCACATTAAGAGCGGCAAAAACTCCTTTAATGTGGACTCTGATGGAAACGGTGATATTCTGTTGGATATTTCTCCTAAGGAACACCCTCGTCCCAACACTGTTATCGGGGATACGGAGACTACTATCACCGACGCTGAAGTTCCTGATGGCTATCAAGTCATTCCCAGCAGTACAGTAATCTATATTAACGTTCGCAATAAAGGGAACAACGACTATTGTCTCAATTCCATGCAGGATGGCGTAAATAACTATCCATTTGATATCGACATGACTAAAAGGCAGCTTACCCTTATGCGCTTTCCCGTTGCCCAATTGAAGCTGCGCGTCACTGGCCCTGATGGAAAAGCGCTGTCCGGTGCTACCTTTGCTATTACGAGTGGCTCAGACACTGTCCAACTCACCAGTGATAGTAAAGGAGAATGCTCCATTCCTGTCAAGCTGCATAATGGAGATAAGATTGGGTATTCTGCTTACCTAACTGCCGAAGACCAAAATAGCCAAACTTATGTTATAAAGGAAACTCCTCCTGCCGGATATAAG
>ENA-UERX01001529-UERX01001529.1-human-gut-metagenome-genome-assembly--contig:-NODE-1529-length-13841-cov-2.976533_pt1 | contig 13841 bp, 7 predicted proteins | sample MGYA00242992_ERZ507993 | MGnify/ENA primary metagenome ERZ507993 (study PRJEB26167, sample SAMN06115487) | human gut metagenome | host: Homo sapiens | place: China:Chongqing | collected 2015-04-10... | reverse complement strand
CATGGGGTGCAGCAACACCTCGCATATTGCAGAACAGGCCGCCCCGGTTTCTTCTTCGGAGAGTAACAAAGCTCCCGACCAATCAGAAACGGCGCAGGCAGAAAAGAAAACGGAGGTTGATCGTCCCCAAAGCACAGAATCGCAAACGGATAGCCGTGCCGCAGAGTTCCCGGCAAGCGTATCGGAAAGTGACACCCAAACAACAGAGGTTCCCGATCAGGCTGACCACAGCACGGCAGTGCTGCCACAGCCAAGCGAACCTGAAAAGAAAACAGACGAGTCCGAACGCCGACCGGAAACCGCTGCCCCGACAGAAAAAGAACAGCCCACACCTCCGGCAACTGAGGAATCGACGCCACCGGAACCGCCGAAAGAAGAACCTACTGAGCCGGTCTTTGACATCAGCTACTGGATCAGTTTTGCTAAGAGCTATGCCGAGAGTGTCGGTCTTACGCTGAACAGTGAAGCGGTGTACTGCTGGGACAACCCCATTGATGCGGATGCCGGCTGTATCTATCTGGAACGGGACATACAATCCCGACTCAATCGCTATGCGGCAGATACGGACATCACCGATGTGTGGGTCTGGTATGAGTCCGTCTCCGCTGGCAGTTATCTGATCTACATCGGATACGCATAAATCAATATTTTGAAATCAGCATCGCAGCAATGCGGTGCTTTTTTCGTATCTACAAGGAGGTACGCAAATGAAAAAACTCTATCGCAGAAGCATTTCAGGGCTTATGGCGCTGCTGATCTGCTTCACAACCATTCTCGGCGGCGGTATCACCGCCTTTGCCGCTTCTTCTTCCGGCGAAGTGGCAAAATCCTATTCCATTGGCTTCCCCCGCAGTGGGGATGCTAATCTTGATTACAGCGGCACTTGGGGTCATGATGAGCTGCATTATATGAACGGCTGGACCTCCGGTGAGGCAACATGGATGACCACACTGCACACCATCGGTTCCTTCGATGGCCCTGCCTGCTACTGCATCGAGCCGGGGGTTCCCCGTCTACTAGAGAAAACCTATACAAGATACGGCGAGGATTATTGGAAGAACTATCCATCTGATTACAACAGCACGATTGATGCCGATACCATCAAGACACTGCTGGGCAGAATCATGCAGTATGGTTATCAGGGTGACTTGTCCCTCGACTGGCGCTCACAGAATGAAGCCGATGCTGACAAAATGGCGCACATGATGGCTACGCAGGTGCTGGTATGGGAAACGGTCGTCGGAGAGCGGGATGCAAACTTCAACCATGTTGACCCCGGCAATGCTGATGCCGTGAAATCCATGTACCGCACCTCTCACCCGCTGTATAGTCGCTTCTCTGCTTACTACGACAGCATCGAAGCCAGCGTTCAGAGCCATACGGTCATTCCCAGCTTTATGAGCAAGACCCCCAACAAGGCGCAGACTGTCGAGCTGAAATGGGACGGTAATCAGTACACAGCTACCTTGACCGACAGCAATCATGTGGTATCGGACTATACCTTCAGCAGCAACCTGTCCGATATTGTCTTTACGACCAATGGTGACACGCTGACCATTACCGCAAAGACTGCCCCTGCGGAACCTGTGACCATCTCCGCCAGCAAGAACAATATCCGTAAGGGCGTTGTCGTATGGAGCGACGGTCACTATGGGCCTGATGGAACCATGCAGGATGCGGTCACTTATGCAGCCACCGTTATGGACCCCGTGAAGGCGTATCTTAGCCTAAAAGTGTCCTACGGCTCTGCCAAGATTGTCAAGACCTCGGAGGACGGCAAGGTGGATAACCTCACCTTTACCGTCACCAGCAACGGCATCAATCAGACCGTCAAGACCAACGCCAAGGGCGAGATTCAGATCGACAACCTAATGCCCGGTGTCTACACCGTGACCGAAATGGACTACGACAAGTATGAGCCGCAGGAGTCCCGCCGTGTGACGGTCGTTTCCGGTCAGGTTGCCACTGTGACCTTCAACAACAAGCTCAAGCGTGGAGATTTGCAGATCGTGAAGTCCTCGGAGGATAATCTCAACGAGGGCGTGACCTTTCACCTTCACGGCACTTCACTCTCCGGCATTGCCGTAGACGAGTATGCCGTGACCGATGAAAACGGCGTGGCGACCTTTGAAGATGTCCTCATTTCCGGCTCTTCTCCTTATACGGTGGAGGAAGTGGACACTGCCGTTCGCTATGTTGTTCCCGAAGCGCAGTCTGCGCCTATCAACTGGAACGAGGTCACGAACCGTAGCTTCCTCAATATTTTGAAGAAGTTTTACGTGACCGTCACCAAGAGCGATGTCGAAACCGGCACGGCGCAGGGTGATGCTTCTCTTGCCGGTGCTGTTTACGGCATCTATAAGGGCGAAACCCTTGTGGATACCTACACCACCGACAAAAACGGGCAGTTCGTTACCAAGGAGTATATCTGCGATAACGACTGGACGGTGCGAGAGATCACACCCTCCGAGGGCTATCTGCTTGATACCACCGTCCATAAGGTCGGTGCAGAGCCGCAGCTTTATACCGTGGAGCATAATCAGACGGTAAATGATGTGACCGAACAGGTCACAAAGGGCAATATCGCCATCATCAAGCACACCGATAACGGCGAAACGCAGATTGAAACACCCGAAAGCGGAGCTGAGTTTGCCGTGTACCTGAAATCCGCAGGCAGCTACGAGGTTGCCGAGGACACCGAGCGTGATTATCTCACCTGTGATGAAAACGGCTTTGCCCAGACCAAGGATATGCCTTACGGCATCTACATCGTCCATCAGGTGTCCGGCTGGGAAGGCAGCGAGCTGATGCCCGACTTTGATGTGTTCATCTCTCAAAATGGGGCGACTTATCGCTACCTTATCAACAATGCACCTTTTAACAGCTTCATCAAGATCGTGAAGCAGGACGCAGAAACCGGAAAGACTATTCCTTACGCCGGTGCGGGCTTCAAGATTTATGACCCGGACGGCAACCCCGTAACAATGACCTTCACTTACCCGACGCCCACCACCATTGATGTGTTCTACACCAATGCAGAAGGTTCTCTTGTGACGCCGGAAAAGCTGTCCTTTGGAAAGGGGTACTCTATTGTCGAGGTACAGGCTCCTTATGGCTATGTCCTTGATGAAACGCCCGTGTACTTCGATGTCACGGAGGATAATTCCACAGAAGAAAGCGGGGTTACGGTAGTAAAAGTTGAGAAGCCCAATATGGCACAGAAAGGCACCATCACCGTGGAAAAAACCGGCGAGGTGTTCTTCGGCGTTTCCGTCATCGGCGGCGTAGATGAAAGCGGAAACGAACTGCCCACCATCTATCAGCCGCAGTATGAAAAGCGTGAACTTCCCGGTGCGGTCTATGAGATCATCGCCGCTGAGGATATTATCACGCAGGACGGCACTGTCCGAAATCAGAAGGGCGAGGTTGTAGACACGGTTACTACCGATGAAAACGGCACAGCCGTGAGCCGTGAACTCTACCTTGGCAAATATGAGGTGCGTGAGATCACAGCACCCCACGGGATGGTGCTCAACCCGGAACCCCACTGCGTCGAGCTTGTCTACGCCGGTCAGAATGTTGCCGTAACAGAAACGGCGACTTCGTTCGAGAACGAGCGTCAGAAGGTGGAAATCAGCCTTGTAAAGTCCATCGAGCAGAATGAGCACTTCGGTATTGGCACAAACGGTGAAATGAAGAACATTTCCTTTGGGCTGTTTGCCGCCGAGGAGATCGTATCTGCCAGCGGCACTTCCATTCCCGCAAATGGTCTTGTTGAGATCATCTCTCTGAATGAGGACGGAACGGCGAAAATCAAGACTGACCTTCCTTTTGGAAGCTACTATGTGCAGGAGCTTGCTACCGACAGTCACTATATGCTGTCCGATACCAAGTATCCCGTTACCTTTGGGTATGCTGGTCAGGATACAGCGGTGGTGAAAATCGCTGTCAATGATGGGAATGCTGTTGAAAACAAGCTGATCTACGGTTCTGTTTCCGGTAAGAAGGTCGATGAAAACGGCGATTCCCTCGGCGGTGCGCTGATCGGACTGTTCCGCACGGATGACGGCGAGTTTACAAAGGAAAACGCTCTGATGACTACCGCTTCTGCTGAAGATGGTAGTTTTTCTTTTGAGAATATTCCTTACGGCATTTGGTATGTCCGTGAAATCGAACAGCCCGCCGGCTTTGTGCTGGACGATACCATCTATCCCGTGACGATTGGTGCAGACGGACAGATTGTGGAGATCAAGATCGTCAACAAATATGTCCGTGGAAACATCCATCTGACCAAGGTGGATTCCGAATATCCTGACAATAAGCTGACCGGAGCGACCTTTGAGGTCTATAAGGACAGTAACGCAAACGGCAAGCTGGACGATGGCGATGAGCTGCTCGGCACACTGACCGAAAAGGAAAAGGGCGAATACAGTATGAACGACTTGTTCTACGGTCGCTACTTCGTCAAGGAAACCAAAGCCCCAGAGGGATTTGTCCTCGATACCGGCGTGTATGAAGTGATGATTGATACCAACGGCAAGACCTGCGAGGTGGAGAACAAGGCGGGCGTCGGATTCATCAATGAAGCGATGCGTGGCAATCTGAAAATCGTCAAGACCTCCTCTGACGGCAAGGTCAAGGGCTTTGCGTTCCGTATTACGGGTACAAACGGCTATGACATCATCCTTGAAACCGATGAGAACGGCGAGATCTTCCTCGACGGGCTTCGCATCGGGGACTATACCATTTCCGAGGTAAGCAACTCTGCTTCTTCGATGTATGTCATCCCTGCTGACAAAAAGGCAACGGTCAAGCTCGGCTCCACTACCATTGTGGAGATGCACAATGTTCTGCGTGATACGCCTAAGACCGGCGACACCACCAATCTGCCACTGCTCTATACCCTTGCGGGATTGTCCGCAGTGGGCATTGCCGTGACAGCATTTGTTGGCTTTAAGAAAAAGAAGAAGGAGGGTAATGACTGATGGAGCCTAAAACCATCGTGGCTATCGTGCTGGTAGCCTTTATTATCGGCAGCTTTATCTTCTTGCAGGTAAGAAAGAAAAACAGGAAGTGAGCCAATCACCTATGGGGCGGAGCGATAAACTCCGCCCCTTTTCTACTACCCGAAGGAGGGAGAAAATGAACCGAATCAATACCGTTGAAAGCAGAGTGCTTCAGATCCTGCGGGATTCGCCGGAAACACGGTATGAGGATATGAAGCTGTATTACCGCTACTACAACCGCTATGCCGATGATCTCCGTGCCGGCGAGCTGCCGCTGGGGGACTTGGCATACAACTACAAATTTTACGGACTGCCGTGCTTTGAGTCCATCCGCAGGGCAAGGCAGCGTGTGCAGTCCCTTTTCCCCGAACTGTCCCGAAAGGAAGTCAGGGAGAGTGACGGCGGCGTTGTTATCGTCATCAATATTATTTGAGGTGGCGGTTATGAAAAGTGAAAAGCGTATGGTGGGCGATTACACCGTCCTGTGTGCCGTGAATATCGGCTCCCGTGAAATCATCCTTGCCGAGAATGAGCAGAGTACCAACGGAGAACGCTTCCTCTGCTGTTACGGAGAGCGCAACGACATATTTGAGAAGTTTACCGAATGCGCTGTTGGCGACGACTATATTGATGCGGCACTGTTCTTTGCAGAGCGCATCAAGCAAGACGCCGAGAGGTTTCGGGCAGAGATGGAAAAGCTGGATATTCCCGTGACGGTTATCACCCAAGCGGTATGCATCCCCGACCACTATAAGAACGACATCAACGGCAAAATCATCGCCCTCAACCCGGCAATCCTCAAGCCGGAGTATCAAAGAGCAGATCGACAGCTTTTCCTTGTGACCGGTGGCTTCGGCGCTTCAGCAAATGCCCGTGGCAGCGCCGTATTTTGCAAAAATCTCTATGACGGCAAGAATACCCGTTATGAGCGTATGGATGTGCTGGGTGAAGTAAAGCCGGAGCGTATGCCTGATTGGGCAAAAGAAAAAGCGGCTGCTTTTAGCCGCACAATTCAAGGAAAAGACGACGAGCGATAAGGAGGCAGATTTCTATGGCAACAAAGAAAACAGCAGCCGAACAGGGCTTGCAGCAGAAAATGAAGGTGCTGGCAAAGCTCTTTGACGCAGGCTGTAAAACCGAAAAAGACTTGAAGGCGCTGACCTTGCCGACGATCCTGAAAATCCCTGATGTGACTGTGCCGGATATGACGGTCATCACCGAGCTTCAGGAGCAGGTCGCAAAGAATCGTCTTTTCTCATACTTGGGAGGTGGAACAGATGAGCCAAGCGACACGACCGAATGACCGCCACATCATTTGGAGCAACCAAAACCTTGATGTGGATGACTGGCGAGATGGATATAAAGAGTTCCTGGAAATCAACGAACTGGACGCCGATCCCAACGATGAGCAGGCACTCTATGAGTGGATGGAGGAAACCAATTACGAATACCTCTCCGATGAGCGAGTCAACCTGAATGTTCAGCTTTCCCAGCCGATCATTGTCATTGGCGACATCGGCAGATGGAACGGCAGAGTGATGGGCTACAAGGACATCCCCTCCGGCAACATCCGAGATTGCCTGTATGCCGACACCGACTATACAGAATGGTATGTAGACAAATACGGCGATCTTCGTGCCGATGCAACTCATCACGACGGCACAAATCACTATCTCTACCGTGTGTTCAAAGACGGCGTTTCCGAAACACAGATGGAGAACCTGAGAGATAAAATCTATCACGGCAAAGCCACACGAGCCGATATTACCCGGCTGACCCGGCGACTTGGGGATGAGATCGCCGCCGTTTACGGCTTTGACATCCCGAAACAACGAACACCGCAAGAAAGGGGCGCAAGATAATGACAGATTTCACACTGCGACCGCTGACCGTTCCCGAACGCAAATACACCTACGCTCAAAGCTCGCAGCTTCAAGGGCAGACAGGCAATATCGGTTATCTGCGTGGGGACTTCGGCTCAAGCGGCGATCAGTTTTATACCACTTGGTTTGATACCCGACCGCAATGGAAAAGCGATGAGTTCAAGCGGGACTTGGATGATGTAATCAACGCCCTGCGCTCCGAGGAGTACGGACTGCTTCAAAGCCGTTCTCAGATGGTGCGTTATGGGCGTGAGAACAAGGAAAGCGAAATGCAGGGTGCTTATACCACTGAGTTCGGCTTCCGAGCAGATACCGAGAAATATGCGTTCGTGCTTCGCTGTAATCCAACGAGGGGCGACTATAACTTCTACTGCCTCTGCTATGTAAAGGAATGGCTGGACAAGCACATCGAAGAAGCCAACCGGGATATTCGCTTTATTGACAGCCACTATAAAGAGTTGTTCCGTATCCCGGACGGAGAGCGCATCATTGTGACCGACCGTGACGGCAAGACGGAAAGCTATCCCTGCCGCTATATTGACAACTATCACACAGAGGTCGGACGCAATCTCTTTCACATTTGCGAGTTTGCCGAGCGTATGGAGCAAGGCGGCTGTACCTACGCTCCTATGGAGCCGCCCTTGCCTCCGATGTGCTACTCCATACTCCCGTCTACCGGCGAAGTCATTCAAATCGACCGCTGGCAAAAGGGCTACACCGCCACAAGTTTTAACGACGGGAACCGTGCGGAGAACGAAGCAATCAAAGACAAGTTCAATGAAAAGCTGGGTGTCAGCAAGGCGCAGGAGCAGGCAATGCTCGCCGGTTCTATGATCCGGTGGGACTCCATTGCCGCCAAACCCAAGAGCTATGACGAGAACGGCAAAGCCATCAAGCCAAAAGACTATGAACGATAAGGAGGTGTCCGCCGATGGCACGAAAATACGACTTCATCTCGGAGCTGTATAACCGAACCTGCAAAACGGTCGTTGCAAACCCCGCAAGCTGGGAAGCGTTTCTGCGCTCTGCCTGCTACAACTACCGTCTGCGCTTTGACGAGCAGCTTTTGGTACACGCACAGCGACCGGACGCCACCGCCGTTCTTCAGATCGACGACTGGAATAAAAAATTCGGGCGTTGGGTCAACCGTGGGGCGCACGGCATTGCCGTCTTTGAGGATGCCGACAGACGCCACCAGCGGCTTGTCCACTACTTCGATATTTCCGACACCCACGAAAGCCGCTTTTCCCGCAGAGTTCCCATTTGGCAAATGCGGGACGAGTATAAGGCGGAAGTGATCGACACGCTGGAAAGCACCTTTGGCGAGTTGGACGAGAAGGAAACCCTTGCCGTTGCCATCGAGTCGGCGGCGAGAAATGCCGTGGAGGATAACATCCCCGACTATCTCACCGACCTTCTTTACAGCGTGGAGGACAGCTTCCTGGACGGCGTATCCGAAGAAGAAATCACCCACATTTTCAAAACGGCGGTGCGAAACAGCATCGCTTATATGATGATGACCCGCCTGGGCATTGAAGCCGGAGAATACTTTGAACCCGATGACCTTCGGGATGTGGTGAATTTTACGACCCCTGCCACGCTGAACGCCCTCGGCTATGCCACCAGCGATATTGCGGAGATGGGACTTGCGGAGATTTCCCGCACCATTCTTGCCCTCGACCGTCAAAATCGCATAATTGCAGAGAAAACCAAAGCCGATTACAATGTAGGCAAAGAAAAAACCGAAAGGAGTCCTGATGATGAACGAGATCACTTACACGATGCAGGGGGATTATCTGCTCCCCGATCTGACAATGCCGGAGCAGCCGGAGCTGTCGATGGGCAGGTACGCCCGGATGCGGAAGAAGTTCCTGAAGGAGCATCACAAGGTACGCTACTACAACCTGCTGACGAGCTGCGCCCTGAACGAGCATCTGAACGACACGGAGCGCAGAGCGAACGAGATGGAGCAGCTCCTGACGGAGCAGATGGTAGCGTCGGAGGGCGTGACGGAGAGCCTGAAAGCGATGGATATGATGAGCTGGGTTCGGAAGATGAACAGCATCAAGAGCCGGGTTCAGGAAATCGTGATGTCGGAGGTAATCTTCGCTTAGACTACTACGACCGAAGCCACGAGGATAAAAGCCTGCCGTTTTTCGGCGGCGACGATACCGTTCGTGAAATTCTCGGCACTACGCCGCACCTGAAAGCAAGTAAAGACGAGATACGGGCATTCTTTGAAGCAACCGCTGATAGGGATGCCCGTACTTCTTATATCAAGAGCATTTTCAACAACGACTACACCGAGGTCATTCTGAGCGACGGACGGCGTGTGGGCTATAAGACCTATCAGAATGTGTTGCAGCTTTGGGAAGGCAGTTATCTTTCCCGCACAGCGCAGAGCTTCTATGACTGGGGCGTAATTGCCCAGCACTTTGAAGCGATGCGGCTGCTTGGTGAGTTGCAGGACACGATGAAGCCATTGCCGTCCATCGACGGGCAGTTGAGCTTGATGACAGCAGGAGCAGAGGAGCGAAAGTCCTCTGCTTTTACTTTCTCTCAGGAGATCATCGACGCTATTCTCACCCGTGGCAGCGGCATTTCTGAGGGGAAAATGCGAATCTATGAGCAGTTCCAAAAGAGCCTGTCTGCAAAGGAAAATGCCGACTTTCTGAAAAATGAATACGGCTGGGGCGGTGCTTATCCCGTAATTGTCGGTGCAGGCATTGATGAGCAGCACGACGGTAAGGGTATCCGTATTTCTAAAGGCATCGGAAGCGATAAACCTCATATCGACCTGAAATGGAGTCAGGTAGAGAAGCGCATTGCCGAGCTGATAAAACTCGACCGTTACCTGAACCCCAAGGAAAAGGCACAGTACCCTGAGTGGCTGCAAAAGCAGGAGGAACGCCGTGCAGCACTTACCGAGGAACGAAGAAACAGAGAAATCTTCTCTACCGCACCGTCCGAAAAGACGGAGCCGGAAAACGAGCGATACGAATACCATCTCGGCAGCACCGTCTATCTCGGCGCAAACGAATATGAAATCCTGTCCTTTGATGATGAGCGTGTAATGCTCTATGATACGCAGTTTCCGCTTTTCAACAAGGAAATGACGAGAGCTGAATTCGACAGCAAGGTGCAGGAGAACCCACTGAATGACCATTTGAAGGTCGCTAATAAACAGTCCGAAGAAAAGGCGGTCGAGTTCGACATCGGGATGGGCTATCTCGGCAACGGACTGACCGTTTGGAATCGTGCCGTGGAGGTCAATGGGGACTATCAGAACATTGCCCATATCTCCCCCGAAGGTGAGATCACCTTCTATGTGCAGGACTTGCCGCAGAGCGTTGTGGAGCGTATCGAGCAGGCGGCAGAAAGAGAAAAGCCAAAGGATGCTGCTTTGCCGGAGTTCTATCAGGCGTATCTTAAAATCAAAGCAGACAATCCGAGTAGCCTTTTGCTGTATCAGGTGGGTGATTTCTTTGAAGCCTATGCTGATGATGCAGAGGTCGTCGGGTCTGCTCTTGACTTGACGCAGACGACCCGTGCCGTCGATCACAACACGCGTGTCCCAATGGTAGGATTTCCGCAGCACCGCTTGGAAACCTACCTTACAACGCTGACCGACAGAGGGTACGATGTTGAGGTCAACTCTTTGGAGGACGGCGAACGCAGTACCCGTACCGTGGTTTCCACCACAAAGGAAGCTCCGGTAGAGTCCAAACCTATCGGCAGGATCGACTATCTCAGCACGGACGGCAAGGTCGGTGAAAGCATCGAGTACACCAGCCCGTATAGCTTTGAGAAGGACATCAAGGAGGAAAACTACTACGGTGTCCCGATGAGTATTGTTCTGTATAAGGACAAGGACGGCAGCACCATTCCGCACAGTTTTATCACCCAGCTTGACCCACCGCCCAAGGGCTTTGAGATCATCGACAGCCCGTATCTGCCGGAAAATGCTCTGGACAAGGCGAAGCATCTCATTGATGATTTTTGCTGTGAGGAGTATCAGCGTGAGGATGGTGCGGACTACACCGATCTTACTAATGTAGGTATTGCCTACACCACCACAGAGGATGACAAGCACGAAATACAGGCAAGGGTCAATCTTGTGGATTTTCGCATCGAAACCCTTGTGGATGGAAAAGTCGTCCGCAGTGAACAGTATGCATCCCTTGAAGAACTGACCGAAAAAGGACTGCAAGCACTGTCCTTTGACGACCTTGTTTATCTCTCCGAGGAAGAACTTGCACAGGTGGAAGCACCTCTTACCCCTGTTTGGGAGCATCCGAAGAAAAGCCGGGTGCAGACCTTTGATATTCATCCCGAAATCCCAATGGCAGACCGTCATACCTTTGACCTTGCTTCTCACGAGGTCGAGGAGGTCAACAAAAAGGAGCGTTTCCACCGCAACTATGCGGCGATCACCGTTCTGAAAAAATGTCAGGAAGAAAACCGCTTCGCCACACCGGACGAGCAGATCATTCTCTCTAAATATGTGGGCTGGGGCGGTATTCCTGAAGCCTTTGACGAACGGGCAGACTCTTGGCGAACCGAATACGGTATGCTTAAAAACATCCTGTCACCGGAGGAATATGCTTCCGCAAGAGAAAGCACTCTGACCGCTTTCTACACGCCGCCAACGGTTATCAATGCCGTGTATAAGGTGATGAAACAGCTTGGATTCCGTGAGGGCAACATCTTGGAACCGTCCTGCGGCATCGGGCATTTTATCGGTATGCTTCCCGAAGAAATGAAGGAAAGCAAGATTTACGGTGTAGAACTGGACACAATTTCTGCCGGCATCGCACAGCAGTTATATCAAAAGACCTCTATCGCCGCACAGGGCTTTGAGGAAACCAACCTCCCCGACAGCTTCTTTGATGCCGTTGTGGGGAATGTCCCCTTCGGGGATTTCAAGGTTCCTGACAAGCGTTACGACAAGCACAAGTTCCTCATTCACGACTACTTCTTCGCCAAATCATTGGACAAGCTCCGTCCGGGCGGCGTAATGGCGCTCATCACCAGCAAGGGAACGATGGACAAGGAAAACTCCTCCGTCCGCAAGTATATTGCCCAGCGAGCTGACCTCATCGGCGCTATCCGTTTACCGAACAACACCTTTAAGGGCAACGCCGGAACAGAGGTCGTATCGGACATTCTCATCCTGCAAAAGCGGGACAGGATCATCGACATCGAACCGGAGTGGGTACAGCTCGACACCACCGAGGACGGCATCAAAATGAACCGTTACTTCGTACAACACCCCGAAATGGTGCTCGGTGAAATGAAGATGGTATCCGGGCGGTTCGGTCTCGAAGCTACCTGTGTACCCTATGAAAACTCCGATCTTTCGGAACAGATGGACGAAGCCATTGCCAATATCCACGGTGAGCTGACAGCGTATGAGGTGGAAGATGAGCTTGCCGAGGAGGACACTTCCATTCCCGCCGACCCCACTGTCCGCAACTTCTCATACACCGTTGTGGACGACAAAATCTACTATCGAGAAAACTCCCGTATGACACCGGTGGAGGTATCCGCTACCGCAGAGAACCGCATAAAGGGTATGATCCGCATCCGTGATTCGGTCAGAACGCTGATTGAATTGCAGACAGAGGATTACCCCGACTCGGAAATTAAAACGGAGCAGGAGCGATTAAACGCTCTTTATGATACCTTTTCCAAGCAGTACGGACTTATCAACAGCCGTGCCAACATCTCCGCCTTTTCACAGGACAGCTCCTTTTCTCTGCTCTCGGCTCTTGAGGTCTTGGGCGATGAAGGGCAGCTTGAACGCAAGGCGGATATATTCTACAAGCGAACCATCAAGCCACACACCCCGGTCACTTCCGTAGATACCGCCAGCGAAGCACTTGCCGTTTCTATGGGCGAAAAAGCCCGTGTGGATATGGATTATATGTGCGAGCTGACCGGCAAGACCGAGGAAGAAATCTTTGCAGACTTAAAGGGCGTTATCTTTCTGAATCCAATGCACGGGTACGGCAATTCCACGCAGGCAAAGTATCTGATGGCAGACGAATACCTCTCCGGCAATGTCCGGGAAAAGCTGGTACTCGCCCGAAAGTCGGCGGAGCTTTACCCCGAAGATTACACCGTCAATGTGGAAGCACTGGAACGGGTACAGCCGAAAGACCTGACCGCCAGCGAGATTGCCGTTCGGCTTGGTGCTACTTGGCTGCCGACCGAAATTGTCGAACAGTTTATGTTTGAGTTCTTGGGAACACCGAGGTACGCACAGTGGAACATCAAGGTTCATTTCTCTGCCTATACCGGCGAGTGGAATATTGAGGGTAAGTCCTATGACCGCAGCAATGTGAAGGCATACAGTACCTACGGTACGGGGCGCATCAACGCCTATAAGATCATCGAGGAAACACTGAACCTGAAGGATGTCCGCATCTTCGACTATGTAGAGGACGCAGACGGCAAAAAGAAAGCCGTCCTGAACAAGAAGGAAACGGCAATCGCACAGGCAAAGCAGGAGCTGATCAAGCAGGGCTTTCAGGATTGGGTCTGGTCTGACCCTGAGCGCAGAGAACGGCTCTGCCGCCTTTACAACGATAAATTCAACAGCCTGCGTCCCCGTGAGTACGATGGAAGCCACATCGTTTTGAGTGGTATGAACCCGGAAATCGAGCTTCGGGAACACCAAAGAAATGCGGTGGCGCACATCCTATACGGCGGCAATACGCTGCTTGCACACGCCGTGGGCGCGGGGAAAACCTTCGAGATGGTTTCGGCGGCGATGGAGTCCAAACGGCTCGGATTGTGCAGTAAATCCCTGTTTGTCGTACCCAACCACCTCACTGAGCAGTGGGCATCGGAGTTTTTACAGCTCTATCCCTCAGCCAACATTTTGGTGGCAACGAAGAAAGACTTTGAAACCAAGAACCGCAAAAAGTTCTGCGGCAGAATTGCCACC
>ENA-UERX01001526-UERX01001526.1-human-gut-metagenome-genome-assembly--contig:-NODE-1526-length-13869-cov-6.651682_pt1 | contig 13869 bp, 11 predicted proteins | sample MGYA00242992_ERZ507993 | MGnify/ENA primary metagenome ERZ507993 (study PRJEB26167, sample SAMN06115487) | human gut metagenome | host: Homo sapiens | place: China:Chongqing | collected 2015-04-10... | reverse complement strand
TTTTAATCAGCGAGTCAGCTTGGGAAGAAATGACCTGCTTATTCGCACCTTCCCTAGTGAATCGCATTCCAGGCATGGAATGTAGTCTTCAGCTTGTTGACGTCTGATTTCTTTATACAACCGCATAAAACACACCAGTGTGTTTTCAAAAAGCGTGATTGAATATGTTTGATTTTTTTCGTACTCATTTTTTATATCGTTCCAGGCTTGCTTCAAATAATTATTTGCAGTGCAACTAATTCCATGTATATTACCCATATATAGCGCCTATAAAATTTAATAAATAATGACGCCCTAGTTAAACTTAAAGTGCCTGGTTCCACTATCAAAAATCGCTCACCCTTTTTCACCTGTTTAAAATATGTTCAGCACCCCACCTTGAGGCGACCTCCTCTCCGCGATGATTTCAATAACATATTCTGTGTTGGCATATGAAATTTTGAGGATTACCCTACACTTATAGGAGTTACCTTACAGGGGTTCCTTCAATTTGTGTTGATTTACGCGAGATAACGCTATGGAATTAAAGGATTATTACGCCATCATGGGCGTGAAACCGACGGACGATCTCAAGACAATCAAGACCGCCTATCGTCGACTGGCCCGTAAATACCATCCTGATGTCAGCAAAGAACCGGATGCCGAAGCCCGCTTCAAAGAGGTCGCTGAAGCCTGGGAAGTGTTAAGTGATGAACAACGTCGCGCTGAGTATGATCAGATGTGGCAACATCGCAACGATCCGCAATTTAACCGTCAGTTCCATCATGGCGACGGTCAGAGTTTTAACGCCGAAGATTTTGACGATATCTTCTCGTCAATTTTCGGTCAGCATGCCCGCCAGAGCCGTCAACGCCCCGCCACACGCGGCCACGATATTGAAATCGAAGTGGCGGTATTCCTCGAAGAAACGCTTACTGAGCATAAGCGTACCATCAGCTATAACCTGCCGGTTTATAACGCCTTTGGCATGATCGAACAGGAAATTCCGAAAACGCTGAATGTGAAGATCCCGGCGGGCGTCGGCAATGGTCAACGCATCCGTCTGAAAGGCCAGGGGACGCCGGGCGAAAACGGTGGTCCAAATGGCGATTTGTGGCTGGTGATTCATATTGCGCCACATCCGCTGTTCGATATTGTCGGCCAGGATCTGGAAATTGTGGTGCCGGTTAGCCCGTGGGAAGCGGCGCTGGGTGCTAAAGTCACCGTTCCAACACTGAAAGAAAGCATTTTGCTGACTATCCCGCCAGGCAGCCAGGCCGGGCAACGATTGCGCGTTAAAGGCAAAGGTCTGGTGAGCAAAAAACAGACCGGCGATCTGTATGCGGTACTGAAAATCGTGATGCCGCCGAAACCGGATGAAAACACTGCCGCGCTGTGGCAGCAACTGGCAGACGCCCAGTCGTCTTTTGATCCACGTAAAGATTGGGGGAAAGCATAATGGCTAATGTTACGGTGACTTTTACTATTACCGAATTTTGCCTGCATACCGGCATCTCTGAAGAGGAGTTGAATGAAATTGTCGGTTTGGGGGTGGTTGAACCGCGTGAGATCCAGGAAACAACCTGGGTATTTGACGACCATGCCGCCATTGTGGTGCAACGCGCGGTACGCCTGCGTCATGAACTGGCTCTGGACTGGCCGGGGATCGCGGTGGCGCTGACGTTAATGGATGATATTGCACACCTGAAGCAGGAAAACCGCCTGCTGCGCCAGCGACTTTCCCGGTTTGTAGCTCATCCGTGATGTGTGTTTGCCGGATGTGATGACGCATCCGGCAACTGCCCCATAATGCCTGATGCGACGCTAAACGCATCTTTTCAGGCGCACAAACGACGTTATCTGTTTTGGTGGTCGCACTCCACTAACACCAGCAATAACTGGCTTAGTGCCGCGTAAAAACCAAAGCTGTCATACTGACGACAACGCGCAGCAAACTCTGGTAACCATTGCCGCAGCGCCGTCAGTGTTTTTTGCCGTAAACTGTCGATTCTTCGCGCAGGAACCGTCCCCTCTCCCAGCGAAAAATGCAGATGACTCAACAACTCGAGATAGATCGCCAGATGATCTGCCGGTTCGTTGAAATTGCCGCTGGTTTCCATCCCTGCCTCAACTAACAAGCGTTTAATCTCTTGCTCGTCCTGTTTGTAGGCCGATGCATACGGCAGCGCCGCTTGTTTGTCAGTCATCAGAAACAGGCCGCAAAAGTCAGCGGCCAGTTCCAGGCGAGCATCGTCACGTACGGTCACAGCGGCAATACGTTTCTCCAGTTCATTCACCGCCGCAGTGAGCGGCGGTTCGCTTTTCAGCAACGAAAACCATTCAGCCATCTGCGCACTGGCGATTTGCGTCAGTTGTTCATCGTCCAGTTCACGGGAGAACAACTGCGCCAGCCAGGCGTAAACACAGGCAATCTGTTGTGCTGTCAGCGTGGTCATGATTTCACCTGCGACGCGGGAACATATTCGCACTGCGCCACCATCTCCACGGGGCCGTTAAACGCCGTCACCTGCTCCACTGTTCCGTTGTACTTCTCAATTTCCACCAGCGTAGTGTGCGCACTGGTCGCCTGCGCCAGCTGCGAAGTACCGATGTCGATTGTCAACACGTTGGGGTTACCGTATTTGCACAGCGCACCAGGCTCGCCGCCTTTATCTGGATCGTACCATGCCCCTTCGTGAATTCGTGCCACGCCGGGTGCATAGCGGTCAGAAACTACTGCCCCTGCCAACACCTGACCGCGAGCGTTAAAGACGCGTACCACATCACCGTTACGAATACCGCGCGCGCTGGCATCCTGCGGGTTAATGAATACTGACTCTTTACCCGCTACCGTATATTGCTGACGCAGAGTTTCCGACTCACATAACTGCGAGTGAAGTCGGAAATCCGGATGCACAGATTGCAGATGCAACGGATACGTCTGCGAGCCAGGCCCACCGTGGGAGCGTTCGATTTTCTCAAACCACATCGGATGCCCCTGACAATCGTCGTAGTTCATATCGGCGATGGTTTTCGAGTAGATCTCAATCAGGCCACTCGGCGTGCCCAGCGGTTCGAGATCCGGATCTTCGCGGAATGCCTGGTGGCGAACAAACATCTGCGGATGGTCAAACTCGACGTACTCTTTGTTATTCCAGAAGTCATCAAACGCTGGCAGATGAACGCCGCGTCCTTTGCCTTGTTGTACACCTTCCTGCCAGATGCGTTTCAGCCAGCCCATTTCGTCCAGCCCTTCGGTAAAGGCTTCTTCGCGATTAAAGCGACGGCACAGCTCGCGGAAAATATCAAAGTCGTTGCGCGCCTCGAACTGCGGCGGCACCACCTGTTTCATGGCGATAATGCCACGGTTGGAGTGGTTGCCGTACTGGTCGAGATCGTTACGCTCAAACTGCGTGGTCGCAGGCAGTACGATATCGGCAAAGCGGCAGGTTGAGGTCCACTGGTTATCTATGGCGATAACCGTTTCCAGCTTGCGCCAGCCTTCAATAATGCGGTTGATCTGCTGATGGCGATGGAATGGGTTAGTTCCGGCAAAAATACACATTTTCAGCGGCGGCAGTTTTACCGATTTACCGTTCCAGTTGATCACTTTCCCCGGTTCGAGGATCGCATCGATAAAACGGGCAATCGGAATGGTGCTGCTGTAGCCTTTGTAGTCACTGTTGTCGTGAACAGGCGGAATCGACGTAGAGCCGGAGAAACCACTCAGAATAACGCCTTTACGCCCCGGCGTGCCTGCGCCGTTGTAGTGCCAGCCAAAACCAAAACCACCACCTGGCAGGCCAATTTGCCCCAGCATCGCCGCCAGAACCACAATCATCCACGCCCACTGTTCACCGTGCTGCATACGCTGCACGCACCAGCCAGCAATAATTTGCGTTCTGTTCGCCGCCATCTGCCGCGCCAGCCCACGAATGGTTTCGGCATCAATGCCGGTCAGTTTTTCAGCCCATGCGGCATCTTTCGGCTGACCGTCTTTCTCACCCAGCAGATACGGCAGGAACTGCTCAAAACCTACACAGTAGTTAGCGAGGAAGTTTTTGTCGTACAGGTTTTCACTGTACAGCGTATACGCCAGCGCCAGTTGCAGCGGCACGTCAGTTTGCGGGTTAACCGCAATGTGCTTCACATGCTCGCGCCCCAGATACTCATGGGTGGATGTGACAACCGGATCGATGCTGATGACCTCAATTTCACCGGCGGCGACTTTCGCTTTTAGTTGCTCGTAATATTCATAAACATCGTGATCCGGGCACCACCAGTTCGCTTGCTGGTTTTTCAGCAAATCGGAGCCCCACAGCATAATGGTTTTGCTGTTCTGCAATACCAGCGGCCAGGAGGTTTGCTGTTCATACACTTCCATCGAACCGACTACGCGCGGCAGGATCACCTGCGCAGCACCGGTAGAGTAATCTCCGCCCGTACCAACGCTATTACCATGCAAGGCAATAGCTTTCGCCAGCATCCCCGAAGCGTTATGGAACATCCCCGTCGATTGCCAACCACTGGCGGTCAGCAAGGCACTCGGCCCGTGAGTTTTCTGCACGCGTTCCAGTTCTTCATAGAACATGTCGAGGGCTTCATCCCAGCTCACGCGCACAAAACGGTTATCACCGCGCTGGGAGGTATCGCTGAGATGGCGCTTACGCAGCCAGTCCACGCGTACCATCGGATAACGAATACGCGCCGCGTTGTGTACGTGATCCGGCAATCCGGCAATCATTTTCGACGGATATTTATCCAGTTCGAACGGTTTTGCCGCCACAAAGCGACCATCCTTCACCGTCGCGCGGATAGCCCCCCAGTGCGACCCGGTAAGAATGCCCTCTTTCGAGATGACAGCCGCCGCTTGCGCCGCAGTCGCACTGCGCGGCGTTAACAATGACGGCCCCAGCATCCCGGCGACTGTTAAGCCGCCGAGTTGTGCCAGAAAACGCCGACGTGATGCCTGAAAGAGATCGTTATTGTTCATTATTTTTCTTCCTTCTTATCGCCGTGAGCCTTACCTGCGATGTCAGACGCATTCATTTGCAGATATTTCAACAAGGTGCGTTCTTCACGTTTATCGAGGCTGGTAAAGCCAATCATGCCGTTGAGCGTGCCAATCCAGCCGTTAGCATCAAAGTGAGAGATTTCCGGTGCGCCGTGGCACTGGTTACAGGTGCCGTTGTACAACGAATCCGCATAAGCCCAGATCGGTTTGATATCGTTCACCATGTCACCTTTCTTCATCCACGCAGTGGCCTGCAACTTGCTCCACTCGGTATTGGTGTCGGCAACGGTGGTTTTCTCCAGCGTTTTTACCTGCTGCTGCACATCACCACGAATCGAGGCAACAAAGATGCGTTTACCTGGGAATTGGGTGAGTACACGCTGACGTCCGGCGCTTTCCGTCCAGCCGGTAATTTCAATTTGCAGCCAGTCGCCGTCACGTTTAAGGACTTTCACTTCCGAAGCAGGCAGCAGAGAACCAGAGGCTTCTTTATCGCCTTTCGCCGCATAAATTGGCTTAATATCAATAGAGTACAGCGTGTCACCACTGTCATTAGCACTGGCGCGCAGCTCATCGAACTGCTTACGGAAGCCGCTACTCATATCCGGTAACTGGTGGGCAATACCTTTATGACAGTCGATGCAGGATTGATTATCTTTCGCTGCCACCTTCATCTGACGTGCCGCTTCAGGATGCTGCTTCGCATGATCCATCGCATCGTAGTTATGGCAGGAGCGGCAGGTTGCCGAGTTGTTTTCTTTCATTCGCGCCCATTCACGCTCGGCAAGTTCCGCGCGTTTGGCTTCGAATTTTTCAGGTGTATCAATGGAGTGAGCAATAAAGGTCTGGTAGATATCATTGCTCGCTTCCAGTTTGCGCTTCACCATGCCTGGAATATCCGGCGGGATATGACAGTCATGGCATTCAGCTCGCACGCCGGAGGCGTTCTGGAAATGCACCGACTGTTTATATTCTTCATACACCGGTTGCATACTGTGGCAACTGACACAAAATTCGGTTGTGCTGGTGACTTTGATCCCAACGTGTGGCAATACAATCAGCGCAATGCCAATCACAATCCCAATTGCGACCAGCGCCAGTACCGACCAACGAGCACTGGGTCGGCGTAGCGCGTTCCAGAGTTTCCGCATAATAGCCCCTGTAAAATTATGGTTTAGTGAAGCGATCTTAATGAGCAAATATGAACAGCGGCACTGGTCAGGATGAACGGCTTACGGCAGAATATGAACAGATATGAACAGAATGAGTAAAACCCTCTGATGCCACATCACATTGTTATTGTTGAAGATGAGCCGGTTACCCAGGCGCGATTACAATCTTACTTCACTCAGGAGGGGTATACCGTTTCCGTTACAGCGAGCGGTGCCGGGCTGCGGGAAATTATGCAGAATCAGCCGGTAGATTTAATTCTGCTGGATATCAACTTACCCGATGAAAATGGCCTGATGTTAACCCGCGCCCTGCGAGAACGCTCAACGGTGGGGATTATTCTGGTTACCGGACGCAGCGATCGGATTGACCGTATTGTTGGGCTGGAAATGGGCGCAGACGATTACGTCACCAAACCGCTGGAACTGCGCGAACTGGTAGTACGGGTGAAAAATCTGCTCTGGCGAATCGACCTCGCGCGACAAGCTCAACCGCACACTCAGGACAACTGCTATCGCTTTGCCGGTTATTGCCTGAATGTGTCGCGCCATACGCTGGAGCGGGATGGCGAGCCGATTAAACTGACCCGCGCAGAGTATGAAATGTTGGTGGCATTTGTGACGAATCCGGGCGAAATTCTCAGCCGTGAACGTCTGCTACGTATGCTTTCTGCGCGTCGGGTGGAAAACCCTGACCTGCGCACCGTCGATGTGTTAATTCGTCGTTTACGTCATAAACTCAGCGCGGATTTACTGGTGACGCAACATGGTGAAGGTTATTTCTTAGCCGCTGATGTGTGCTGATAAAAATAGACCGGACGAAATCCCCCTGGTGACAGCGAGCGGCGAATATGTTCACGGTCGGCATTTTTCGGCGTCAGAACTAAAATCGGTGGGCTGACATTATCAGAAACCGATTGCCCCTGTAATTGCCTGATGGCCTGCTCAACCGCCAGTTCCCCCTGCCAGACCATTTGATCGCTGGCAGCCATAATCACTCTTCCCCGCTTCAGCCCGCGATACACCTGATGTGAAAGATAAAACGACACCACGGTAAGCGGCGTTTTCAGGTTACGCCCTTCCCCCATTGCCGCCTCTGCCGCAATGGCCGTTCCGGCAACGACGTCGATTTCTGGGTGGCGTTCCAGCATCTCCTGCAACAGGTTACGCTGGATTTCAATATCGTTATCACCAAGCGCAATATCAACAATACGCACCGGGCTTCCGGCAATGGCTGCGCGAAAACCCTCGACCATCTCCTTACTGCCCCCGGCGTTATCGGGTCCGGGCATCAACAGCACGTTCAGTGGTTTACCGTGCGCCCATTGCACCAAATATCGCCCAGGTTGATAGCCCATCTGAAACCAGGGCACACCAACGCGGCTTTTCACCTGGGGAGCATCAATAGCATTTACCAGTTCGATCACCGGCAGACTTGCTACCTGCTTTTGCAGATCGGGAAATGAGGTCGTGCTACTACCGAGTAAAATGGCCTCTGCGCCCCACTGTTTACACTGGTCGATTTGTGCTTGCTGGGTAGCCAACTGGCTGTAGCCGCCTGCCTCCAGCACTTTTAAATCCACACCATAACGGCGAGCTGCCTCCTGCATACCATAGTTCAACGATAACCAGTATGAATCTTTCAGGCTGGGATAAAGCGCGCACAGTTTCCATGCGCGTTTGGCTTTAAGCGGCATAGAGGCTTGCACCGTGAAATGCTGCGCATCATGCCAGCGCAACAGGTTATCAGCCGAAAATGCCGGCAACATGAAAAGGGAAAGAAGTAAAAATAGCAGTACGCGCATGATAGCCTCATCAATAATAAGGCTTTATGCTAGATGCATTCCGCTTTGCGACTCAACTTTTTTCACCTTAAGTGCACCGACCGTGAATTTAACCCTGACCCGAAGACTCTGGATGGGCTTTGCCCTGATGGCGCTGTTAACCCTGACCAGTACCCTGGTGGGATGGTACAACCTGCGCTTTATCAGCCAGGTGGAAAAAGACAACACTCAGGCATTGATTCCTACCATGAATATGGCGCGCCAGTTGAGCGAAGCCAGCGCCTGGGAACTTTTCGCCGCGCAGAACCTGACCAGTGCCGATAACGAAAAGATGTGGCAGGCGCAGGGGCGAATGCTCACCGCACAAAGCCTGAAGATTAATGCGTTGCTGCAAGCGTTACGGGAACAAGGTTTTGATACCACCGCTATTGAACAACAGGAGCAGGAGATCTCCCGTTCGTTACGTCAGCAAGGGGAACTGGTGGGGCAGCGTTTGCAACTGCGCCAGCAACAACAGCAACTCAGTCAGCAGATAGTCGCTGCCGCCGATGAGATCGCACGCCTGGCGCAAGGTCAGGCGAATAATGCGGCAACCTCCGCCGGAGCGACCCAGGCGGGGATTTACGATTTGATCGAACAAGATCAGCGTCAGGCTGCTGAAAGTGCACTCGATCGGCTGATTGATATCGATCTTGAGTATGTTAACCAGATGAATGAACTGCGCCTTAGCGCTCTGCGGGTGCAGCAAATGGTGATGAATCTGGGGCTGGAGCAGATCCAGAAAAATGCACCAACGCTGGAAAAGCAGCTCAATAATGCGGTGAAAATTCTGCAACGTCGGCAAATACGCATTGAAGATCCGGGTGTTCGTGCGCAGGTCGCAACAACGTTAACTACCGTTAGCCAATATAGCGATTTGCTGGCGCTGTATCAGCAGGACAGTGAAATCAGCAATCACCTACAAACTCTCGCACAAAATAACATCGCCCAGTTCGCGCAGTTTAGTAGCGAAGTCAGTCAGCTGGTCGACACCATTGAGCTGCGTAATCAGCACGGACTGGCGCATCTGGAAAAAGCCAGTGCACGCGGGCAATACAGCCTGTTATTGCTGGGGATGGTTTCACTTTGCGCACTGATTCTGATCCTCTGGCGCGTGGTTTATCGCTCAGTCACGCGTCCACTTGCCGAACAAACGCAGGCGCTGCAACGGCTGCTGGACGGTGATATTGACTCCCCTTTCCCGGAAACCGCTGGCGTACGGGAGCTGGATACCATAGGGCGGCTGATGGATGCGTTTCGCAGCAGTGTTCATGCACTGAATCGCCACCGTGAACAGCTGGCGGCGCAGGTCAAAGCGCGTACAGCTGAATTGCAGGAACTGGTGATAGAACACCGACAGGCACGGGCGGAAGCAGAAAAAGCCAGCCAGGCAAAATCGGCGTTTCTGGCGGCGATGAGCCATGAGATCCGCACACCGCTGTACGGTATTCTCGGCACTGCTCAACTGCTGGCAGATAACCCCGCACTTAACGCCCAGCGTGATGATTTGCGGGCAATTACTGACTCTGGTGAATCGTTGCTGACCATCCTCAACGATATTCTCGATTATTCCGCTATCGAAGCAGGTGGCAAGAATGTTTCGGTCAGCGATGAGCCCTTTGAACCGCGCCCGCTGCTGGAAAGTACCCTGCAATTAATGAGCGGACGGGTGAAAGGTCGCCCGATTCGCCTGGCAACGGCAATTGCCGATGATATGCCGTGCGCGTTAATGGGCGATCCACGACGTATTCGTCAGGTTATAACCAACCTGTTGAGCAACGCCCTGCGTTTTACTGACGAAGGGTACATTATCCTGCGTAGTCGCACTGATGGCGAGCAATGGCTGGTCGAAGTGGAAGACAGCGGCTGCGGTATTGATCCCGCGAAACTGGCAGAAATCTTCCAGCCATTTGTGCAGGTAAGCGGCAAACGCGGCGGCACCGGGCTGGGGCTGACTATCAGTAGCCGTCTGGCCCAGGCGATGGGCGGCGAACTGAGCGCCACCAGCACGCCGGAGGTTGGAAGCTGTTTTTGTTTACGCTTGCCGTTACGTGTTGCCACTGCACCCGTGCCAAAAACAGCCAATCAGGCGGTGCGTCTTGACGGTTTACGTTTGCTGTTAATTGAAGATAACCCGCTAACCCAGCGAATTACCGTTGAGATGCTGAACACCAGTGGTGCGCAGGTTGTTGCTATTGGCAATGCCGCGCAGGCTTTAGAGACACTGCAAAATAGCGAACCGTTTGCTGCCGCACTGGTGGATTTTGATCTGCCGGATGTCGACGGCATTACGCTTGCCCGGCAACTGGCACAGCAATATCCGTCGCTGGTTTTGATTGGCTTTAGCGCCCATGTCATTGACGAAACGCTGCGCCAGCGTACCAGTTCACTATTTCGCGGGATTATCCCTAAACCGGTGCCGCGTGAAGTGCTCGGTCAGTTACTGGCGCACTATCTCCAACTGCAAGTCAATAATGATCAATCGCTGGATGTATCGCAACTCAATGAAGATGCTCAGTTAATGGGGACGGAGAAGATCCACGAATGGCTGGCATTATTTAAACAACATGCCCTGCCGCTTCTCGATGAAATCGACATTGCCCGCGCCAGCCAGGACAGCGAGAAAATAAAGCGTGCCGCGCATCAGCTAAAAAGCAGTTGCTCGAGTCTGGGAATGCGTAGCGCCAGTCAGCTATGCGCACAACTGGAGCAGCAGCCATTATCTGCCCCCCTTCCACACGAAGAAATTACACGCAGTGTTGCCGCTCTGGAAGCATGGTTGCATAAGAAAGACCTGAACGCGATTTGAATCAATATCAGCCAGTTAAGAACAACTAGAATAGTGGCATTTGGTATACAACTTAACGGACTGGCAAAATCATGGCAGAGAATAAAAGAACCCGCTGGCAGCGGCGGCCAGGCACGACGGGCGGCAAATTACCGTGGAATGACTGGCGCAATGCCACGACCTGGCGTAAAGCGACGCAATTATTACTGTTGGCAATGAATATTTATATTGCCATCACGTTCTGGTATTGGGTGCGCTATTACGAAACGGCAAGTAGCACGACATTTGTCGCCAGACCGGGAGGTATCGAAGGCTGGCTACCGATTGCCGGTCTGATGAATCTGAAATATAGCCTTGCAACAGGTCAGTTACCGTCCGTCCACGCCGCCGCGATGCTGTTATTGGTCGCTTTTATCGTCATCAGTCTATTACTCAAAAAGGCCTTTTGCTCATGGTTATGCCCGGTTGGTACGCTTTCTGAATTAATCGGCGCTCTCGGTAACAAACTGTTTGGTCGGCAATGTGTCCTTCCCCGCTGGCTGGATATTCCTCTGCGCGGCGTGAAGTATTTGCTGTTGAGTTTTTTTCTCTATATCGCGTTATTGATGCCCGCTCAGGCGATTCACTATTTTATGTTGTCGCCCTACAGCGTGGTGATGGACGTTAAAATGCTCGATTTCTTTCGTCATATGGGGACCGCGACATTAATCAGCGTGACCGTTTTGCTGATTGCCAGCCTGTTTATTCGCCATGCCTGGTGTCGTTATCTTTGCCCATATGGCGCGCTGATGGGCGTGGTTTCGCTATTATCGCCGTTTAAGATTCGTCGCAATGCCGAAAGTTGTATCGATTGTGGCAAATGCGCAAAAAATTGCCCATCACGGATCCCGGTCGATAAATTAATTCAGGTACGAACAGTGGAATGTACCGGCTGTATGACTTGCGTAGAGTCATGTCCGGTAGCCTCAACATTGACCTTTTCACTGCAAAAACCTGCGGCAAATAAAAAAGCCTTTGCGTTGTCTGGCTGGTTAATGACGCTACTGGTTCTGGGGATTATGTTTACGGTGATTGGTTACGCAATGTATGCGGGAGTATGGCAAAGCCCGGTGCCGGAGGAATTGTACCGACGCTTAATTCCGCAAGCGCCAATGATTGGTCACTAAATTAGCAACAAGCGGAACATCACCTCGCACGGGGTGATGTTCACAAAATCACATTATTTTGATTTTGACATCATAACTTTCAAGCCCGGTCATTTTTTCTCGTGCGGTGAAGCGAATTTCAGAGACTTCTTTCCCTGTATTCTTGTTCAGCTCGGCGATTTTTTGCGCGATAAAGTCGGCGATTTCCGTTTCGGCTTGTTTTTTTAACTCTTCAATATTCACTGTTAACCTCTTCTGGTCTTAAAAGACAGCAACACGCCAGTAAGGTGTTGGTTCCCGGTACCCTGGTCAGGTAAGAAATGTTATAAGCCATCTCCCCGAAAGATTCAATAATCAACAGGTTATCGCTTACTATACATACAGCGTTGAAGAAAAATAAGGCAGATATAAAAAAGGCTCCACGAGGGAGCCTGATATTATTTTGTGAAATCCAGCGGCGCATGGTCAGTGCGTATTTGCAGCGCGACGTTATCAAAGGTGATCATCGTCGATTTACAAAAAATACACTTAGCGCCCAAAGGGTTTCGCTCCGTCACATCGAATGCCGATGTGCGGTACTGTGAACCATGACAACATGGACAGCGAAAATGGAGATGTTGAGTAATAACGGCAACCTTAGAGCGTAACTACGTTCGCTGCCGCGGGGCCACGTTGCCCCTGCTCAATAGAAAATTCAACTTTCTGATTTTCGTTCAGCGTGCGGAATTCATTGCTCTGGATGGCGGTGAAATGGACGAAAACGTCTTTGCTGCCATCATCAGGAGTGATAAAGCCAAAACCTTTATCTGCGTTAAACCATTTTACTAAACCAGTCATTTTATTTGACATTCTACATTCCTTAACTTGAGCCGTTCGGCAGAAATGGCTTGTATAACAGAAACGACTTCGTACTTAATTGGAGAGACTCAAAGAAGGAATAAGTGAATAACACCTGAAATGAGAACTGCTTTAGTAAACTACTTCGTATATCGTCTGTTCTTCAAACCGACGCAATCATTAACGCATAGTTGAACATATGAAGCAATGTTTATTTTAGACATCCAGCCATCTTCAACCCCATCAAAAAACTATAGCTTTCTTCAGGAACGTGTGTATAGTGCGCCAAGTTATCAGTATTAAGGAATTTTTTTGTCCCGTAAAATGACAGGAATTGTCAAAACCTTTGACGGCAAAAGCGGCAAGGGTCTTATCACCCCATCCGATGGTCGTATCGATGTCCAGCTTCATGTTTCAGCGCTCAATCTCCGCGATGCAGAAGAAATTACCACCGGATTACGCGTGGAATTTTGCCGGATAAATGGTCTGCGTGGCCCTTCAGCTGCCAATGTTTACCTTTCATGAGCTATATTAAAGCTTTAATTTCAGGCCCCATCGGATCACACATGGAGAGTTTTTATGAATAACCCCGTCTGTCTTGATGACTGGTTGATTGGCTTTAAAAGCTTATGCTGTACTTTGGCCGTAATAGCTCTGCTAATAATATAATAAGCAGACTCATTGTGTTTAGGGACATTGTACTGGAAGAAAACATTTTAAACATCAGGCAAATAACCAAGTCACCAGCTAAATAATAAGTTAACAGACATGAGTCCCGGGATGAGATTCAACATTACCATTGCCCCATTTAAAGCACAAAACCCGCTCATCAGCGGGTTTTCTACTTTTTCTTAACGTCGGGTATACAAAGCCCATCGTTGAAAAAATTTTATCCATATTTTTTGAAAAATGCAAACATCATGTCGCCATCTTCAGCAAAAATCATTTATCTCGTCACCTTCCTCAATTGCGCTTCCGCGTATGCTTCTTCCTGCCAGCACTTTGTTACCAGTTTACCAATGACGTCCGCATACCCCTTATACCACTGATAATCGGTCAGGTCTGGTACCAGCTTCTGGACATGACGTCGTGCCAGCGTGGTCGGTAAACGACT
>ENA-UERX01001517-UERX01001517.1-human-gut-metagenome-genome-assembly--contig:-NODE-1517-length-13907-cov-4.916197_pt1 | contig 13907 bp, 13 predicted proteins | sample MGYA00242992_ERZ507993 | MGnify/ENA primary metagenome ERZ507993 (study PRJEB26167, sample SAMN06115487) | human gut metagenome | host: Homo sapiens | place: China:Chongqing | collected 2015-04-10... | reverse complement strand
GGAAAAGGTGGGCGACGGCAAGAACGCCAAGAGCAAGGCCAGCGGCGGCAGGCGTGTACTGTACACCGCGCATCACCCCTGCTGGGATGCCAAAAACCGCTTTGACCTGCCGGAGGAAGTACCCTTTGACTATGCCAGCATTGCCGCCTGCATCCCCGGCGCGATGTCTGCACAGGCACCAAAACCGGAACCGCAGCCGCGTTCCCAGCCGGAAGCCGACATCCTGCCCAGCCCGCAGCAGGAAGCAAAGCCGGTGGCTCAGCCGCAGCCCGCACCGCTGCAGGAAAGCTCCGAGAAAAATGTTCTGCTCAGTCTGGGCGTGCCCGAAAAGCTGGCCGCTCTGATGAGCGCCAACAAGGTCAGCTGTGAAGAACTGCAGGGCGTTGTGGGCAAACGGGGCTATTTCCCGGAGGATATGCCCATCAAGGACTACCCCGCTGACTTTGTGGAGGGCTGTCTGATCGCCGCATGGCCGCAGGTGTTCCAGATGGTGCTGGATAACCGTGATATCCCGTTTTAACAGGCTCCCTCACGGAGGGAGCTGGCACGTGTAAGCGTGACTGAAGGAGTTTTATAATAAAGGAGTAATTACTTATGAACGAAATGAACACCACCGACCGCGCCCTGAGCTGGGACGACGAATTTACCAACGAGCAGCAGGAGTTCGTGCTCCTGCCCGAGGGCGATTACGCCTTTGAGGTCACCGGCATGGAACGTGCCCGCTTTGAGGGCAGCGCCAAGCTGCCGCCCTGCTCCATGGCAAAGCTGACCCTGAAGATCTTCGGCGGGGCCAAGGGCGACACCACCGTCACCGACCGCCTGTATCTCCACACCAAAACGCAGGGCCTGCTGGGGGCTTTCTTCGAGAGCATCGGCCAGTGCAAGCGCGGTGAGACCTTCCGCCCCCGCTGGAACGAGGTGGTGGGTGCCCGGGGCTGGTGCCGTCTGGGCATCCGGGAGTACACCAAGCAGAGCGGCCCCAACGCAGGTAAGACCGGCCAGAGCAATGAGGTCACTCGCTTCCTGCCGCCGCCGGAACCTAAGGCCGCACCCGCTCAGGGCTGGACACAGGGGGCATTCTGATGGCGAACATCCAATCCCTGCGCCCCTATCAGCAGGCCGCCCGGGACAGCATCCACGCCCAGTGGGAGCAGGGCCGTCTGCGCACGTTGCTGGTGCTGCCCACCGGAACCGGCAAGACCATCGTATTCGCCTCCGTTGCCGCTGATCAGGTGCGTGCCGGGGACCGGGTGCTCATCCTGGCCCACCGGGGAGAGCTGCTGGAACAGGCAGCTGACAAGCTCCAGCGTTCCACCGGCCTTGTCAGCGCCGTGGAAAAGGCAGAGTCCACCTGCCTGAACAGCTGGTTCAGGGTGGTGGTGGGCAGCGTGCAGACCCTGCAGCGCTCCGCTCGGCTGGAACGCTTTCCCCGGGACTACTTCGGCACCATCATCATTGACGAGGCCCACCACGCCATCACCGACGGCTACCGCCGCATCCTCGACTACTTCGGCAGCGCCAAGGTGCTGGGCGTCACCGCCACGCCGGATCGCGGCGACATGCGCAATCTGGGCGAGGTGTTCGACAGCCTTGCCTTTGAGTATAAGCTGACCGATGCCATCAAAGAGGGGTATCTGTGCCGCATCATGGCCCAGACCATTCCCCTGAAACTGGACATTTCTTCTGTCACCATGAGCGGCGGCGACTACGCCGTAGGCGACCTCGGTACCGCGCTGGACCCGTATCTGGAGCAGATCGCCGCCGAGATGGCCCAGCGCTGCAAAGGCCGCAAAACGGTGGTGTTCCTGCCCCTCATCAAAACCAGCCAGAAGTTCCGGGACCTGCTGAACGCCAAGGGCTTCCGTGCCGCCGAGGTCAACGGCCAGAGCGCCGACCGCCGCGAGATTTTGGCCGACTTTGATGCCGGAAAGTACAACGTGCTGTGCAACTCCATGCTGCTCACCGAGGGCTGGGACTGCCCCAGCGTGGACTGCGTGGTGGTGCTGCGACCCACCAAGGTACGCAGCCTGTACAGCCAGATGGTGGGACGCGGCACCCGGCTCTCCCCGGGCAAGAGCGACCTGCTTCTCCTCGACTTTTTGTGGATGACCGACAAGCACGAGCTCTGCCGCCCGGCGGATCTGGTCTGTGAGGACCGCACCGTGGCCCGCCAGATGACCGAAAATCTGGCCGGGAGCGGCTGCCCGCAGGACATCGAGGAAGCCGCCGCCGAGGCCGGCGAGGACGTGGTGACCCAGCGGGAAGAAGCCCTTGCAAAGCAGCTGGAAGAACAGCGCCGCAAAAAAGCCAAGCTGGTGGACCCGCTGCAGTACGAGATGAGCATTCAGGCCGAAGACCTTGCCGGGTATGTGCCGGCCTTTGGCTGGGAAGCAGGCCCGCCCACCGAACAGCAGGCCGCCGCGCTGGAAAAGCTGGGCATCCTGCCGGACGCTGTAGAATCTGCTGGTAAGGCTTCCCTGCTGCTGGACCGGCTGCACAAGCGCCGGGACGAAGGCCTCACCACCCCAAAGCAGATCCGCTGTCTGGAAAAATACGGCTTCCAGCACGTGGGCAGGTGGAGCTTTGAGCAGGCCAAACACATGATCGACCGCATTGCGGCGGGCGGCTGGCGGGGTGTGCCCAAGGGCGTTACTCCCAGCACCTACACGCCGCCCGTAGAACCGGCCTTTCCGGATTGCAGCTTTGGATGGTGATGCGAATGGAACATGAAAATGAACTCAAGGAAGCATTGGACTTCATTTCCCCGGCCTCCCTGACCTATGAGGAATGGACGATGGTGGGCATGGCCCTGAAGGATTCCGGCCTGCCCGTCACCGTCTGGGAAGCATGGAGCGCCCGGGACGGGGGCCGCTATCACAAGGGCGAGTGTGCCAAAAAGTGGGAGAGCTTCCACGGCAGCACAAAGCCTGTCACCGAGAGCAGCATCTTTCAGCTGGCCTACTCCCACGGTTGGAGCGGCCCGGCGGGCCATGCGCTGGACTGGGGCGACGAGCTCTCTGCCGGGCCCGGTGCCCAGACCGAGGGCCGCGTGGTAGATCCCCGGTGGGTGGAAGCCCACGAGCTGGATCTGCCCGCAGAGTGGCACCCGGCAGAGCAGATCAAGCGCTACCTGCAAGCCCTGTTTGAGCCGGAGGAATACGTTGCCTACGTCACCGAGAGCTACCGGAAGGAGGACGGGCGCTTTGCCCCCAACGGCTGCTCCTGTCAGCTGACCGCCGGGCAGCTCATCATGGAGCTGGACCATTACGGCGATGATATCGGTGCTGCCCTTGGCGACTACAACCCCGAAGCCGGTGCGTGGATCTGCTTCAACCCCATGGACGGCGGAGGCCGCCGCAACGAGAACGTGACCGACTTCCGCTACGCCCTCGTGGAGTGCGACAACATGGAGCTGGGCAAACAGCAGGCCATCATCCGGCAGCTGGAGCTGCCCTGTGCCGCGCTGGTCTACTCCGGCGGCAAGAGCGTCCACGCCATCGTCAAGGTGGATGCCCCGGACTATGCCGAGTACCGCAGGCGGGTGGATTACCTCTACGCCGCCTGCCAGAAAAACGGCCTGACCATCGACCAGCAGAACCGCAACCCTTCCCGCCTTTCCCGGATGCCCGGCATCCTGCGCGGTGACAAACGGCAGACCCTGCTGGAAACGAACATCGGGAAATCCTGCTGGGATGAGTGGCGCGACTGGCTGGAAGCGGAGACTGACGAGCTGCCCGAGACCGAGAGTCTGGCAGACGACTGGGAGAGCCTGCCCCCGCTGGCCGATGCCCTCATCACCGGGGTGCTGCGCAAGGGCCACAAGATGCTGCTGGCAGGCCCCAGCAAGGCGGGCAAGAGCTTTGCCCTCATCGAGCTGTGCATCGCCATCGCCGAAGGCAGGCCGTGGCTGGGCCGGTTCTCCTGCGCACAGGGCAAGGTGCTGTACATCAATCTGGAGCTGGACCGGGCCTCCTGCCTGCACCGCTTCAAGGACGTGTACACCGCCCTCGGCCTGCCCCCGCAGAACCTGCGGAACATCGACATCTGGAATCTGCGCGGCGCGTCCGTGCCCATGGACAAGCTGGCCCCAAAGCTCATCCGCCGGGCCCAGAAAAAAGGCTACACCGCCGTGATCCTCGACCCCATTTATAAGGTCATCACCGGCGACGAGAACTCTGCCGACCAGATGGCAAAGTTCTGCAACCAGTTCGACCTTGTGTGCCGCGCACTGGACTGTGCCGTGATCTACTGCCACCACCACTCAAAAGGTGCCCAGGGCGGCAAGCGCAGCATGGACCGTGCCAGCGGCTCCGGCGTGTTTGCCCGTGACCCGGATGCCATGCTGGACATGACCGAGCTCACCCCCACCGATGCCATCCGGGAACAGCTCCACAACAAAGCCGCCTGCCGGGTCATCAAGGCCATGCTGGACAAGCGCGGCCATGCCGATGCCTACGGCCCGGACGATGCCCTGAGCCGCAGCCGGATGCTGACCATTGCCAAAGAACACCTTTGCATGGCTGACCTGCGGGCCATCGATGCCGAAGTGGCCGCCGCCCAGAAGCAGGCCGACAGCATGACCGCATGGCGCATCGAGGGCACCCTGCGCGAGTTCGCCCGCTTCGACCCGGTGAACCTCTGGTTCGACTACCCCGTGCACAAGCCGGACACCGGCCTGCTGGAGGACCTGCAGCCGGACAGTGATTTCAAAACGCTGGGCAGCCGCGGTGCCGCCAAGCGCTGGGGCGATAAAGGCAAGGTGACCAAGGACAAAAAGGCCGAACTGGACACCGCCTTTGAAGCCTGCATGATGGACGGCGAAGTTACCGTCTATGCGCTGGCTGAGTACATGGACCTGAAGCCCCGCACCATCAAGACGCGGCTGAAAGATGACGGACGGTTCTGGATCGATGGCGAGAAAGTGGGCCGCAAGGAGCCCGGCAGCGCAGGTTAAACAAGCCGTAATAAGTCCGATTACAATTTGTTGTAAAAATGCAGAAATAGCCGCTATTTTGCACGACAGGAAAAACTGCAATTTTGCAGTTATAGCCGCTATGACTGCAGATTTTGCAGTGCAAAATAGCCTATATATAATAGCTAAAACTGCAACTGCAATTGTGATGGGGTCTCCCGAAGGATGGGGCGACCACAGCCCCCATCCATTCGGGGAACCCTCCCCATCACGTTGGCGCTAAAACCTGAAAAAAGAAAAACGAGGTGAACCCCATGTACATGCAATTCTTTCTCCCCATGCAGCCGCCCACCACCACCCACAACGCAAAGCAGCTGCACGCCTACATGAAGGGCGGCAAACCCTGTGCCGTGCTCCACGACAGCCCGGAACTGAAACAGACCCGTGCCAAGCTCCACGCCCATCTGGCACCCCACACGCCGGAAAAGCCCATCCCCGCAGGCCGTCCGGTGCGTCTGCTGGTCAAGTGGTGCTTCCCTGCCGAGGGCCGCAAAAGCGGCAGCTGGCGCACCGCAAAGCCGGACACCGACAATCTGGAAAAGGCTCTCAAGGACGAAATGACCCGCCTGCACTTCTGGGCCGATGACGCGCAGGTGTGCAGCGAGATCGTGGAAAAATTCTGGTCGGACCCCTGCGGCGTGTTCGTCCGGGTGGAGGAACTGTAATGACCTACGAAGAGAAAAAGGCATGGCTCTGGCGGTACCGGACAGCCAAGCGGTTTGAGCTGCTCAAACTGGACGAGCTGGCCACGCTGCAGACCGACGCCACCCACACCACCCAGCGCTTTTCTCCTGTGCCGGGCGGCAGCGGCGACGGACAGGCTCTGCCCCGCAGTGTGGAACGCATCGACGAGGCCCGCCGGGCCGCTGAGGCGCAGTCTGCCGTGTGCGACGCCATCCGGGCTGAGATCATGGAGGTGTTCCGCCAGCTGGACGATGAGGTGGATTTCATGATCCTGTTCCGGCGGTACATCCTGCTGGAGGACTGGCCGGACATCGCGGTCAACGTCCGCATTTCCCGCAGCCAGATGTTCCAGCGCCACAGCGCGGCCATCAAAAGACTGGAGATCAAAAGTCCGGACTGAACCGGAGCGAACCGGACTTGATAATCCTGTCAACCCCTGCTAAAATTTAAAATGCCAAAGCCCGCAGGAAAGGTCTACTCCCTTCGATCCTGCGGGCTTTGTGCTGCCCGGCTGACACAGAGGATCACCTTTCCCGACCAACAGCCTGAATGCATCAGCCGGGTTTCTTTGTTATATCCCGCCGTTCGGATCTTCCGGGCGGCTTTTTGATTTTACGGCAAGAGAGGTGGTGTGGATGACCGACAAGCAGGATCGTTTCTGTGAAGAATATATGATCGACCTGAACGCCACTCAAGCGGCCATCCGCGCCGGATACAGTCCCAAAACAGCCCAAGAGCAGAGTGCTCGCCTGTTATCAAATGTTATGGTTCAAAATCGTCTTGCCCAGCTGCAGGCCGAGCAGAGCCGTCGGACCGGCGTATCTGCTGATCGTGTCGTGCGGGAACTTGCCAAGATTGCTTTTGCAAACGCCAGCGACCTGATCGACCCGGAGACAGCTTCCGTGAAGCTGGATGCTTCCCGGGATGATCTGGCCGCGATCCAGTCCATCAAGGTCAAAAGCTTTGGCGAAGATGGTTTGGAACACGAGGTCAAGCTTGCAGACAAGCTCCGGGCCCTTGACCTGTTGGGCAAGCATCTGGGTATGTACAAAGACGCATCCGAAAAAGAAAATGCCGCTGCTCAAAATAACGACATGCAGACCCTTGCTGATCTGCTGCAGCGACCCGTTCCAAACCGTGACATCAAGGACTTTGAAGAATGAACATCCCCGCACCATTTTCTGAAAACCAGATGCGTTTCTTCTGGGGCTGCTTTGACCACTGGTTCAACGTTGCAGAGGGCGGTAAACGTGGTGGTAAGAACGTGCTTATCACGATGGCGTATTGCACCATTCTTGAAAAGCATCCGAGCCGCATCCACTTGATCGCGGGCGTATCCACTGCGACGGCCCGGCTGAACATTCTGGACTGTGACGGCTTCGGCCTGAAAAACTATTTTGAGGGCCGCTGCCGTGAGGGCACCTACCAGAACCGCGACTGTCTGTACATCCAGACTGCCACCGGTGAAAAGGTGGTGCTGGTGTCCGGTGGTGGCAAAGCCGGTGACGAAAAGCTGATCAAGGGCAACACCTACGGCACCGCGTACATCACCGAAGCCAATGAATGCAGCGAAACTTTCATCAAGGAAGTATTCGACCGTACCCTGTCCAGCCCGGACAGAAAGGTGTTTCACGACCTGAATCCCAAGGCGGAGGGGCACTGGTACTACGAAAGTATTCTGAACCTGCACGAAAAGAAGCAGACGGAGAACCCAAAATACGGCTTTAACTACGGACATTTCACCATTGCCGATAATATGAGCATCTCAGATGAGCAGCTCCGGGCCGTGCTTGCAACCTACGACCGCAGCACGGTCTGGTATGCCCGTGACATCCTTGGAAAAAGGAAAGCTGCCGAGGGCCTTGTGTATCCCTTCTTCTCCGCCGGGCAGGACACCTACCTTTTTCACGGTGATACTTCCCACATCGACGGGCAGTTTTACGTGTCCATCGACTACGGCACCCACAACCCCTGCAGCATGGGCCTGTGGGTCATTCATGATGGCAAGGCCCTGCGCATCAAGGAAAGCTATTTCGACAGCCGCGCCGAGCGTGTGCAGCGCACGGACGAAGAGCACTATGCCGAGCTGGAACGCCTGACCAAGGGCTATTACATTCAGGCGGTGGTGGTTGACCCGTCCGCTGCTTCCTTCATCGAGACCATCCGGCGGCACGGCAAGTATCTGGTGATCCCTGCAGACAACGACGTGCTGAACGGCATCCGCTGCGTGGCATCCCTGATGCAGGCCGGGCTTGTGACCATCCACGAGAGCTGCACGGCATCGCGCCGGGAGTTCGGCCTGTACTCGTGGGACGACAAAGCCAAAGAGGACCGCGTCGTGAAGGAGAACGACCACGCCATGGACGACATCCGCTATTTCTGCTATACGATACTGGCCCCGCTGATCCGCTGGGCAGATTGGAGACGAAAGTAATGTTTGACAGACTGCTTTTCTGGCTGCGGGAGAAAGCGCGGCTGCTGTTCGGTGAAAATACCACCGTCAGCGTCAGCGTGTCCGACAGCATGGAGAATGCGATCATCCTGTGGGCGCAGATGTACGATGCCGGCGGGCCGTGGTGCCACGGTGGAAAGAACCCCCTTCACAGTCTGGGTCTGCCCAAAAGCGTTGCATCGGAGCTGGCCCGTCTGACCACGCTGGAAATGGAGTGTCTTGTTTCAGGCAGCGCCCGCGCCGACAGCATCAACACCATGCTGCAGCCTTTCATTGCAGATCTGCGCACCCCTGTAGAATACGGCTGTGCGCTGGGCGGCATCCTGTTCCGGCCCTTCCTCGATGCAGAGGGACGCATCCAGATCGATGCTGTGCAGGGGGATTGCTTCTGCCCTACCCGCTTTGACAGCTCTGGCCGTATGACCGGGGCTATTTTTTATGACCATCTGGTGCGCGGCAACCGCATTTACACTCGTCTTGAAGATCACGAGTTTTCCGGCAGCACGTACAGCATCACGGTCAAGGCGTTCCGTTCCATGACCAGTGCAGATCTCGGCATTGAAGTCCCGCTGACCGATGTGCCGGAGTGGGCCGCGATCTCCCCGCACACTGAGTTTTCCGGCGTAGACCGCCCGCTCTGGGGCTATTTCAGGGTATCTGGCGGCAACTCTTCCGACCGGCATTCTCCGCTGGGTGTGAGCGTCTATGCGGCTGCTGTTGAGACGATCCGGGACGTTGACGAGCAATACGGACGCCTGCTGTGGGAGTACGACGGCGGGCAGCTGGCCATTGACGTTGACCAGACCGCCCTGCGCACCGATGCCGACGGAAATGTTCATCTTCCGGAGCGGCTTGAGCGCCTTTACCGCAGCTGGCTGAACGGCAGCATCGGGGCCAATGGCCGGAACCTCTACGAAGCCTTTGCCCCTGCCCTGCGCGATGAAAGTTATCGTCGGGGGCTGGATACCATGCTCAAGCGGGTGGAGTTCCAGTGCGGCCTTGCCTACGGCACCCTGTCCGACCCGCAGAACGTGGATAAGACCGCCGAGGAGATCCGCAGCAGCAAACAGCGCAGCTACACTACAGTCAAGGATCTGCAGCGGGCGCTGGGCAATGCGCTGACAGATCTGGTATACTCCATCAGCAAGCTGCTGGATGCCCAGTGGAACAGCGGCGCAGCCGTTTCCCCGCCGGGCGACTGCAACGTGACCTTTGACTTTGACGACAGTATCATCTCTGACCCCAAAGAGCGCAAGCAGATGTACTGGGGCTACGTTACCGCAGGCAAGTTCCCCTTCTGGCGGTATCTGGTGGAGTTCGAGGGCTACAGCGAGGACGATGCCAAGGCCATTGCCGCCGAAGCGGATGCCGAGAACCGCAGCCCTGAAGCCCTCACCTTCGGGGGTGCCTGATGCTGCCGCCGAGCTATCTTGACCGGATGCCGGACGCCTTTGTGCAGCTCTGGCAACAGGTCGAAGAGCAGATCCTGCAGGACGTTGCCCGGCGCATCGGCAAGATGGACGCCGTGACCCCCACCGCAAACTGGCAGCTGTGGCGCTATCAGCAGACCGAGGCGCTGCGCAGCGACGTGGTGAAGCTGCTGGCCAAGTACACCGGCAAGAGCGAGGCCGCCATCCGCAGGCTGCTTTTGCAGGCCGCCACCGAAGCCATGGAGCGGGAGGACGCCATCTACTACCACTACGACATGGAGCCGACGCCCTTTGAAGAGAGCGCCGCCCTCAACAACCTGCTGGACGCCGGTGCCCGCCAGACCTGCGGCACGTGGCAGAACCTCACGGCCACCACGGCAAACACCGTCACAGGGGCCTTTGAACGCACGCTGGACGCCGCATGGCTCAAAGTGAGCACCGGTGCCTTCGACTACAAAGCCGCCGTCAAACAGGCCGTGGACAGCCTTGCAGACGACATGCCAATGGTCACATACCCCAGCGGCCACAAGGACAGCATCGAGGTGGCCGCCCGCCGTGCCGTGCTCACCGGTGTGAACCAGACAGCTGGCAAGCTGCAGGAAGCCCGCATGGACGAAATGGGCTGCGAATTTGTGGAAACGACCGCCCACGGCGGCGCGCGTCCTTCTCATGCAGAATGGCAGGGACGGCGCTTCCACCGGGGCGGCGCGGTGGACTACAGGGGTAAACACTACCCGGACTTTGAAGCCGCCACCGGCTACGGCACGGGAGCAGGGCTTTGCGGCTGGAACTGCCAACACCAGTTCTTTGCCTGCTTCCCGGAGCTGGGCGACCCGCCCGCGTGGACGCGTGAGCAGCTGGAAGCCCTGAACGACCGGAACATCGAGTGGAACGGCAAAAAGTACACCGCTTACGAGATATCCCAGATGCAGCGTGCCCGGGAGCGGAACGTCCGCCGCTGGAAAAAGCGGTATCTGGCCGAGGATGCCGCCGGGCTGGATACCACCGATGCCGCTGTGCGCCTGAGAGCGGCCCGACAGAGCCTTGCAGAGTTTGCACAGGCCACGGGCGGCCGTGTGGACAGCGCCCGTGTCAGCGTGCCCAAGTTCGGCAGGAGCGAAGCCAGCAGGGCGAGCGCACAGGTGCGGAAGGCATCCTCTACATACAGCAGCTTGAACACAAAGGCGAAACCTGTTACAATGCAGTCAATCGCAAATGTTAAGGCGTTCAGCTGTGACACACTGGATGCCGCCGGGCAGCAACAGCTGAAAAACGCCCACAAACGCCTTCTCATGGTCGCTTCAAAGCAGCCGGAAAATGTTGAAGTGGGCAGGGTGTTCGATATCAAAATGAAGCCGCTGACGAAGGACATCACGGGAAGCGCCGAGGGAAGTTCTGTTCAGCTGCCCAACTTTGATACCCCGTATGTTGTTATCCACACACACCCTGCCTGCGGTATTTTCTCGCACGGTGATTTGTCGAGTTTCACAAGAAACAAAAATTTGAAGCTCATGACGGCCATCGGTCACAATGGTCATATCTATGCTGTTGAGAAAAGCATCCATTATGATGCTGCCGCTGCAAACGGCATCGTTTGGAACCTGAATGCCGAAATAAACCGGCTGAAAAATATCCCTCGCGCGGAACTGTCAGACGAAAAGCTTCTTGAACAGGCAGAGAAGCTGATCCGACAGGCTATCGGAGACCTTCAGGAAAATGGAGTGAAATACTATGAGTAACTGGCTTACACCGGAACGCATTGCAAAAATGCAGAAGTGGCTTCTTGAACATCCGATCGACCACAAGTATGATGAAATGTGCGACATGCTGGACAGCCCTGCCCCGCCAGAACAGCTTGCTTCCCGTGCTGCATATGAAGCTTTGAAAGAAATTGGCAAGATTCCACCCGGCATCGAATAACCTTAATCACCATCCACCCAGACGGTGGTTTTCTTTTGCCCATTTTTAAGCACGATGCAGACCGCACCGTGCTTTTTTCATGCCGTTTTAGCTCATGTTGGCAGAGCACCGGACTTTTAATCCGGGGGGTGGCGGGTTCAACTCCCGCAAGCGGCACCACAGCGGAAGGCGGCGCGTACCCCGTCTTGTCCCGTGCGGAATGAGAACCGCGATACAAAACAGCAGGGACTTATCCACCCAACAGACAAAAGAAAGGAGCACATCGCAAGTGAAACGCGAAGATGTGAGCAAGATCATTCCGGGGATCACCTCGGACCAGCTGGACAGCATCATGAACCTGCACGGCGCGGATATCACGGCCAAGGTGAACGAGATCACCACCCTCAAGGCCGAGAAAACAACCCTGACCGAACAGCTGTCCACTGCAAACAGCAAACTGGAGGGCTACGACCCGGAGTGGAAGGCCAAGGCCGAGCAGGCTAAGACCGATGCTGCGACTCAGGTCGCTGCCCTCGAAAAGGGCTACGCTCTGGAACGCAAGGCATCCGGCCTGAAGTTTTCCAGCGAGAGCGCCCGCAAGGCATTTCTGACAGATGCCAAGGCTCAGAATTTTGCCATGAAGGACGGCGAGATTCTGGGCTTTGATGATTATGTCAAGGCTTTCAAAGAGAGTGATCCCAGTGCTATCCTGCCGGACGGCGGCATGGCACGTTTTTCCGCATCGGCGACCGGCGCACCCGGCCAGCCCGCAAACACACATGAGGCCGCAAATGCTGCATTCCGCGCAGCGTTCGGCCAGAAAGGTTGATTCTTATGGCTATTGATGCAATCGCTCGCAATAAGGCTGAGGCCCTGATCCGGGAGCAGCTGGTGAACACCATCCAGCAGGACGTGCCCAAAAGCTCCACCGTCATGCAGCTGGGCACCCGTCTGGCAAACATGACCTCTAACCAGACCAAGATCCCCGTGCTGTCCATGCTGCCGCTGGCTTACTGGGTCAACGGTGACACCGGCATGAAAAAGACCAGCAAGCAGGAATGGGACAACGTCTACATGACCGCTGCAGAGCTGGCCGTCATCGTTCCTGTGCCCGAGGCCGTTCTGGCAGATTCCTCCTTTGACATCATGGGCGAGGTACAGCCCCGCGTCCGGGAAGCCATGGGCGCAAAGATCGACAACGCCATCCTGTTCGGCGGCGAGCGCCCCACCGAGTGGACGACCGATGTTCTGACCCTTGCGGCCAAGAACAAAGTCACCGGCCCCATCGACTACGCAAAGCTGCTGGGCAAGGACGGTCTGTTCTCCAAGGTTGAGGCTGGCGGCTTTGGTGTGGACGCCGTGGTGGGCGACCTGACCGCCAAGGCAGAGCTGCGCGGCCTTGTGGATACCACGGGCCGTCCCCTGTTCCGTTCCGATATGCAGGGTGCCACCACCTACGCGCTGGACGGCGCACCGATGTACTTCCCGGAGAACGGCGGCTTTGATGCTTCCAAGGCACAGCTGATCGCAGGCAACTTCAAGAAGCTGGTGTACTCCATCCGTCAGGACGTCACCGTGAAGCTGCTGGATCAGGGCGTCATTCAGGATCCCTCCACAAAGGAGATCGTCTACAACCTCGCCCAGCAGGATATGGTGGCCCTGCGTGTGGTCATGCGCATGGGCTGGGCACTGCCGAACCCTGCCACCCGCCTGAACGCCGACCGCTCCAAGGTCCCGTTTGCATTCCTGACCGCCGCTGCCGTCGCAGCATAAGGAGGTCCCATGCTCTACTGCACCTATGACCAGTATGCGGCAGCGGGCGGTACAGTGCCGGAAGCTGCCTTCGGCGTGCTGTGCAGCCGGGCTTCCCGCATGATCGATGCCGCCACCTTTGGCCGGGCCGAGAGCCACGCCGCCGGGTGCGAACCCTGCCGGGAAGCGCTGGCGGACGCCTGCGGGCAGATCATCAGCCTGCTGGCCGCTGCGTCTGCGGCGGGTGCTGTGCCGGGTGCTGCCAGCGTCTCCAACGACGGCTGGAGCGTCACCTTTGGCAGCAATGCCAGTGTGACCGCCGCTGCCCGGCAGGAAGCCTATGAGATCATCCGCACCGCGCTGGGCAGTGACCCGCACGGCCTGCTGTACAGGGGGTGCTTCTGATGCAGTGCACCGTTACGGTTGTGAACCTGATCCGCGACACCGCCACCGAGACCGACACCCCGGTGTGTCATGTGTTCCCCGGGTGCAGCTGGCGGGAATGCCGCTCCACCTCCGGCTCCGGCACCGCCAAGGACCCGGATCGCACCACCCACATCCGCATCCCGGCCAGCGTGTGCACCATGGGCTATCTGCCCTACACCCAGTGGGCGGCGCTGTCTGCCGTCGAAAAGGCCAAACACTGGACCCTGAAACGCGGCTGGAAGCTGGTGCAGGGCGCGGTGCCTGCCTTGACCGAAGCCGAGTACGCCAAACT
>ENA-UERX01001516-UERX01001516.1-human-gut-metagenome-genome-assembly--contig:-NODE-1516-length-13908-cov-5.591642_pt1 | contig 13908 bp, 8 predicted proteins | sample MGYA00242992_ERZ507993 | MGnify/ENA primary metagenome ERZ507993 (study PRJEB26167, sample SAMN06115487) | human gut metagenome | host: Homo sapiens | place: China:Chongqing | collected 2015-04-10... | reverse complement strand
ACATCTTCGTTTTCCATGAACTTTGTCGGGTAGATAGCATCTTTCTTATCCTCGAAACGCTCGTTGTAAGACCAACTGTAGACACCTAAATCCAGCACGCGCACAGGTTGCAGCTCTTTCGCTGCCGACACCCGATAGATCGTATCATTATAAGACTGACGGAAATAAAGATCCTTGCCCGCATGCCAGAAACAACTGTTGCCAAGCGGATAAATGGCAGACCTGCCATCCTTATATTTTATGAACGCCAAACCATCTCCCCCATCTTTCAAGACCGAGATGGAAACAATATCGTCCGGAGTGATCGCCTTGTCTCCTTCCTGCCCGACCGGTAACGATTCCACACGGACAATCTCATCTCCACGGAACAGAGCGATACGGGCCGGCAAACTGTCGGTAGCCGAATAATAACCAGCGATAAGATCCGCATCCAGATAGTCGAACACTCCCATTGCCGGAAACTCATCGACGGAAACCGAAGGAGTCCAGATATGGTCGAATCGACCGTCCGCCCCGTAAACAACGATTTCATTTTTCCAGCCATGAAAACTTAATTGGCCGGTATACGGGTTCTGCCATCCTCCGTAGACATCCGAATAGCCTTCAGGATCTTCCCCCACATGCCCGACCGAACGGATAAAGCGACCCGTTTTTTTGTCGAATAGCTGGCAGCGGTCCCGACCGGATGTCACAACAATCCAATCATTCAGGATAGTTGCATACGCTCCCTGCCCCACCAGGCAACTATCGGTCGTTTCCAAGGCGACATAGCGTATTTTCTTGAAACAGTCGGAAGTCTTCAACTCCGTCTGATTCTCAAAAGCAACTCCCAAAGGAATCGCTTCGAGTTTTGCCACCTTTGTTTCCCCTCCGCCACCGCAAGCAGCAAGAAAAAGACATGCCACTGCCACAAACACATGATTTTTCATACGATTTTCATTTTACTTTAGAAGAGGCTTTTTTCGTTGTGATCAGGATCACGCCTCCGACTGCTTTTTTTCCGTACATTTCGATGGCGCTCTTATCTTTCATTATCGATATCGATTCGATTTCGTTTGGATCGACCTTGTCCAGTCCACCCGTATATTCGACACCGTCAATCATGACAAGCGGGTCCGGCTTGGCATACCGGACACCTCCGGCAGGACGCATATTCGATTTAAATTCCAGAGGACGCAAGAGAGGCTTGTCTTTTTTTGTTTGCGACATCTTTTTGTCTTGTCGGGATGTGAGGACTTCGGCAAACTCCACTTCGGAGATATTTTCCAACCGGCGGGAGATTTCAGGACGGGCGAACGCAGCAACGGCAACGGCTGCAAGAGGAAGCACATAAAGGAACTTCAAGCGAGCCCAGGGGTTCGATTTTTGTTTTAACATCATAGCTATTCGCTTTTTAAGTGAACTGTGATTAAAGCTGTTGGCCATAGAGTAGAGCCTTGTGCCGACAGCTTTTTTAATTAATAATAACTGATATTTTTTTGCATCGATGCCTTGATTGATAACACATTCATCCGCTTCATATTCATGAATGTTCTGTAATTCCTGTTTCAACAGCCATGAAGCCGGATTAAACCATTGAAAAAAGATACATATATCCGCCACCAATAAATCAATGGAATGACGTTTACGGATATGTGCTACTTCATGAACCAGAATCTCTGTACCATTTTCCAATAAATCCGTCTCGGAAATCAGCACAAATTTCATCCAACTAAAAGGAGCTATGTTCTTTCGATGAGCGATTATAGTAATACCGTTTTCCCGACTGACTATCCGGCTATCCCTAATCAAATGCAACATACGGAATAAAGACCATACAGTGCGGATTAAAAAGAAAACAATGCCCGACAAATAAACTAACAACAGCATTTCCCTCCATGTAAAATCAGACACCAACATTATATTTCCGGCTTCTTCTACCGGGCTCACCCCCACCGTCAACAAAAGCTCTTCGAAGGTAAGGAATTGTTGGTGCACCTCAGTCGGCTCCTTTACCGTTACCTCCATGAACGGCACAATGCAAGACAAAAGTAAAATGCCAAGCAATGCAAATCTGTTGAAACGATGAAACGTTTCCTTGCTGAGCAACAGGCGATAAAATAAATAAAATACCGCCAGGCAGACCGATGATTTAAGTATATAAACGAAAAATGCTCCCATAGTTACTGTCCGTTGATTTATTTATTGGCATTCTCAACCTCACGAATCAACTGTTTCAGTTCCTCTACCGAAATATCTTCCTCTTTTACAAGTGATGATACAGCTCCCAAATATGAATTATTAAAGTACTTACTGATTACTCCTTTCAATGTCTTCTTTTTAAAATCATCCCGACTCACCACTGCATAATATTGATAAGTATTTCCAAACACTTCATGATGCAGAAAACCTTTTTCCTCCAATCCGCGTACTATCGTAGAAAGTGTATTGAAATGAGGACGCGGTTCATCATAAAATTCAAGCAATTGCTTTACAAACAGAGGGCCTTTCTCCCAGAAATACCCCATGATTTCCTCTTCTTTTACAGTCAACGTTTTCATAAGCTTCTTTTGTTTACCGCAAATAAACTAAAAGTTTTAGTTTTAAAACTAACATTCATAGTTAAAGTAAACTAAAAGCCGTAGTTTTATTCCTTCCGCACAAATTCTATCGGGCCTTCCCAATCTGACGGAAGTACTTCCACTTCTATCACATTACTTCCACTACGGAGTGCATCAGTGACATCCACTTCATAAGGAGCAGTCCACACCGTACCGCAATTGATACTGTTGATACGGACTGTTGCCATTTCATCCACTTTTCCCAACCTAACTACAATACGTCCTTCTTGAGATGTCTTCCACATGAAAAGTCCTTTATAGAAAGAACGGCCAAAATAATTCTTTATCTGCTTATTCTCCTCCCGACTTCTATTAAAAAGAACAGGACGAGTAATGCTTTTATATATTTCCGAGAAATTGACTGTCCATTCGTTTATTTTCAGTACAACCGGCGTTACCAAAGTCGGCTCCACAATCTCAGCTCCGGAGTCTTCTTTCGGAAACACCACAAAGACAGAACCGTAAGCAGGTAAAGAGAGAGTCACTTCCGTACGACCTTCCACTTCTTTCCAATTAGCAGAACGAAATATGGTTCCTGTAACGGCATTCCATAATTCAGGCATACGGTGAGTAACGGGAAAAGATACTGTAACCATACGCATACTGTCTGCCTGACTAGCAAAAAAATAAATATCCATGTCTTCACCGTTGCGATGTGTCCAAAATATATCTGAGAGAATAGTTTTATCTACAAATAATAGAGAATCATTTAATAGAGAATCATTTAATAGAGAATCATTCACCTGACGCCCATACTGCAACAAAGTTCGGCACCGAGAAGCATAAGTAAGAAACGACTTGCTTTCTTCCCACCAATTCCGATTAGAATCGGACACGATACGAAGACTATCCATCCAAGCTTCATTCATTCTCTCATTTGCAAGTGTATCAGAGAGACTTTGTTCTTCTGCTTCTGCATTTAACGAAGTGTCCGCAGCCGCTTCACTCACACCATTATCTATACAAAAGAAAATACTGCCATTATCGGTAACAAAGTTGCGGTCAAGCAAAGGTTTCAACATAGCCGGACTTTCTTTCCAAGTCCCGTCAATCTTAACCAACCCATTGTTCTGAGGTACACCCTCTCCTATTATCCGACAATCATACTGACGAAAACAATCCGAGGCAACAGTACTGAATACATCTGTCAATAATTCACTGACAGTCAATTGTACATCCCGAGCTATACTTTCCACCCGGTCGGCACTCTCCATCGGTATCCCCGCCAATATGGGAAGATAGGGAATCAAGTCATAACCACGCCGTTTTTCAAACTCGGCGGGAAAGTTCTTCGTCCAGTTTTGATTATCCGCAGTCCAATGATTAACATAAACATACTTCAACATACGCCGAATCGGTTCCGCATCTGCCTTTCTATATACATAGGTAAACCAGTCCGTCCATAATTTGTATACAGTTTCGGAGCTCAGCTTATCACACCTCAGTCCTTGTTCCTGTCCGGCAACACTATCGGCAGGTGCAACTGCTGTATGCCCCACACGCAATATACGCCATTTCCCTTCAGGCAACCGCGCAGTAAGGCGCCCCTGATACACAGGTAACTGCATGGATTGCTCCGGGCTGATGAAGTATGCTGTTTGTGAAGAGGAATCCCCGGAAACCGATAAGAGACCGGCATTATCAAGACTGGCAGGAAATGCATAAGCCGATATATCTTCATAATATCCTTTATAAGTATCAGGCTGAGGCAAGGCTAGATTACGTAAAGTCCCCCCATCTACAATTGTATCACTCCACACCAACCTCTGCATAGCTTCTGAAGGAGTAATCCGTATATCATCAGGTAAAGAACCATGGTCACTCATCTGCATTCCCAAATCCATGCCAAGACGGTCGGCTTCCTTCATTGTAAAATTAAACACCCGCCAATATCCGGGTTCCCGATAAGCATTGACAGCCAAAATACAACACCCTCCAAAACCGACTTTGTGCATCGTGTCCAACTTATCTCTCACTTCCTGAAAAGTGACATCTTTATTATCCCAACTCCAAACTGCCCACGGACGGTCTGCCACAGAAGGAGAAAGGAAACGTTTCTGCCAGTCATTGGGAACGGCAGCCAATGAGTACTCAAACATCAATAAAGAAAACAAAAGCAAATATTTTATCTTCATAATCATGTAAAATGTCTCTTTGATTACAACTAAACAATAATATATATCCAAGATATGAAAATAAAAATGACTCGCCAAAGATTGGCAGCAGATGAAATAAACTTTAACTAAAGCGAACTTTCAAGATACAAAAAACAAAAGAGTTTTTTCCAAAACAGTAGTAACAGTTTATGAAAACAATAATAATAACTTTTTTTTTGGCCGACACAGACCGACATATCCCGATTAGACTTGGGAACGCATCATATTGGGAGTTCCCCTGATACAATGACATTATAGATATACAAAAGAAATAGCCAGCAAACCTGATGAATTTTAAATATGATTGCAAAGATAAACCGACCTTCCGAATAAAAAATCTTCCATGAAGGGATTTTCCCGCCTCATGGAAGATAGAATATATTTCTTCTTTTTAGAATTCGCTGGTAAAGTGGAACTTAATATGCTTAAAATCCATTTGAGCCATCTGGAGAACATAATTACTGTCGGCAAGGAAAACATCCCGTCCATCACGGTCTTTTGCCATATACTGATACTTACGTTTTTTGAAAGCCTCCAATTCTTCGACATCATCACTTTCTATCCAACACGCCTTATAAAGGCTGATGGGCTCCCAACGGCATTTTGCATTGTATTCGTTTTCCAAACGATATTGGATAACCTCAAACTGCAACTGTCCTACTGTACCGATAATCTTACGTCCATTAAACTGATTGACAAACAACTGAGCTACACCCTCATCCATCAATTGGTCGATACCTTTTGCCAACTGTTTCTGCTTCATCGGGTCGGCATTCTCGATATATTTAAACATTTCAGGAGAAAAACTGGGAATACCCCGGAAATGTAATTTCTCGCCTTCGGTCAATGTATCACCAATTTTAAAGGTACCATTATCCGGCAAACCGATGATATCGCCTGCCCATGCCTCATCAACAGTAGTCTTACGCTGTGCCATGAACTGCGTAGGCGAAGAAAAACGCATCGTCTTATCATGCCGTACATGATAATAAGGTGTATTGCGAGAAAACTTTCCCGAGCACACTTTACAGAAAGCGATACAAGAGCGATGATTTGGGTCAATATTGGCAGTGATTTTGAATACAAATCCGGTGAACTTAGATTCATCCGGTTCCACCTCACGTTCTTCTGTCTTGGTAGGACGCGGACTTGGAGCAATCTCCACAAAACAATCGAGCAGCTCCTGCACACCGAAGTTATTCAATGCCGAACCGAAGAATACCGGAGCCAGCTCTCCTTTCAAATAACTCTCAACATCAAATTCGGGATAAACACCATCGATAAGTTCAAGCTCATTACGCAGTTTTTCTGCCAAAGGTGCTCCAATCCGATTGTCAAGCTCTTCGGTATGAATATCTACTTCCACCTTTTCCGTCACTACTTGCTTGGAAGGTTGAAAGAGGTTAAGTTTTTGTTCATAAATATTATATACGCCTTTGAAGCGGGGACCACTTTCAATAGGCCATGTCAAAGGACGGACACTAATGGCAAGTTCTTCTTCCAGCTCATCCAACAAATCGAACGGATCTTTAGCTTCACGGTCCATCTTATTGACAAATATAATAACAGGAGTGTTACGCATACGGCAGACTTCCATCAGTTTACGTGTCTGTGTTTCCACACCTTTTGCACCATCCACCACAATAATTACACTATCCACAGCCGTCAGAGTACGATAAGTATCTTCGGCAAAGTCCTGGTGCCCCGGAGTATCGAGAATATTGATTTTATAATCATGATAATCAAACTCCATCACAGAAGTGGTAACAGAGATACCACGCTGCTTTTCAATATCCATCCAGTCGGATGTTGCAGTTTTCTTTATTTTATTGCTCTTCACGGCTCCTGCCACTTGAATCTGTCCACCGAAAAGCAACAACTTCTCTGTCAATGATGTTTTACCGGCGTCCGGGTGTGCGATAATCGCAAACGTTCGTCTTCTTTCTATTTCGTTGTTCATATATCATTATACATTTAATTCCTTGATACACTGTTCCAGACTCTCTTCCCAATGAGGAATCTCGATGCCATACGTATGTTTTATCTTTGTCTTATCCAATACAGAATAGTGAGGCCGAGGAGCTTTTGCAGGATATTCATCTGTATGCAAAGGACTTACCTTGCAATTGCCAATACCGGCTATACGGTGAATGGACTTGGTAAAATCATACCAGGAGCAGACTCCTTCATTACTGAAATGATAGATACCGGGAATAATACCTTTACGGATAGCTGCAAAAACAGCAGACGCCAAATCGCGGGCATAAGTCGGCGTACCTATCTGGTCGAAAATAACTCCCAATGATTCCCTTTCCTTCCCTAAACGAATCATGGTTTTCACAAAATTATTGCCAAATACAGAATACAGCCATGCCGTACGGATAATCATTGCCTTACTGCAATATTCCAAAGCCTTTTTTTCACCGGCCAATTTAGTAACACCATATACAGAATTAGGACAAGTCGGTTCGGTTTCTCTATATGGTACATAATTGGTTCCGTCAAATACGTAATCTGTAGAAATCTGAATAAATTCCGCCTGATTCTCCTCTGCAGCCTTTGCCAGATAACCGACTGCCTCACTATTTAGTTTGGCACATAATTCCTGATTGTCTTCCGCTTTATCCACAGCTGTATAAGCAGCACAATTCACAATGACATCGATTTCATTTTCCTTGACGAAAGCCATTACAGCTTTTTCATCACAGATATCCAACTCGGCTACATCCGTAAAAAAATAGTTATATTCCTTATTCTCAAGCGAAAGCACACGCATTTCGTTTCCTAATTGGCCATTAGCACCGGTCACCAATATATTTTTCATTTTCATTTTATTTATTTTCTCTTCATTACAAAAGGCTGTTCCCAAAAAGCCCTAGTATTTTGTCATCTATGAATACCGTGAAAAATCTGAAATATCCACTTTATGTCTATAGTTCCTTCATTGCACTCGGAATAACAGAGCAAAAAAAACAGTGCAATATACCTTTAGGAGCAACCTCATCCTCAAGAAGAAATGACTCGCTAGAATTCCAATTCTCCTTTTTTGTCCTCTATATAATAATTGGACAACATAGCAAGCAAACCGGAAATAGCCTGCTGTGCCTTCTTTGTTTCTTCGCTGATTTCTTTCTTTTGCAACTTCAATAACAATATCCCATAAAGTGCCTCAAAGCAGGTTTCCAGTTCAGGTTCTTCTTTATTAGCACCTTTGGCACGAAGTTCTACTATATAAGGCAGAGCTTTATAATACGCTGCACTATAATAAGGAAACTTGGAAGAACGAAGCAACTGCAGATGCAAGTCGGTCAACCAAGTGATAATATTCTTGTTAATCTGCAGATGACCTTTCTCCATTACATTTTCACGACGCATCATTTCAATCAGGTCTATATACCATTGTGTCAATTCTACTTTCTGTTCTTCCGTCAGAGGGTAAGAGTCAACAATGTTTTTCTTTATCTTCTCCATATCACAGCCGTTGGCACGTATCATATCTTCCACTTGCCACATATATATAAGGTATTCGGCTATATTATTCTCTTTTAACTGTTTGGAAATAAACATTTCTTTATTTTTTAAGTTACAAATTGAAAATTATAAGGTTCAACGTGCTTCACACAAGATATGTTTTCCTGTCAGTACATCGTTTTTCCTAATATAGTATAAATGAAGCCGACTACAGACATCAACATCACTATAACACCGATAACACGGTTCAAAATCCAAATGCCACGTAAATTGAAACGAGTACGTACTTTATTGACAAAATACGTAATACCGAACCACCATAAAAGTGCTCCCAATACAATGGCCAGATAACCGACCAACTGAAGCCCCAACGGACTACCCGGCATCACAAAAGAAAAACGGGCGAACAAACCGATAAATAGGAAAATAATCAAAGGATTAGAGAATGTCACAAAGAAAGCAGTGACAAAATTATGTAGATAACTGCCTGGTGTAGAAGATACAGGTCGGATAGAATGGACAGGATTGCTACGGAAAGTATAAATACCGAACATTAATAGCATAACGCTACCAACAATCTGTAAAAGCACCTGGTTCTTTGCCAGAAATTCATCCATGAAACTCATTCCATATCCTGTTATCAGAGCATAGCCTATATCGCTCAAAGCCGCTCCCAACCCGGTAACAAATCCATACCATCGTCCTTTGTTCAGTGTGCGCTGAATACAAAGTACCCCAACAGGACCTAAGGGCGCAGAAACCACTACGCCAACTATAAGTCCTTTCACCAGCAAATCGAGTATGGTTACTTGTTCTATCCAATTCATGCTGCAAAGATGGTATTTTTTTGCGAAAGTACCTATATTTACACACAAATTTCTTTCATAGCCCGGCTCTTTTATGTAACTTTGCACCTTATTAATAGACTCTTGATATTACAACCTAGTTTTCAATTAACAAAACAACTATAAAAGTGCTATGATTCTATTTTTCAGAACACCCACTAAAAGTGTAATAGCAACAGAAGTCAATCATGAACTGGCTTCTGAAGATATTCAAAAACTGAGCTGGCTTTATGGAGAAGCCACTGTAGAAAACGAAGAAAACCTGAAAGGCTGCTTCATCGGACCGCGTCGGGAAATGATAACCCCTTGGAGTACAAATGCTGTAGAAATTACTCAGAACATGGGGTTGACAGGTATACAACGCATTGAAGAATATTTCCCTGTGAAAGATGAAAATGCCGAATACGACCCCATGCTACAACGCATGTATAAAGGATTGAACCAGGAAATTTTCACTGTTAACATTAAACCTCAACCGATTGTTTACATTGAGAATCTGGAAGAATATAATGAAAAAGAAGGTCTTGCACTTTCTCGTGAAGAAATGGACTACCTGCTGAAAGTCGAAAAAGACCTGGGACGTAAATTAACTGACTCTGAAGTATTCGGCTTTGCACAGATTAATTCGGAACACTGCCGCCATAAAATCTTCGGCGGAACATTCATCATTGATGGTGAAGAGATGGAATCATCTTTATTTCAGATGATTAAAAAAACGACTGCCGAAAATCCCAATAAAATTATTTCTGCTTATAAAGATAATGTGGCTTTTGCAGAAGGCCCGGTTGTGGAACAATTCTCTCCGGCCGACCACTCCACTTCCGACTATTTCATTATCAAAGATATCAAAACAGTCATCTCGCTAAAAGCTGAAACACATAACTTCCCCACTACCGTAGAGCCGTTCAACGGTGCATCAACCGGTACCGGAGGTGAAATCCGCGACCGCATGGGTGGCGGTAAAGGTTCATGGCCCATTGCAGGTACAGCTGTCTATATGACTTCTTATCCGCGCACTGAAGAAGGACGTGAATGGGAAGATATCTTGCCGGTACGCCAATGGTTATACCAGACTCCCGAACAAATTTTAATTAAAGCTTCCAACGGTGCTTCCGATTTTGGTAACAAATTCGGTCAGCCGCTGATTTGTGGTTCTGTATTGACCTTCGAGCATCAGGAGAACGGTGAAAAGTATGCATACGACAAAGTTATCATGCTGGCCGGTGGCGTGGGTTACGGTACTCAACGCGACTGCCTGAAAGGTCACCCCGAAACAGGAAACAAAATTGTTGTTATGGGTGGTGACAACTATCGAATCGGTTTGGGTGGCGGTTCTGTTTCCTCTGTTGAAACAGGTCGATACTCATCGGGAATCGAACTCAATGCAGTTCAACGTGCCAATGCAGAAATGCAGAAACGTGCTTATAATGTAGTTCGTGCCTTGTGTGAAGAAGAAAACAATCCGATTGTTTCTATCCACGACCACGGTTCGGCAGGTCACGTAAACTGTTTGTCTGAGCTAGTAGAAGAAAACGGCGGATTAATCCACATGGACAAACTGCCTATCGGTGACAAAACACTGTCTGCCAAAGAGATTATTGCCAATGAGTCCCAGGAACGTATGGGGTTACTGATTGATGAATCGGCTATTGAACACGTACAAAAGATAGCCGACCGCGAACGTGCCCCAATGTATACTGTAGGTGAAACTACCGGTGATGCCCGTTTTGCTTTTGAACAAGCTGATGGTGTCCGCCCATTTGATTTGGCAGTAGATCAAATGTTCGGTTCTTCTCCGAAAACTTATATGGTGGACAAGACTGTAGAACGCCATTATGAAAACGTAACTTACGAAACTTCAAAATTAAACGAATATATCCGCCGCGTACTTCAACTGGAAGCTGTTGCCTGCAAGGATTGGTTAACCAACAAAGTAGACCGTTCCGTAACAGGTAAGATTGCCCGCCAGCAATGTCAGGGCGAAATCCAGCTACCGTTGAGCGACTGTGGTGTCGTTGCCCTTGACTATCGAGGCGAAAAAGGTATTGCCACTTCTTTGGGACATGCTCCGCAAGCTGCCTTGGCTAATCCGGCTGCAGGTTCTGTATTGTCGGTAGCCGAAGCGTTGACCAATCTTGTTTGGGCTCCAATGGCAGAAGGAATGGACAGCATCTCCCTGTCTGCCAACTGGATGTGGCCATGCCGTGCACAGGAAGGTGAAGATGCCCGTCTTTATACGGCTGTCAAGGCGCTGTCTGACTTCTGCTGCGCACTGCAAATCAATGTGCCGACCGGTAAGGATTCCCTGTCTATGACTCAAAAATATCCAAACGGAGAAAAGATCATCAGCCCGGGAACAGTTATCGTTTCAGCCGGCGGAGAAGTATCCGATGTAAAGAAAGTCGTTTCTCCTGTATTGGTAAATGATGCCAAGAGTACCATTTATCATATCGACTTCAGTTTTGACAAGTTGCGTTTAGGTGGTTCTGCTTTCGCACAGTCATTAAATAAAATAGGAGATGATGTCCCGACAGTTCAAAATCCCGAATATTTCCGCGATGCTTTCCTTGCCATACAAGAACTTATCAACAAGGGCCTGATTATGGCAGGTCATGATATCTCAGCCGGTGGTCTCATTACTACACTGCTCGAAATGTGCTTCTCAAACATGGAAGGTGGTATGGAAATCAACCTTAATAAAATAAAGGAAAACGATATCATCAAAATTCTGTTTGCCGAAAATCCGGGTATCGTCATTCAGGTGAAAGATAAAGACAAAGCCGAAGTCAAGAAGATATTGGAAGATGCCGGAATCGGCTACGTGAAATTGGGTACCCCCACAGACGAACGCCATATTCTAGTAACCAAAGAAGATGCCACTTACCAATTCGGTATTGACTATCTGCGTGATGTTTGGTATTCTACTTCTTATTTGCTTGACCGCAAACAAAGCATGAACGGTTGCGCCAAGAAACGTTTTGAAAATTACAAAGAGCAACCACTGGAGTTTGTATTCGATAAATCATTCACCGGGAAGTTCTCACAATATGGAATCACTCCCGAACGTCGTACACCGACCGGCATTAAGGCTGCCATCATTCGTGAAAAAGGCACCAATGGTGAACGCGAAATGGCATATATGCTTTACCTGGCAGGCTTCGATGTGAAAGATGTCACTATGACCGACCTGATAAGCGGACGCGAAACATTAGAAGACATTAATATGATTGTATTCTGTGGAGGATTCTCCAATTCCGATGTTCTGGGTTCTGCCAAAGGATGGGCAGGTGCATTCTTATTCAATCCGAAAGCCAAAGCAGCACTGGATAATTTCTACGCACGCAAAGACACCCTGTCACTGGGAGTATGTAACGGTTGCCAATTGATGATTGAATTGGGACTGATTAATCCTGAGCATAACAAGAAAGCCAAAATGCTGCATAACGACTCACACAAGTTTGAATCTAAGTTTGTCGGTGTAACAGTTCCGATGAACAGAAGTGTTATGCTCGGCTCATTAAGCGGCAGCAAATTAGGTATTTGGGTGGCACACGGAGAAGGCAAATTCTCATTACCATACGAAGAAGATAAGTATAATGTAGTATTGAAATACTCATACGATGAATATCCCGGTAATCCGAACGGTTCAGACTACAGCGTAGCCGGATTAGCAAGTTCAGACGGACGCCACTTGGCAATGATGCCTCACTTAGAACGCTCTTGTTTCCCGTGGCAAAATGCTTACTATCCTTCTGACAGAATAAACAAAGACCAAGTAACACCATGGATTGAAGCATTTGTCAACGCAAGAAAATGGGTTGAAATGAACAAATGATAAAACGATTTGTTATATTTACTAAAAAAGCGGTATATCATACTGATTGCCGCTTTTTTTACATATAATAGATTTTGAAATGACAAGAAAATTTGCGAGCTTTGTAAGGTTTTCGCGTCTAAATACCATTATGAAAAGGACTCTTTTACTTATATACTTTACAATTATTTTTATAACTTCTGTCTCTGCCCAACTTTACCAGTATCTAGATACTAACGATGGCTTGAGCAGTCGTAGAGTCCTGTCCATACAAAAAGACAATAAAGGATATATGTGGTTCCTCACCCATGAAGGAATCGACAGGTACAATGGCAAGCAATATGTTCATTACAGCTTATCAGCAGACGGTCAACCTAATATGAAATCTTTTCCCAACCTGAATACTTTGGAAATAGATACAGCCGGCGTAATTTGGGAAATAGGAAAAAACGGATATATTTTTAAGTACAATTCACTACAAGACAAATACGAGCTGGCCTATAATTTTGCCAGCAAAGACAAAAGCAACAGTGGGCTTCCACTCATCAGCACTTATTTGGACAACAAAAACAATATTTGGCTTTGTACCAAAGACAAACAATACATTTTTGATATCGACCAGGAAAAACTGATTCGCCTGACCAGTTCTATTCAGGAAGAGATTACCTGCATTACAGAAGCCGGAAATAACCAATATTTTTTAGGAACAAATCATAATATATTTTGCGTTAAACTAATTGATAAGCATCAACTACAGATACAAAAACATCCCCAATTAGACCAATTCCAAATTGTTACTTATCTGTATTTTCACAAAAGCACTCAGACTCTTATTATAGGAACACTGAGAGACGGTATATATCTATATAACATCAATACTCAACAACTAATGGATGTTCCCACAAAGTTGTTGGACATTACAGTCAATACAATCATAGCCAACCCCAAGAAAAATACAAGCTAGCTATAACTTATTGATTATCAGCAAAGAGAAAGAGAGTTATTAGAAAAAGAATATGTTA
>ENA-UERX01001507-UERX01001507.1-human-gut-metagenome-genome-assembly--contig:-NODE-1507-length-13984-cov-5.547710_pt1 | contig 13984 bp, 10 predicted proteins | sample MGYA00242992_ERZ507993 | MGnify/ENA primary metagenome ERZ507993 (study PRJEB26167, sample SAMN06115487) | human gut metagenome | host: Homo sapiens | place: China:Chongqing | collected 2015-04-10... | reverse complement strand
AAGTCAGGAACGACAAGATATGCTAATCTGCCAAGTACATTCTGTGTGTTTGAGAAGGTGACGGAGGGAAAGTGATGGAGAAAGATGGGAAAATATATATCGATGGAAAGAGCAGCTCGCAGTATATACCCAAGCAACGCTTTTATTATATGGAGGGGGATAACAGGATGAACTCGCATGATAGCCGGTCGTTTGGTTTTATTTCGGAAGAGGCAATCATTGGAAAGTTCGATTTTGTTCTTTTCTCTATCGATTCCCAAAAGCAATGGTGGAAAGCAATTCGTTTGCGACGAATGATGATGCGGTTTCCTTAAGGTTTAAAAGATCTTCATGTCGGTATGGGTGGCTTAACCATAATCCTGCAAGAACTGCGGCTCGAATATACATAAATATCTACAACTTTCAATAAAACAAGAATTTAAAGTGAATTAAATCTAATCTTATAGTTCTTTCTGTTATCGGCCTGGGGCGAAAACCTTTTTGCCCTTTGTCAAAAGCCTTTTTGCCCAAGGTCGAAAAGGTATTCGACTTAGGTCAAAAGCTCTATGGCATTATAGTTTAGCGATAGAAGCATGGCAGTTGTAGCTTTATAACACACTTCCCGTACTCGGTTTACTTTTTTCGGTGAAGGCGGTTGGCAGATTATGGCGAAAAAACAAACAGATAGTGTGCCGTCAATCTTCGTTTGTTTAAAAAGAACGTGTATCTTTATCTTCAAATAACTGGAATGTGATGGAATTACGAACAGAGAATGTGACGCGTTATATCATGCCTCTTCGGGAAGGCGGATCGTTGCCGGCATTGGCGGAAGCTGATGACGAGTTTAAATATGTCGTGAAGTTCCGTGGGGCAGGCCACGGGACGAAAGCGCTGATAGCCGAACTGGTTGGCGGTGAGATAGCCCGTGCACTTGGTTTCCGGGTTCCCGAGCTGGTCTTCCTGAATTTGGACGAGGCTTTCGGGCGTACCGAAGGTGATGAGGAAATCCAGGATCTACTGCAAGGCAGCCGGGGATTAAACCTCGGCCTGCATTTTCTGTCGGGAGCTCTTACCTTCGACCCGGCAGTGACGAAGGTCGGGGCTGAGTTGGCGTCCCGTATCGTGTGGCTGGATGCGTTTCTGACCAATGTAGACCGTACATTCCGGAATACCAATATGCTGATGTGGCATAAGGAACTGTGGCTGATCGATCATGGCGCTTCGCTTTATTTCCATTATTCATGGGTGAACTGGCAAAAGCATGCCGTAAGTCCGTTCGTGCAGGTCAAAGATCACGTGCTGTTGCCCGAAGCTTCCGGGTTGGAAGAGGCAGATGCCGAGATGAAACGCCTGCTGACGGAAGAGAAGATCCGGGAGATCGTGGCTCTGATTCCCGACGACTGGTTGCACTGGAGTGAAAGTCCCGGTAGGCCGCAAGAGATAAGAGAGATTTATATCCGGTTCTTATGTGAGAGACTGGCACATTCCGAAACATTTATAAAAGAAGCACAAGATGCAAGGAAAGCACTTATATGAATATGCCGTTATCCGTTTGGTCCCCAAAGTAGAACGTGAGGAGTTCTTTAATGTGGGAATTATTCTGTTCTCGAAAAGAGCGAAGTACATCAAGGCGCTTTATAAGGTAGACGAGAACAAGTTGAATCTGTTTTCTTCCGAGTTGGATCGTGAATCGTTGTTTGCCAATCTGCATGTTTTCGATAAAATCTGTTCCGGTACGAAGGAGGGCGGTCCTATCGCTGCTCTGGACGTCCCGGAACGGTTTCGGTGGCTGACAGCAGTGCGGAGTGCATCTATCCAGACTTCACGTCCGCATCCGGGTTTCTCCGACGACTTGGACCAGACGTTGGAGATACTGTTCAGGGAATTGGTTCTGTAACGATATTGTAATTGATAGTAAACAGCGATTTAATACTCCGGTTGTTCCTTTGCAGCGGTTTTAATTAGGTGAAAATATATTTGTTTTAACGCAAAAAGAACAAACATGGAGATTAAGAGTAGAGTGACCCGATTTGCGGGTTTGCTATGTATCGCAGGTGCATTACAGGGATTCCCTGTAATCTATTCCGCCAATCCGGGCGGAATCATAAGCGTAGCCCGGCAGGGCACGTATCATCTGACAGGTACGATTGTGGATGGATACGGAGAACCCGTTATCGGAGCCAATGTAGTGGAAAAAGGAACGACTAACGGGGCGGTGACCGATATTGACGGGAAGTTTTCGCTGGAGGTAGCCCCTGACGCTGTGTTAACCATCTCTTTTATCGGATATATCTCGAAAGAAATCACACTGAAAGGAGAGAAAGAGCTGAAAGTGGCCTTGGTGGAAGATACGCAGACGCTGGACGAAGTGGTCGTGGTCGGTTATGGCACACAGAAGAAAGTGAACCTGACCGGAGCTGTCGAACAGGTGACCAGCGAAGTGTTTGACAATCGTTCCGTTCCCAATGTGACACAAGCCCTGCAAGGTTCGATCCCCAACTTGAACATCCAGTTGACTGACGGCAAGCCGACCCGTTCGGCGAGTTATAATGTCCGCGGTACGACTTCGATCGGGCAGGGTGGTAGCGCACTGGTCCTGATCGACGGTGTGGAAGGTGATCCCTCGATGTTGAACCCGAACGATATCGCCAGCGTGTCTGTCTTGAAAGATGCCGCTTCGGCTGCCATCTATGGGGCGCGCGGTACTTTCGGTGTCGTACTGATCACCACCAAAGAGCCGACTAAGGACAAGACTTCCATTACCTATTCCGGAAATTTCGCCATGCAGAAGCCGGTGACGGTTCCCGACTTCGTGACCGACGGATATGAATATGCCAGTCATTTCTATGAAGCCTATCATGCATGGAACAACTATTCGGCCGACCCTAAGAACATCAACAAGACGCAGGAATTCTCCCTCGGCTGGCTGGAAGACTTCAAAAGACGGAAGGAGCAGGGCATAACTGACGAGGTGACGGTCGATGCTACCGGCAAATATGTCTATTACGGCAACGAGGATTATTATGACGCCCTGTACAAGAAAACGACTTTCGCACAGGACCATAACTTGTCGGTGACCGGTAACAACGGGAAACTGAACTACTACGTTTCCGGACGGTTCTATGGCTACGACGGTTTGTTTCGCTATAATACCGACAATTATAAGATGATGAACCTGCGTGCGAAAGGTTCCGTACAGGTGTTCGACTGGCTGAAGATCGAGAACAATATGGATTTTTCCAATATGGATTACCATAACCCGATCAACGTCGGCGAAGGCGGCTCCATCTGGCGTAACATTTCCGATGAAGGTCATCCGACCTCGCCTATCTTCAACCCCGACGGTAGCCTGACTTTCTCGGCCGCTTATTCGGTCGGTGACTTTATCTATGGCAAGAACGGTATCGATACCAATAACAAGGTGTTGAAGAATACGACCGGCTTTACTGCTTCCTTTCTGGAAAACAAGTTGCACGTACGGGGCGACTTCACGTTCCGCAACACGGACGAGGGACAAACGCAACGCCGTATACCGGTTCCCTACAGCACGCACGAAGGGCAGACGGTCGAACTGAGCGCCAAATACAATGACTTGAAGGAAAGTAATATGCGGACCGAGTATATTGCGACCAACCTGTATGCCGATTATGAGGATACATTCGGTGATGCGCATTATTTCAAAGGTATGGTCGGTTACAACTATGAACAGTCAACTTATAAGAGCACATATGTGCAGCGTAACGGGTTGCTGCTCGACGATTCGGAAAACATCAACTTGGCGCTGGGAGATGCGATCACTACGTCGGGAGGTTATAACAGATGGCGCGTGGCAGGTGGCTTTTTCCGTCTGAACTATGCGTTCAAGGATCGCTATCTGTTGGAAGTGAATGGACGCTATGACGGTTCTTCCAAATTCCCGACCGATCAGCAATGGGCGTTCTTCCCTTCTGTCTCCGGTGGATGGCGCGTGTCGGAAGAGGCGTTCTGGAAGGTGAACCCGGATTTGTTCTCCAATCTGAAAATACGTGTTTCATACGGTTCGTTAGGGAATGGTAATGTTTCTCCCTATAGCTTCCTCGAGTTGTTGAGCATCAGCACTTCCGGTCGTGTCCTGAACGGTTTGAAGAACAAGTATACGAGTGCTCCTGCCGTCATGCCTGACGGACTGACCTGGGAAACGGCAACGACGACCGATGTCGGACTGGACTTTGGCATGTTGAACAACCGCTTGCAATTTAACGGTGACTATTACATCCGTAAGACAACGGATATGTACACGGTCGGCGAAACGCTTCCCGATGTGTTCGGCGCCTCTTCTCCCAAAGGCAACTATGCCGACATGACGACCAAGGGATGGGAAATCACGCTGACTTGGCGCGACCAGTTCACATTGGCGGAGAAACCGTTCAACTACGAGATCCGTGGTACGCTGTCCGACTATATCTCGACCATCGACCGCTATAACAACCAGACAGGTAACCTGGATGACTACTATGCCGGCAAGCGTGTAGGTGAAATCTGGGGATATGTGACTGAAGGGCTGTTCAAGGATCAGGCTGATATTGACAGCCATGCCGACCAGACACTGATCCAGTCTTCATCCAAGCGCATCACCTATCCGGGAGATGTGAAGATCAAGGACCTGAACGGTGACCATGTGATCGACTACGGCAATAATACCGTGGACGACCACGGTGACAAGACCGTGATCGGAAATGCGTTGCCTCGCTATGCGTATAGCATCAACCTTTCCGGTGACTGGAACAACTTCTTCCTTTCCGCCTTCTTCCAGGGGGTGGGTAAACAGGATTGGTATCCCAGTTCGGAATGTATTTTCTGGGGACAGTATAACCGCCCGTATAACAACATGCCTACTTGGCATCAGGGCAATTATTGGACAGAAGACAATACGGATGCTTATCTGCCCCGTTATGCCGGCTATAATGCTTCCCTGAAGTCTACACCGCAGACCCGCTACTTGCAGAATGTCGCTTATATCCGTCTGAAGAACCTGCAATTCGGCTACACCTTGCCACAGCCGATCGTTTCGAAAGCCAAATTGCAGAATGTACGGGTTTATATTTCGGCCGAGAATCTCTGGTGCTGGTCCCCGCTCTACAAGCATACGCGTGACCTCGACGTGACGAACATCTACGGTTCCGATCCCGACCTGACGGATGCCGATATGTCGTCCGGACTGAACGGGAACCGTGGTAGCGGTGACGGGAACAGCTATCCGCAGATGAAGAGTGTGAGTTTAGGTTTATCAGTAACATTTTAATTAAAGAACTATCAACGACATGAAACGGATTATATATTCTTTTGTATCAGTCTGTTTACTCCTTTCCTCCTGCTCAATGGACGAGACACCGCAGGCTTCGGTGGACAAAGACACAGTCTTCAGGACGGAGAAAGGGCTGGAAACATATTCCTATTCTTTCTATAATATGCTCCCTTCCGTCAGTGACGGTTTCAGGCAGGATGCCATGTGCGATTATGGAGCGGTGACCAGCTTCGACAACTTTATCCGCGAAGGGGCTTACTCGGCCGAGTTGAGCAGCGGGTGGTCGTGGAGCGATCTGCGCAACATCAACTACTTTATTGAGAACTGTACGAACGAGGCGGTCGATGAATCTGTCCGTAACAACTATATCGGCTTGGCCCGCTTTTTCCGCGCTTACTTCTATTACGAGATGGTAGTACGTTTCGGCGATGTGCCTTGGATAGACCGTACGTTAGGTGTGGACGACGAGTTGCTGTATGCTCCCCGCGATTCGCGGACTATCGTCATGGATCATGTGTTGGAAGACCTGGACTTTGCTTGTGAGAATATCTCGCGGACGAAGGACGAAACCGGTTCTCTGGTGACGAAATGGGTGGCTTATGCGTTGAAATCCCGTATCTGCCTCTTCGAAGCTTCTTTTCGCAAGTATCATACGGAGTTGGGATTGACCGACTCGGCCGACGAATGGTATCAGGAGGCTGTCCGTGCTGCCGAAACGGTTATGAAGGAAAGCGGCCATTCTATTTATACGGGTGAGGGTACGGATGCTTCTTTCCGCTCGCTGTTCATCAGTGATAAGCCGGTAACTAGCGAAGTAATGCTGGCGAGCTGCGCCGATGCCGGGCTGGCTGTGTTGGGCGAAGCTAACTGGTGGTGGACTTCAGGCACGTATGGAGCGCGTTTCAGTATGATCCGTACCTTTGTCAATACTTTCCTGAATACGGATGGGACACCGTTTACGGATCGTGCCGGTTACGAGACGATGGAGTTCTATGACGAATGCCAGAACCGTGACGCACGCCTTGCCCAGACGATCCGCACACCTGGGTATGAACGCGACGGGGTGCCTGCCGCTCCTAACTTCAACGGTTATTCCTATACGGGCTACCAACCGATCAAATATACGTTGGATGATACCAAATACGATGCCGGTGCTTTGAATACGAATGCGATTCCGTTGTTCCGTTATGCCGAAGTCCTGCTGAACTATGCCGAGGCAAAAGCCGAGTTGGGGACGCTGACGGATGCGGATTGGGCGAATACGGTCGGTGTGCTGCGTGCACGCGCCGGTATCACCGGCGGTCTTTCTGCCAAGCCAACCAAGGTGGATGCTTATTTCCAGCAAAACTATTTCCCGAATATTTCCGATCCGGTCATCCTCGAAGTGCGTCGTGAGCGTTCCGTCGAACTGGCTCTGGAGGGTTTCCGCTTCACCGACCTGAAGCGTTGGAAACGCGGTGAGCTGATGACGATGCGTTGGACTGGTATATATATTCCCGCCTTGAATGTCCAGATGGACCTCGACAAAGACGGTACGCCGGACGTGATCTTCTATAAGGGAGAGAAGCCGACCGGTCTGCCTGCTTCCTGTACGCCTGTTTCAGTAGGAGAGGGCACGCAGCAGGGATTGACCGGGGCGGATTCGGGTAACCTGACTTGGTCGGACGATGATCCGCGTATCTGGTACGACGATGGTCGCCAGTATTACTACCCGATCCCTCAGTCGGCAATCATCAAAAATGGAAACCTGAAACAGAATCCGGGTTGGTAAATGTGTAATCGATAAATGATAAGGATATGAAAAAGACGGTAAGTGTATTTGTTTCGGTCCTCCTGCTGGCAGCTTTGCTCCAGTCATGGGCCATGAAAGAATCCCATCCGGCCACAGGCGGGAGGAGCGAACTGAACGTGGCGACTTTCAACCTCCGTATGGATACGGAAAAAGATGGTGTGAATGCCTGGCCGAACCGCAAAGAGATGGTGAAAGGACTGATCCGTTTCCACGATTTCGATATCTTCGGGACACAGGAAGGGTTCAAGCACATGTTGGACGGGATTGCCGAGTTGGATGGGTATGCCTATATCGGTGCCGGGCGCGATGACGGCGAGGATGCGGGCGAACATTCCGCTATCTTCTATAAGACCAGTCGTTTCGATTTGTTGGACAAGGGGAATTTCTGGTTTTCCGAAACACCGGATGTTCCGGGCAAGGGCTGGGATGCTACTTGCTGCAACCGTATTTGTTCCTGGGGTAAGTTTCGCGATAAGGAGAGTGGCAAGGTGTTCTATTTTTTCAATTCCCATTACGACCATCAGGGGAAGGTGGCACGCCGGGAATCTTCCAAACTGCTGATCGCTCGTATTAAGCAGATTGCCGGAACGGATGCGACGGTCTTTGCGACGGGAGACTTCAATGCCGTTCCGACCGATGAACCGATGGTGACGCTAGCATCCGACGGTCTGTTGCTGGACTCGTATGACCTGAGCGAGCAGCCGCGTTATGGTACGGAAGGTACTTACAACAGCTTCAAGACGGATTCCGAGATGATGAACCGCATCGATTATATCTGGGTGACGAAGGGGACGAAGGTGAAAAAGTATGCTGTTCTCAACGATATGCAGTACGGTCGTTTCCCGTCGGATCATTTTCCCGTGATGATACAAGTCACGTTTTAAAGTTTATTTGAATGACAGGTACGGTGTGAGCCGTTTCTTGTCCGTATCTGTAAATTCTTCTATCAGTTGCAGGTTCTCCCATCCGGAGAGCCTGCTTTTTTGTTTCCGGAGCTGTTCGATCGCTTTTGCCTGTCGGTAGTCGAGGTAAGGGTGTTTGCGGAGAGCGGCGGCGGGTAAGGCGTTGACCTCTAACCGGCGTACATGGAGCGTGTCGGCAATGAACCAGGGGGCGAGGGCTTGGTAGCGTTCTTCATCGATCCCATACACTTCCGCCAACTGGCTGACATCGTAGAAGCCCCCTAAGAGTTCTCTGTATTTCATGATCCGCCGAGCGAAGGTGCTGCCGATGCCAGGGACTTTTTTCAGGATCGTGGTGTCGGCGGTGTTGAGTTCGACGAGGGTTCCCGGCGCGTACTTTTCCGTCCGGGGGTATGGGGTATATCCTTTCCTCTCCTTGCCTGTAGGGTAGGAGTCGTTACCTGTAAGGGTAAGACTTTTATCTTTAAGGGTATTCTTGGTTTTATGCGGATGAGGTCCGGATTCTTTCCGGATGAAATTTTTTCCCCCTTCGGATGTATTTTTTCCGGTGATGATCCGTCTTTCGCCCGGTGCTTGTCGGTTTTCCGTTCGATGGGCATCTGTCTGCGCTTCGATAGGCATCCGTTTCGTGTTTGTCCAAAGCAATAAGATCCAGGAAATAGTGATGAGGCAAAGGAGTAAAGCCAGTGCTCTCCGTTCGCCTTTGGAGAAGTAGAGAAGGTCGCGCCAGTTCATGGTAAGAAAGTATTTTTTCGAATGGTTTTGGTCTCCATAAGACAGTTATTATTAAATGAATACTATTTTACAAAGGTATAAGTTCCCTGCCGATATGCAAGGAACTTACGGGTTTATTTTAAAATAGTTTCTTCAGCTGGTCAAGCAGGCCGAGTTCGTTTAGGAATACGATGCCGATGGCGATCGGGGAAACGTATTTCATGAAGAAGACATAAATGGAGAAGAGACGGAACTTGATCGTCCCTTCGTTGGTCAGCTCGGCTTTCAGGATTTTCTTGTCGACACGTGTTCCGACGAAGATGCAGGTCAGCATTCCTCCTAACGGCAGCATGATCTTGGCCGTCAGGTAATCCAGTGCATCGAAAAAGATCAGTCCACCTATCGTGAACTCTTTTAATAATCCGAACGAGAGTGAACTGAGAATGCCTAAGATGAATACACCGATCGAAACGAGCCAAGCCGCTCTTTTCCTTGTCATACGGAACTCTTCATGGATATAGGCGGTCACCACTTCATGCAAGGAAATGGTAGAAGTCAGTGCCGCCATCGCCAGCAAGATATAGAAAATAAGCGACCACAAGCTGCTGAACGGTAACTGCTCGAATACATTGGGCAAAGTGATGAATACCAGTTGGGCGCCTGCCGATGGGGCAATCCCGAAGCTGAAGACTGCCGGGAAGATCATGATCCCTGCCAGGACTGCCACAAAAGTATTGATGATCGTCACCTGCCAAGCTGTTGCCAACATGTTGGTGTCTTTCCCGAAATAAGAAGAGTAGGTGATAAGGCAACCCATGCCGAGACTCAGCGAAAAGAACGCCTGCCCGACGGCACTCAGTACAACGGATGAAGTCAGTTTGCTGAAATCCGGTTTGAACAGGTACACCAGTCCCGCTTCTGCATTTGGCAGCGTGACGGAGCGTACACACATCACGACCAGGATAAAGAACAGGAGTGGCATCATGATCTTGGAGGCCCGTTCGATGCCTTTCTCCACACCTGAGGCAATCACGAAATGCGTCAGTCCGATAAAGACTGCTGTCCAGAAGATCGGCCGGAGTGCATTGGAAGAGAAGTTGTCGAAGCCGGCGGTAAAGTCCACACCCGGCGTACTGTAGAGGTTGCCGTTTACTGTCTGCCAGACGTATTCGAGTGTCCAGCCGGAAACGACCGCATAGAAGCCCAGGATCAGGAAAGCGGCCAGGATGCCGTTGTATCCGATCCAGCACCATTTCGTCCCGGGGGCCATTTTCTTGAACGAACCGACCGTATTGCTGCGGGAGTAGCGGCCGATAAAGAATTCGGTTACCATTACCGGAATTCCTAAGAATATCATGAAGAGAATATAGATAAGCAAGAATGCGGCACCGCCGTTCGTCCCTAACATATAAGGAAAACGCCAAATACTTCCCAGTCCTACGGCGCATCCTACGGTAGCTAGGATAACTCCGAGTTTACTACCGAATGTGACTCTGTTGTCCACCATGTTTGAATGAATAATTAAGAATTAAAAATTAAGAAATAATTGCCCTCTTTTCACTTTTAACTTTCCCCTTTCAACTGTTGAACCGTTCCGTCTTTGATATGGATCACGCGGTCTGTATCGGTTGCCAGTTGCTCGTCGTGTGTGACGATGACGAATGTCTGGTGCATCTGGTTGCGCAAGTCGAAGAAGAGCTTGTGCAGCTCTTCCTTGTTCTTGGTATCCAGGCTTCCTGATGGTTCGTCTGCGAGGATTACGGACGGGTTGTTGATGAGGGCGCGGGCAACGGCTACGCGCTGTTTCTCTCCGCCTGACAGTTCGTTCGGTTTGTGGGACATCCGATCGGTCAGGTTCATGAAGTCGAGAATCTCCTTCGCCCTTTTCTCGGCTACAGCCGGTTTTTCACGGGCGATCAGTGCCGGGATCATCACGTTCTCCAAAGCCGTGAACTCCGGGAGAAGCTGATGGAACTGGAAAACGAAGCCGATGTTCCGGTTGCGGAATGCCGCCAGTTTTTCTTCCGAAAGGCGGACGGTTTCGGTCCCGTTTATATATAGTTTGCCGCTGTCCGGAGCATCGAGTGTCCCGATGATCTGAAGCAGGGTAGTTTTTCCCGCCCCGCTCGGACCGACAATCGCTACGATCTCACCTTCGTCTATCGTCAAGTCGATTCCTTTCAATACTTGCAGGGAGCCGAAGCTTTTGGTTATTCCTTCTGTTTGTATCATATCAGTTGAAAGTTGAAAGTTGAAAGTTGAAAGTTGTATAAGGAAAAGAATAACTTCTCATTTTCAACTTTCAACTTTCAACTGGTTAATAACATATGAGGCTAAGTAGCATCCGAATATTGCCGGCATATAGGAAACGGTTCCGGTCGTTGTTCGTTTGCATTGTTCGCCTTCCACTTCTACGACGGCATCAGGATTGGCTATCTCGGTAGAGAAGACAACCGGAATCCCTTTGTTGACGCCCAGACCGCGCAGTCGTTTGCGTACGGCTTTTGCCAATGCGCAGTTGCAGGTCTTCGAGATATCCGCGATCCTGACTTGTGACGGGTCCATCTTGGCTCCGGCACCCATTGAGGAAACGACAGGGATATTTCTCTGATAAGCGTGATACAAGAGGAATACTTTCGGACTGAGGGAATCGATCGCGTCGACGACAAAATCGTACCGGGTCGCTGAAAGTACCTCTTCCGTCCGTTCGTCGCGCAAAAATTCGTTCAGGACGTTTAGTTTCAGACGGGGATTGATATCTAACAGGCGACGGGCTACGACTTCAGCTTTCGGCATCCCCAACGTCGAATGTAACGCCGGCAGTTGGCGGTTGATATTGCTTTCGTTCACCGTATCGGCGTCGACGATCGTCATGTGGCCGATTCCGGCGCGGCATATCTGTTCGGCTGCATAAGCTCCCACACCTCCTAGTCCCACTACCAGCACATGGCTATGTGCCAGCCGCTCCATCCGGTCGGCGCCTAACAAAAGTTCCGTCCGTGTGTTCCAATTGTAACTCATTAAAATGATTTTGGATGCAAAAGTAATAAATCAATCAGAAAAGCCCTGCTATTTAGTCATCTTTTAACGAAAAAGGGGCAATACACTCCGATTGTGAGAGATAAGGAATAATTCGTATCTTTGTCCGCAATAAATTCAAATACTTATGAAGATACAACTCTATTGGCTGCTTTTGGCAGCTTTATTGTTATTGTCTGGAAAAGCAGACGCCGCAAATAACAAGAAACCGTTTGTCATCCCTGAATTGCAGGAATGGAGAGGAGCTCAGGGGATGTTCACTCCTACGGCTACATCCCGGATCGTGTATACCGGAAAAGATCCCTCTGTAGCCCGTGTTGCCAATCAGTTTGCCGAAGACTACGAGCTGATGTTCGGCCGTCGGATGCAGGTCGTGCAAGGTCGTGCGGCTGCCGGCGATTTTGTGTTCTCCCTCTCGTCCGACAGCCGGTTGGGAGAGGAAGGCTACACGATGAAGATCACTGACCGCGTCACCGTTACTGCTCCTAAGAGCAAGGGGCTGTATTGGGCTACCCGCACGTTGCTACAACTGACCGAACAGCAGGGTAATCAGGCTTTGCCGAAAGGGGCAGCCCGTGATTATCCCGACTATGCGATCCGTGGTTTTATGATGGATTGCGGGCGTAAATTTATTCCAATGAGCATGTTACGTGATTATGTGAAGATGATGGCCTACTATAAGATGAACACATTCCAGATCCACTTGAACGATAATGCTTTCAAGCAATATTACAATCACGACTGGAACAAGACCTATTCGGCTTTCCGCCTCGAATGCGAAACTTTTCCCGGACTGACCGCCCGCGATGGCTATTATACAAAAAAGGAGTTTATCGCCCTGCAACAACTCGCCGATAGCCTGGGTGTGGAGATCATTCCGGAGATAGATGTCCCGGCACATTCGCTTGCTCTTACACAGTATAAGCCGGAGATCGGCAGCGAAGAGTATGGCATGGACCATCTTGACTTGTTCAAACCTGAAACTTATGAGTTCGTGGATGCTCTTTTCCGCGAGTACCTGGAAGGACGTAATCCCGTCTTTACCGGCAAACGTGTCCATATTGGAACGGACGAATATTCCAATAAAAAGCAGGATGTGGTGGAGAAATTCCGTGCTTTCACCGATCACTATATCCGTTTTGTGGAAGGTTTCGGTAAGCAGGCTTGTGTCTGGGGAGCTTTGACGCACGCAAAGGGTGAAACACCTGTAAAATCTGAAAACGTGCTGATGAGCGCTTGGTATAATGGGTATGCCGATCCGAAAGAGATGATCAAACAAGGCTATGACCTGATTAGTATCCCTGACGGGTATCTGTATATCGTTCCCGCAGCAGGCTATTATTATGATTACCTGAATACGGAAATGCTTTATAAAGAATGGACGCCCGCCCATGTAGGGAAAGAAGTGTTTCCCGAAAAGCATAAGCAGATCAAAGGCGGTATGTTTGCTGTCTGGAACGACCATGCGGGTAACGGCATCAGCACGAAGGATATTCACTATCGCGTGTTTCCTGCTATGCAGACGTTGGCTGTTAAGATGTGGACGGGAAAGGATTGTACGGTTCCGTATGCGGACTTTAACAGCGCCCGTATGGCGATCAGCGAAGCACCTGGCGTGAACGTGGCCGGACGTATCGGGACGGAGCCGCGTGCCGTCTACAACCTCGAAACTTTGAAGCCGGGAATGGAAACGGGGTTGAAAGAGATTGGCTATCATTATACCGTCTCTTTCGATATCAAAGCGGAGGCGGAGGAAAAGGGAACCGAATTGTTCCGTTCGCCTGATGCCGTCTTTTATCTGTCTGATCCGGCTTCCGGAAAGTTGGGATTTATCCGGGATGGATATCTGAATACCTTCAACTACCAGTTTTATCCAGAAGAGACCGCATCGGTAACCATTACTGGGGACGAGAAATCTACGCGGCTTTACATCGACGGTAAGTTGAAAGAGGATCTGGCTATCCGGAAACAGTATTTCAATGGAGGAAAAGATTCGATGAATTATGTCCGCACATTGGTATTCCCATTGGAAAAAGCGGGAAATTTCAAGAGCTCGATCCGTAATGTGGAAGTGCTGAACTATTGCAAGCCGGAGATGTAGGTTTAACTGGTGACAATTGTGGAATTATAGACGGGGCGTGTGGATTTTTTCTACACGCCCCGTTTGTTTTATGGGGTGACTTCCCGCTTTGTAAGCACTTTTCTCTGCTTGAATGCATAATTTTTGTAAAAACCATTTGTTGGAATTGCTGA
>ENA-UERX01001497-UERX01001497.1-human-gut-metagenome-genome-assembly--contig:-NODE-1497-length-14025-cov-5.419200_pt1 | contig 14025 bp, 11 predicted proteins | sample MGYA00242992_ERZ507993 | MGnify/ENA primary metagenome ERZ507993 (study PRJEB26167, sample SAMN06115487) | human gut metagenome | host: Homo sapiens | place: China:Chongqing | collected 2015-04-10... | reverse complement strand
CATGGTTCTGTGCCTCGCGCAGTACCGGGGATTACTGTTGGCCACGAAATGGTAGGCATTGTAGAGAAAGTAGGAGACAGAAGAAGCGGGAAACAGTCAGCAGGGGCAGACGGATGAACCGGAAACGGAACATAACACTGGGGATGTTCCAAACAATGAAATGCAGGAACTTGAACTTGCCGATTTTCAGAAACTTCAGAATAAATTGTATGCGGTTGGAAAAGAAGCAAACAAGTTTATCGTGACGGTAACCGGTGTGAAGAGCGATACCGACTGGTTTAATAACCCATATGAGAGTAAGGGGCAGGCTTCCGGTATCATTGTAGCGGAAAATGGCAGGGAACTGCTGGTTTTAACAGAACGCAAGGCGATTGCGGATGCACAGGAAATCTATGTCACATTTATTAATGATGCTGTCGTGAAAGCTGAAATGAAAAAATACGATGGCAATACAGGGATAGCTGTGTTAAGCGTAAAGGCGTCAGAACTTACCGAAAGTACAAAGAATGCGATCGCAGTTGCAGTTCTTGGAAATTCACTGACTGTTACGCAGGGAACGATCGCGATCGCGATCGGAAGTCCGCTTGGAACCAATTATTCAATCCTGACTGGAAATATTACATCCACCACGAACAGTATTTCTACGATAGATCATAATTACAGTGTGTTTACGACAGATATTGTAGGAAGCAGCAACGGAAGCGGAGCACTTGTCAATGTAGATGGCGAGATCATTGGAATCGTGATGCAGGGATACAGCAGTGCGGGGGATGAAAATACGCTGACAGCGATCTCTATTTCCGAGTTAAAAGCATTGATTGAGATGCTGTCAAACGGACAGGATATCCCTTACTTTGGACTTGAAGTGACAACGGTTACAGCAGCGATCGAACGTGAATATGAGATACCGAAAGGTGCATATATCAAGGATGTATGTATGGATTCACCGGCAATGGCTGCCGGACTTCAGAGCGGGGATGTCATTACGGAGATTGACGGGGATGAGATTCTTACGGCAGAAAATTATGAAAAAAAACTGCTTTCGTTAAAGCCGGAAGATACGGTGGAAGTGAAGATTGAGCGGCAGGGACCGGAAGGTTATACGGAAATCACCTGCACGGTAGAAGTCAGTGTACTGCCATAGAGATGTGAACCAGATACAGGCATGTATTTTAGAAGCAGAAATGCGGATGCGGCCATGCATGTCAGAAACAGAAATGTGGACACCGGTATGCGTTTTAGAAGCAGAAATGCGGATACAGGCATAATAATTTTAGAAAATAAAAGCAGGAATAAGGAGTAGTATGAAGTATATTGAGAGCCTCAGAGAGGGCGAGCGAATTAATGAAATCTATCTATGTAAAGTAAAACAGTCTGCACTGACAAAGGCAGGAAAACCTTATGATACATTGATCTTACAGGACAAAACGGGCACACTGGATGCGAAGATCTGGGAGCCTGGTTCTGTTGGAATCGACGAGTTCGATTCACTGGATTACATAGCCGTAATGGGTGATATCACCAGCTTTCAGGGCAATTTACAGCTGAATGTAAAGCGCGTCCGCAAGGTGCAGGAAGGGGAGTATGATCCAAAAGATTACCTTCCGGTCAGCGATAAGGATATCGACCAGATGTATGAGGAGTTAAAAGGCCTGATTGCGAGCATCAAAGAAGTGCATTTAAAGAAGCTGTTAGAGAGCTTTTTTGTGGAAGATGCAGATTTTGAAAAACGCTTTAAATTCCACTCTGCTGCAAAGACTGTGCACCACGGATTTGTCGGTGGTCTGCTTGAGCACAGCTTAAGTGTGGCAAAGCACTGTGATTATTTTGCAGGCTGTTATCCGATGTTAAACCGCGATCTTTTGATCACGGCAGCTATTTTCCATGATATCGGAAAATTAGAGGAGCTTTCTGTATTTCCTGAAAATGATTACACGGATGACGGACAGCTTTTAGGACATATTATTATTGGAACTGAGATGGTAGGTGACAGAATCCGCACGATCCCGGATTTTCCAAAGGGACTGGCAAGTGAATTAAAACATTGTATTTTAGCGCATCATGGCGAGCTTGAGTTTGGATCTCCGAAAAAACCGGCACTGCCGGAAGCATTAGCACTCAGCTTTGCAGATAATATTGATGCAAAGATGGAAACGGTACGCGAGATTTTCAGTAATGTGCCGGAAAACAATCAGGAATGGCAGGGGTATAACCGTCTGCTTGAGAGCAATATCAGACGCTCCGGGAAATTATAATTATGCAGAAAAATGATATCATAAAACTGAAAATCGAAGATATGGGCGTAGACGGCGAAGGAATTGGAAAATACGAAGGCATGACCTTTTTCGTCAAAGATGCGGTGCTTGGAGATGAGATCGAAGCCCGCATCACTAAGATGAAAAAAAATTATGGTTATGCGCGGGTGGAAAAGATTCTTACGCCGTCTGAATTTCGTGTGATGCCTCAGTGTGAGCTCCATAGAAGATGTGGCGGATGTCAGATACAGGCACTGGACTATCAAAAACAGCTGGAATTTAAGCAGAATAAAGTGCGTGGGAATCTGATCCGTATCGGTGGTTTTGCACCGGAATTTATCGACCATATCATGCTTCCGGTTGTCGGAATGAAAGAGCCGTACCGTTACCGGAACAAGGCACAGTTTCCAATCGGTGCGGATAAAGATGGCAATCCGGTGGCCGGTTTTTATGCAGCGCGCACCCACAGTATTATTCCGGTCAGTGACTGTAAACTGGGGGTGGAAGAAAACCAGGTCATTTTAAGAGAAATCCTTTCTTATATGAAAGAATGTCATGTGACACCTTACGATGAGAATACAGCTAAGGGACTGATTCGTCATGTGCTGATTCGTTATGGGTTTTCCACAAAAGAGATCATGGTCTGTGTGATTATCAACGGAAATACGCTTCCTAAGGTGGAAAAACTACTTGACAGGCTGGTTGTCATCAAAGGAATGAAGAGCATTTCCATCAATCAGAATACAAAGAAAACAAATGTGATCCTCGGGGATGTGACGAAATGTATCTGGGGTGATCCGTACATTACCGATATGATTCATCTCTGCGATACGAAGGATTTTTCCCTGACCGATACTGCGGTCGCATATCATATTTCGCCGCAGTCATTTTATCAGGTCAATCCGGTACAGACAGAAAAACTCTACAGCCTTGCGCTCGACTATGCGGGACTGACCGGAAAAGAGACCGTGTGGGATCTATATTGCGGCATCGGCACGATTTCACTTTTTCTTGCACAGAAAGCGGGAAAAGTTTATGGGGTGGAGGTCGTCCCACAGGCAATCGAGGACGCGAAGAATAATGCGGCGCTCAACGGTATCAATAATGCTGAGTTTTTTGTAGGAAAAGCAGAGGAAGTGCTGCCGGCATTTTATGAAAAAAAGAAAGACACAGATGCAGATATGCTGCACCCGGATGTGATCGTGGTCGATCCGCCGCGAAAGGGGTGCGATGGTGTATGTCTTGAGACGATGCTTAAGATGCAGCCGGAGCGGATCGTGTATGTAAGCTGTGATTCGGCGACGTTAGCGAGGGACCTTAAGGTGCTTTGTGAGGGCGGATATGAGCTTCGTAAGGTGAGGGCGGTGGATCAGTTTGGGAATACTACACATGTGGAGACTGTAGTCTTACTTTCCAAGGGCGCTAAAGATCCGGTGGATCTTTGCTCAGCGCGGACCGAAGTGGAACGGAGAATGGTCGACAGCAGAAAAGTGAAGGTGGACTTCTCTCTGGAGGATATGGATTTATCTGAATTCAAAGGAAAAGCGACATATGAGCAGATAAAGGCATATGTATTGGAGCAGACAGGACTTAAGGTTTCATCACTGTATATCGCACAGATTAAGAAGAAGTGTGGACTGGATGTCGGTGAGAATTTCAATCTGGCTAAATCAGAGAATACGAGACAGCCACAGTGTACAACGGAGAAGGAAGAGGCGATTATGCAGGCGTTTAGTCATTTTGGCATCTTATAGATTGTGGATAAGCAGCATCGTGTGTTAAAAATATAGTAAAGTATGGGGAAAAGGACATTCCGGAACTGTAGATTTTACAGGTAAGGGGATGTCCTTTTTGCTGATATGGAAGTGTTCAAGGGACAAGGTAATGATACTAATATTAAGTATTGACAGGAATGATATCTATCTTCTCTATTGTTACTTGTTCTGATTTCTCCATTCCCGTGGGGAGACACCATAAATATTTTTAAATGCACGGGAAAAATGAAGCTGATTTTCGTATCCGACAGCGGAACTGATGTCCGCAATAGATAAGGATGTCAGCTTTAACAATTCGGTAGCCTTTACCATGCGGTAGTTCATAAGAAATTCCTGCGGAGAGCGGCCAATTGAGTTGCGGAAGATTTTCCCCAAATAACTCCGGTTGATGCCACATACCGCAGCGATATCTTCGATCGAGATATTATTCTGAAAATTCTGTTCCATATAATTGATCGCTTCTTTTATATAATAATCACTCATGCGCCCACTGGAAACTAGCTTAGTAGATTTTGCTGACTGCAGCAGATAATCCATAAATAAATACAGATGGCCAATGAGATGAAAAGAAGATTCATGAGAATGATTTACAATATAAAGCATTTCATCAGCAAGTTTTTCACGCAATTCTTTGGAGTGTGAATGATAAATGGGCGCATCTTTACACAAATCTGTGACACTTAAAGCTTCTTTTATACGCAAGCCATCAAATTCAATCCACATATATTCCCAGGGAAGCTGTTTATCGGCAATGTAGGTGTTGATCTGACCGGGAAAAATAATAAATCCCTGCCCGCTTTTTATGGAATAGGTCTGTGTTTCACCTTTTGCATTGTCAGCCATAAGGGTTCCGGTTCCGGAAAGAATATAGTGAAACAGGTAGTGGTTGCGTGTTGCAGGCCCGAATGAATGGCCGGGATCACACTGTTCATATCCAAACTGATACATACACAGATCAATAAAATTTTCATTTGGAAAAATATTAAATAATATATTGCCCATAAAATACTCCTTATATACCAAAATGCTATATCAATGTCTATTATAACATAAAATATCGCATTGTGATATAAAATTAAAAAAATGATGATATTTGAGGACTCATAAAGGTATGTTATAATCAGAATATCAAAAGAGTAAGCGGATATATTGAAAAAAAGGAGAGAAGAATATGGCAAAAAGAAGTATTTTCCGCAGTGTTGCGGCGGTGCTTGCACTTGGCATGTGTATGACGGGTCTTGCCGGATGCGGAAGTGAAAAAAGGGCAGACGGGAAAACAGAAATCGAAGTGGTTTCCTACAAACCGGAAGCAGTTAAGGCATTTGAAAAGATTGAAAAGCGGTTCAATGAAACACATGATGACATCCATCTGACGATTTCATCTCCAAACGAAGCAATGACCATTTTAAAGACACGTTTTATCCGGGAGGATTATCCGGATATCATCGCAATCGGAGGAGACAGCAACTATTCCAACTTTTTAGATGCAGATCTGTTTGATGATATTTCCGATCTGGATGAAGTCCAGACCGTAAAACAGGCATATCTGGATATGGATAAGGAACTGGAGTTTATTCCAAAGGATGGCACGTATGCACTTCCATATGTGGCAAACGCGGCAGGAATTTTATATAACAAAGATCTGTTTGAGGAAAATAGCTGGAAAGTTCCGACCACCTGGCAGGAATTTACCACACTGTGTGATGAAATAAAACAGAGCGGAACACTTCCGCTGTATCTGGGCTTTAAAGATACCTGGACCTGTCTGGCTCCGTGGAATGCGCTGGCAGTCGGACTTACCGATTCGGATACCTACAATCAGGTAAATATGGGAAATACCACATTTTCCGATACGTATGGACCGGTAGCAGAAAAGATGCGTGCGCTTTTGGATTACGCCGAAAAAAATCCGTATGCATACGGTTATAACGATGCCTGTACAGCATTTGCCCGCGGGGAATCTGCCATGTATCCGATCGGAAGCTATGCGATTCCCCAGATTAAATCGGTCAACCCGGACATGAATATCGGCTCTTTTACATTTCCTGCAAATGATAACGAATCAGACAATGTATTAAATTCAGGAATTGATCTGCAGTTTTCCGTAATGAAAGCATGCAAAAATAAAGAGGCTGCATATGAAGTTTTAAAATATCTGTATGACGATGAGACCATTCAGATTTATCTGGATGATCAGGGCGGAATTGCCTGCAAAGACGGGGATTTTGCAATTCCGGAAACACTCGAGGATATGCGTCCTTACATTGAAAACAACCGCATGGCAGATTATCAGGATCACCATTATCCGAGTGAGATGAGTGTGGATGCCATGATCCAGACGTTCCTGCTGGATACAAGCGACAATGCACAGGAAAAGTTTTTGAAAAAATTTGATTCCGACTGGAAGCGCTACAACCGGGATCTGATTCGGAAAGTACAGGATTATCAGAAAGAACAGGGGGATGCACAATGAAAAAGAAAATGTCAAACAGGGACAAAACATTCTGGGCGGTTATCATACCGGTTGTAATCTTATTTTTTGCATTCAATACACTTCCAATGATCAAAGGTGTGATTTACAGTTTTACCAATTATAAAGGATACGGAACTTACGATTATGTCGGGATCAGGAACTATGCAGATCTGTTTACGGATTCCCGCGTGGGAAAAAGCTATTTGTTTACGTTTAAATATGCACTGGCAGGAACGATACTGGTAAATGTGCTAAGTCTGATCATGGCAGTTGGATTAAACAGTGCAATCCGTTTTAAAAGTGCATTGCGCGGTATTTATTTTGTACCGAATATTTTAGGAGGACTTGTCATCGGCTATATTTTCAGTTTTATTTTTACTTACATTCTTCCAACTGTGGGAAATGTGTTCCATATTGGATTTTTACAGAACAGTATTCTTGCAAGTGAAAAATATGCATGGATTGGTGTGCTGATTGTTGGTGTATGGCAGGCAGTTGCCATGAATACCATCATCTATATTTCCGGTCTGCAGACTGTACCGGAGGAAGTCTACGAGGCGAGTATGCTTGACGGAGCCAGTAAATGGAAGCAGTTCTGGAAAGTAACATTTCCACTGGTGATGCCGTTTGTGACGATCAATCTGGTACTGAGCACAAAGAATTTCCTCATGGTATTCGACCAGATCATGTCATTGACCAAGGGAGGTCCGGCACAGAGCACCGAATCCATCTCTTACCTGATTTATAAAAATGGTATGGATGGCGGACAGTTTGGATTCCAGAGTGCGAATGCAGTCATTTTCTTTATTGTGATCGTGGCGATTTCACTTTTCCAGATGACAGTCATGAATAAGAAGGAGGAGCAGTTATGATGAAAGAAAAACAGAAAACAAACTGGGTACTTACGATTGTTCTGATTTTGGGGACGGTTACGGTATTTTTCCCGCTGTATATGGCAGTGATCATTGCGTTTAAGAAACCGAGTGAGATGACAAACGATGTGGCGGGAGCACTTTCTTTCCCAAAACAGTGGAGTTTTGAAAATTTCCGTCAGGCAATGGAAGTGACCGATTTCTGGCACTCTCTTGGAAACAGTTTACTGATCACACTGGCAACGATCGTACTGGCAATCCTGATCCACTCAATTGCAGGCTACGTGATCGGACGCGGCATGGCAAGAAGAAAAAGTTTCCGATTTATCTATCTGTATATTGTCAGCGGAATGTTTGTTCCGTTTTCCATCTTAATGATGCCTCTGGTAAAGCAGACGGCGCATATGGGACTTGGAAACCGCGCGGGTGTCATTCTGTTGTATCTGGTATTTTATATGCCAATGAACGTCCTTCTTTACAGTGGGTACTTAAAAAATATTCCGATAGCGCTGGAAGAGGCGGCAGATATTGACGGAGCAAGCACATGGACTACTTACTGGAAAGTGGTCTTTCCAATGATGATGCCAATGCATGCAACAGTTGCAATCCTGACAGCTCTTGGAACGTGGAATGATGTTATGACACCGCTTGTGATCATGTCTGGAACCGGACAGAATACGCTGCCGCTTGCACAGCTTAATTTCCAGACACAGTTTGGAACCAATTACAATCTGGCATTTGCTTCCTATATTCTGGCACTGATTCCAATCCTTATTTTCTATGTGATTTGTCAGAAACAGATTTTAAACGGTGTGGCAAACGGTGCAGTCAAAGGATAAAAATAAAACGAGGTGATTTCTATGGCAATTATATACAATCCAAATAAAAAAATATTTAACCTGCATACGGTGCATACAACTTATCAGATGCAGGTCGATCCACTGGGATATCTGCTGCATCTGTACTATGGAGATAAAACAAACAGCCCCATGGATTATGTTTTAACCTATGCAGACCGTGGATTTTCCGGAAATCCTTATGCAGCGGGCATGGACCGCACCTATTCTCTGGATGCGCTGCCACAGGAGTATCCTTCCATTGGAACTGGGGATTACCGCAATATTGCGCTGAATATCAAAAATGAAAAAGGGGTGGAAAGCGCAGATCTGCTTTTTAAAAGTTATGAGATCCGAAGCGGCAAATACCAGTTACAGGGACTTCCGGCTGTCTGGGCAGACAAAGAGGAAGCACAGACACTGGAAATTGTCCTTGCAGACGAAAACGCACAGGTTGAAGTTCATCTGCTGTATGGTGTTTTGGAAGAAAACGATGTCATTACAAGGAGCGTCCAGATTAAAAATACGGGAACCGGGCAGATTACGATCGAAAAGGCAGCGGCAGCCTGTCTGGATTTTGTACAGGGAGATTTTGATGTCCTGCGGTTTTATGGAAAGCATGCCATGGAGCGCAATCTGGAGCGTACGCCGTTGGGGCATGGAACCATTGCGTTTGGCAGCCGCAGGGGAACGTCAAGCCATCAGTATAATCCGGCAGTGATTTTGGCAGAAAAAGGAACAACAGAGACCGCAGGCAGCTGCTATGGAATGCTGTTTGTATACAGCGGAAATTTCTACTGTGAGGCAGAAAAAGATCAGTTTAACCAGACGCGCCTGCTTCTCGGATTGAATGAAGAACTGTTTTCCTATCCGCTTGCGGAAGGAGAAACCTTTACGGTACCGGAAGTCATTTTGTCTTATTCGGCAGACGGATTGTCTGCACTGTCGCAGCAATATCATAACTGCATCCGCAACCATGTGTGCCGCAGCAAATATGTCCATATGCAGCGCCCGGTGCTGATCAACAGCTGGGAGGCAGCCTATTTTGATTTTACGGGAGATACGATCGTGGATCTGGCAAAAGAAGCCGCTTCCCTTGGAATTGATATGGTAGTGATGGATGACGGCTGGTTTGGGAAAAGAAACGATGATAATTCTTCCCTTGGGGACTGGCAGGTCAATGAAAAGAAACTGGGGGGAAGCCTGGCAGAGCTTATTACCCGTGTGCATAATCAGGGGGTGAAATTTGGCATTTGGATTGAGCCGGAGATGGTCAATGAAGACAGCGACCTTTACCGGGCACATCCGGACTGGGCAATTCAGATTCCGGGGAAAAGGCCGGTGCGCTCGAGAAACCAGTTACTGCTTGATTTTTCCAGAAAAGAAGTGCGCGACTGTGTATTTGAGCAGATTTGTGCCGTGCTGGATCAGGGAAAAATTGATTATGTCAAGTGGGATATGAACCGCAGTATGGCAGATGTCTATGCCGGAAATCTGTCCTATGATTACGTGCTTGGTGTCTATGATTTTATGGAGCGCCTGTGCAGCCGGTATCCGGATCTTCTGCTTGAGGGATGCAGCGGTGGCGGCGGCAGATTTGACGCAGGAATGCTTTATTATTCCCCGCAGATCTGGTGTAGTGACAATACCGATGCAATCAACCGCACAAGGATCCAGTACGGAACTTCGTTTTTCTATCCGGTTTCCGCAATGGGGGCGCACGTTTCGGCGGTGCCGAACCACCAGACCGGACGGGTGACAAGTTTCCACACCCGCGGGGTGACAGCGATGGCAGGAACCTTCGGTTACGAATTAAACCCGGCGCTTTTATCCGATGAGGAAAAACAGCAGATCCGGGAGCAGATTAAAACATACAAGAAGTATGAAACACTCATTAACGAGGGAACCTACTGGCGGCTGTCCGATCCGTTTATGGATGAAATTGCGGCATGGATGACGGTATCAGAGGAACAGGATCATGCATTAGTCAGCGCAGTGCGTCTTAGGGCAGAGGCAAATCAGGCAGCCGTTTATGTCCGCCTGCGTGGGTTAAAACCGGATGCCGTGTATCTGGAAGAACAGAGCGGCAGACAGTATACCGGTGCGGCACTGATGCATGCGGGAATTCCGCTTCCGCCGTTTACCGGGGAATATGAGGCATATCAGTTTGCTTTTACAGAACTGAAAGAGGCGGGAAGATTATATGAAAAAGTGCAGAAATTGTGTGACGGGAATGCCGAAAAACGGGTGGTCATCAGCATTTACGGTGGCTCCGGTTCTGGAAAAACAACACTTGCAACGGCATTGCAGCAGTACTTTTTAAATGACGGAACCGGATGTTATCTGCTCTCGGGCGATGATTATCCACACCGGATTCCAAAACGCAACGACGAAGAACGGCTGCGTGTGTATAAAGAAGCCGGGGAAGACGGACTGCGTGGATATCTCGGGACAAAGAAAGAGATTGACTTCGACCGGATCAATGAAGTGCTTGCGGCATTTCATGAGGGAAAAGATACGATCACATTGCGGCATTTGGGACGGGAAGATGGTGAGATTTCATCAGAAGAAACCGATTTTTCAGGAATATCTGTATTGCTTCTGGAGTGGACGCACGGAGGCAGTGACGATTTACATGGTGTGGATCTATCCGTCTTTCTGGAAAGTTCCCCGGAGGAGACAAAGGAGCGGCGCATCCGCAGAAACCGCGACGAGAATGCCGCAAGCCCGTTTATCTGCCGTGTGGTGGAACTGGAACAGGAAAAACTCGAAGTGCAGCGCAAAAATGCAGGATTGATCGTGGGAAAGGACGGAAGTGTTTATGAACAGTAAACCGATGCTCAATGCATATCCAGACAGTCTTGGAGGAAATCTTGGGGATATCGTAACATTGCTGAAAACGGAGGCTTTGCAGAATGTATTTTCTTCTTTTTACATTCTGCCGAGCCTGTACCATTCCGATCTCGACCGGGGATTTTCCGTGATCGACTATGACCTGAATGAGCAGCTTGCCAACCGGAAAGACCTTGAACAGTTAAAGGATATGGGAATCGACCTGAAACTGGATTTTATTTTAAACCATGCTTCCGCACAGTCTCCGCAGTTTCGGGATCTTGTGGAAAAAGGGGAGGCTTCTGCGTACCGCGATTTTTTCATCGATTGGAACCATTTCTGGGAAGGGCATGGAACCATGACGGAGGAAGGCTATATCCAGCCGGATGAAAGCTGCCTGAAGCAGATGTTTTTCCGCAAACCCGGGCTGCCGATCCTGATGGTGGAATTTCCGGATGGAAAAAAAGTGCCGTACTGGAATACCTTTTATCAGGAGGTGCATGGCAGACAGTATCTCGGGCAGATGGATGTAAACATCCAGTCACCAAAAGTGTGGGAGTTTTATCGTGAAACACTGGAAAAAATAGCCTCTTACGGTGCAACAATCGTGCGGCTGGATGCTTTTGCCTATGCGCCGAAAGCACCGGGAAAGAAAAACTTTCTCAATGATCCGGAGACGTGGGAACTTTTACAGAAGATCCATACGTTGGCAGAACCTTTGGGACTTACGCTTTTGCCGGAGATCCACGCAGCGTATGATGAAAAAATATATGAGACACTTGCAGAAAAAGGCTATGCAACCTATGACTTTTTCCTGCCGGGACTGGTCATTGATGCGATTGAGAACCGGCGCGGAACGTACCTTGCGGCATGGGCAGAGGAGATCGTGGCAAAGAAGATCTCCACGGTCAACATGCTTGGCTGTCACGATGGCATCCCGCTTCTGGATTTAAAGGGGCTGCTTCCGGAAGAGGAGATCCAGTCATTGATTGACCGGATCGTATCCCGTGGAGGCATGGTCAAAAATTTACATGGACAAAAGAATCTGTATTATCAGGTAAACGCTACATATTACAGTGCATTGGGAGAATCGGATGAAAAAATGCTTCTGGCGCGTGCCATACAGATGTTTATGCCGGGCAAACCTCAGGTCTGGTATCTGGATTTGTTTGCCGGAAAAAATGACCACGAAGCGGTGCGGCGCGCGGGAGAATCCGGACATAAGGAAATCAACCGGACAAACCTTTCCACTGATCAGATCGCGGAAGACCTGAAAAAAGATGTGGTTCAAAAACAGCTTGCGTTAATCCGCATGCGAAATACCCATAAAGCATTTTCGGAAGGCGCAGAGGTAGCAATCTCCGGAGGGGAGAGCTCTCTGCAAATCCGATGGGAATATAATAGTGCATTTGCAACATTAAATGTAAATTTTGAATCAGGAACATATACAATAGTAGAAAGCAGATAGTTAAGTTGGGCTGTCGATTGTACATGAAACCTAAACTTTATAATGGAAATAATCATAGATGAAACAAGCCACATAGGGATAATGCTCGGTGGCTTGTTTTGAAAATGGATAATTTGAATCTTATAACTTCGGATTTCGTCTTCTCAGTTTCCGATGTTCCTTTGCCGGCTTGGAACGTGAAAATATTTCTTTTAAGGTCTGTTTCTCTTCGACAGAAAGCTGGGTAATTTTCATTTCCAAATTTTTGCAGAACAAAAGGAGTAGTCCGTTAATATAAGCATCATTAGAGGCTTCGGGAGTATCCTCTGTAGCAATCTGAGTTGGAGAAGTAAAAGCATCGGTGGAATCGGCACCGAGTTCGTTCAGTTTATATCTCATCACATCAAGAAAAGCGTTTGCTATCTGAATGCCTTTATCATTAAATCCATCAATATAGATTCCCAGGTCGGTCATGAATTTGTGGAAGCTTTCATGAGAGAGTAATTCTGATAATAACCGTGGATTATATTTTTCATCAGTCAGTATTTGGACTGCATCATCATTGAGATGCAGATCGGATACTGACTTATTTGTATGTTCACGTAGTTCGGTTCGGCAAAGAAGATAATCGGTGCTTACTTGATAAAAGTCTGCAAGCGTCAGTAGATTGCCAAGTGACATATCTACATTTTCATCTTTCTCATAGTTGCCAAGTGTGGAACTTGGGATGCCGGTAGCATCAGACAATTCCTGCAATGACATTCTTTTTTCTGCGACTCTCAAATCTTTCAGCCGTTCCGGTATGGTAAGCCTTGTGTGCATAGTACATTCCTCGTTTCACAGATATAGATAGACTACCATGATATTGGTGCAGAATAAAGTGAATTCGAATTCATGTCTTATCCAGAATATTGGAAAAAATCATAAAGAGGATATTTTTCCAGCATCTTGGATATACCGGATTCGTATAAAAATTTTGAGAAAATAGTTTCATACAATGAATCGGAAAGGAGTACAAAAATTATGGAATGTTGTAAATGTATCAAGAAAATCAATTTAGAAGCATGACGAATGAGGCAAAGGCACTTTATATGATTTTGTTGGATCGGCGTTGCTTATCGGAGAGTAATGGTGATGCATGGCGAGATGAATATGGAGCTACATTTATCATTTTTACAATCAAAGAAATGATGAAGCTGTTGCATCTGGGAAATAAGAAAATTAACAAGATGCTGAAGGAACTGGAGGTACATAATCTGATTTATCGAAACCATCAGGGATTAGGAAAGCCGAATAAGATATATGTATATGACTTGTTGAAAGCAGATAACTCGAATTGGCTGCCAAAGCAATTTAAGCACAGAAAGGGGCGGACAGGGGAATGGAGAAAACTGTAACACTTGAAGAGGCATTAAAAAGAATTGAGGAGTTGGAAAAAGAGAATGCAGAACTTCGGGAGGAATTGGAGCAGACCGGTAAGATAAAGGAAGTGTATATTGCCCGTTACCTGGACAGATGTGTGATTTATCTTGATA
>ENA-UERX01001491-UERX01001491.1-human-gut-metagenome-genome-assembly--contig:-NODE-1491-length-14058-cov-5.607181_pt1 | contig 14058 bp, 9 predicted proteins | sample MGYA00242992_ERZ507993 | MGnify/ENA primary metagenome ERZ507993 (study PRJEB26167, sample SAMN06115487) | human gut metagenome | host: Homo sapiens | place: China:Chongqing | collected 2015-04-10... | reverse complement strand
AAGGGCTTCATCGGGGTGAACTGCTCAGGCAGGAGTATGCTCTTGATGTATATGAACGGTATCACAGGTTAGAGGAAATCATGGAATACGTGACCGTCACTCATAGGGACGAGCTTATGACTTTAGCGTCATCGGGTGAAAAAGGAGATGCCTGCTCAGGTGATTTATACTACAAAAGAGCTGAGCTTATCACATCAGTCATTACTGAAAAATACAGCCTGCTTGAGGAAAGCTTCCTCGATCATATGGTTGAAGAAATTTATTCTAAAATTTATAGTGATATTGTCGAAGAATAGTGCTATAATAATAACAATTTATTTTTTATGAGGTGAACAAAATGAAAGAACTGCAAGATCGAATTCTCAAGGATGGCCAGGTAATTGGCACAAACATCTTAAAGGTCAACAAATTTATCAACCATCAGGTAGATCCGGTGCTTATGGAGCACATCGGTGAGGATTTCGCAAATCACTTTGCCGATAAGGGAATCACAAAGGTTGTCACAATAGAGAGCTCAGGAATTGCTCCTGCACTTATGGCAGCAGCCAAGATGAATGTACCGCTTGTTATTTTAAAGAAGCAGCCTTCAAAGACATTACATAATGATTTATATCAGACACAGGTTACTTCATTTACAACAGAGAAGAGCTATGAGCTTACACTCTCACGCGATGTTATCTCAGAGGATGACAATATTCTTTTGATTGATGATTTCATGGCTGATGGAGAGGCTGCTACAGGTGCCATCAGACTTCTTCGCATGGCTCACGCTACAGTTGCCGGTATAGGAATCCTTATTGAGAAGTCATTCCAGCCTGGTAGAAGAAAGATCAACGAGCAGGGCTATGAGGTTTACTCACTTGCACGTATCAAGTACATGGATGAGTATCAGATAGATTTTATTGAAGAAAATTAAAATAAGATTTAATATTTAAAATCAATACATATTATACACAAAATCCACTACCCTATTTACAGATTTATGAGTCTGTCAATGAGTAGTGGATTTTTATTATTGTTAAAGTATATGTTTTATGCTAAACTGCCGGATTATGCTCCGAAATCGAAAAGTGAAAGCTGGTTTGACTCCGGCAGTGAACCAAGCAGTCCCAAATCTGACATGAGGTCTACGGCTGTTCGCGATACATGAGTTCTCTCCCTGAAATCATCCTTTGAGAGGAATGGTCCGTCCTTTGCCGCTTCCGAAATATAAATAGCGGCATTGTCGCCTAGTCCGTCAATACTGTTTATGGCCGGCATGAGCTTACCGTCAATTATCTGGAAACGGTTAGGGTGAGCCCTGTATATATCAAGAGGCATGAAATCAAAGCCTCTGGCATACATCTCCTGTACGATACGCATGTCCTTAAATACATCCTGCTCCTTGTTTGACAGCGTGTCTTTTCTTTTCTTATAGTCCTTCATGTAGTTTTCGAGTCGGTCCTTTCCCTGACACATAAGCTCATATGAAAAGCCTGTGGCACGGATTGAAAAGTATGCTGCGTAGTATGCAAGCGGATAGAAAACCTTACAGTAGGCGATTCTCCATGCCATCATAACGTATGCCGCAGCATGGGCCTTAGGGAACATGTACTTGATTTTCTCACATGACCAGATATACCAGTCAGGCACACCATGTGCTTTCATATCCTCCTTCCACTGTGGCCACTGAGGGCATTTGCCCTTGGCAATAATGCCCTTTCGCACCTTCTCCATGATGTTGAAGGCTTCCTCAGATTCAAGTCCCATGGAAATCAGATATGTCATAATATCATCTCTGGTACAGATACATGTTGAAATGGTAGCTGTGCCTTCCTCGATAAGAGTCTGTGCATTGCCAAGCCATACGTCGGTACCGTGTGATAATCCGGCGATACGAATGAGGTCAGAAAACTCCTTTGGCTTTGTATCAAGGAGCATGCCCATGGCAAAATCGGTACCAAACTCCGGTATACCTAAAGCTCCAAGCGGACATCCATCGATATCCTCAGGCTCTATGCCCAAAGCGGAGGTGTTCTGAAACAGTGACATGACAGCCTTGTCGTCAAGCGGAATCTTTGTTGGGTCAACACCTGTCAGATCCTGCAGCATACGAATCATGGTAGGATCATCGTGTCCGAGTATATCGAGCTTTAACAGGTTGTGGTCGATTGAATGGTAGTCAAAATGCGTTGTCGTGATGTCAACGGTCATATCATTCGCAGGATGTTGTACAGGAGTAAAGGTATTAATCTCCTCACCCATCGGCAGCACGACTATACCACCCGGATGCTGTCCCGTAGTACGTCGAACACCAACGCAGCCCTGCACTATCCTGTCTATCTCGCAGTTCCGCTTTCTGACACCGCGCTCCTCATAATAGTTTTTAATGTATCCAAATGCGGTCTTGTCAGCAAGTGTACCTATGGTTCCGGCTTTAAAGGTCTGTCCTTCTCCGAAAATAACCTCTGTATACTTGTGAGCCTTTGACTGGTACTCACCGGAGAAGTTCAGATCGATATCCGGCTCCTTGTTTCCCTTGAAACCGAGGAAGGTCTCAAACGGAATATCAAAGCCCTCCTTGCTTAACGGTCTGCCGCACTTTGGACAGAGCTTATCCGGCATATCACAGCCACCACGGCCTGAAAATGCCTGTACCTCTGGTGAGTCAAAATCACTGTATTTGCAGTGTGTACACAAATAGTGAGCATGTAGCGGATTAACCTCTGTGATACCTGACATGGTTGCGACAAACGAGCTTCCTACGGAGCCTCGCGAGCCAACCAGGTAGCCATCCTCATTTGATTTCCACACAAGCTTCTGTGCGATGATGTACATTACGGCATAGCCGTTTGAAATAATAGAGTTAAGCTCTCTGTCAAGACGCTCCTTAACTATAGGCGGCAGCGGATCACCGTACATCCTGTTTGCCTTGTTATAGCAGATTTCACGAAGCATGCCGTCAGAGTTTTCAATAACCGGCGGACATTTATCAGGTCTGACCGGTGAGATACGCTCACACATGTCTGCTATCTTATTGGTATTGGTGATGACTACCTCCTCAGCCTTTTTGCTTCCGAGATATTCAAACTCCTTTAGCATTTCCTCTGTGGTCCTTAAGTAAAGCGGAGCCTGCTCATCTGCATCCTTAAAGCCCTTACCGGCCATGATAATACGACGGTATATCTCGTCCTCGGGATTTAAGAAATGTACGTCACAGGTTGCAACAACCAGCTTTCCAAATTCCTCTCCAAGCTTTACGATTCGCTTATTTATATCGATAAGGTCATCGTTTGAAGCAATATCGGAATCCTCGTCACGTATCATAAATGCGTTGTTGCCAAGAGGCTGTATCTCCAGGTAATCATAGAAATTCACAAGTCTTGTGATTTCCTCCTGTGGTCTTCCGTTTAAAATAGCCCTGTAAAGCTCTCCTGCCTCACAGGCTGAGCCTATTAAAAGCCCATCACGATACTTGTTAAACTCTGATTTTGGTATTCTAGGTCTCTTATTATAATACTTGATGTGTGACAGCGAGATAAGCCTGTAGAGATTGGTACGCCCCTGGTCACAGGTTGCAAGAATGATGGCGTGGTATGTAGGCATCTTCCTTATCATCTCAACAGATGATTTTGCCAGGGCATTTACCTCATCTAAGCTTGATATGCCCCTGTCCTTTAGCTTTTCTATGAATTTGACAAATATCTCTGCGGTACATGCGGCATCATCCACCGCTCTGTGATGATGGTCAAGCGAGATGTTTAGAGCCTTGGCCACTGTATCCAGCTTAAATCTGTTTAGCTGTGGCAGAAGCACTCTCGCAAGAGCCACCGTGTCCACTATAGTAGGATTACACTCCATGCCAAGCAGTGCGCAGTTTCGCTTTATAAAGCTCATATCAAAGTCAGCATTGTGGGCGACCATGATGCAGTCCTTGCAAAACTCCATAAACTGTGGCAGTATGACATCCACTGTTGGTGATGTGATAACCATGTCATCCCTTATCGAAGTGAGCTCCTCAATCCTGAACGGAATAGGTACCTCAGGGTTTATAAATGTGGAATAGCGGTCTACAATCTCGCCACCGATGACCTTCACTGCACCTATTTCTATGATTTTATTCTTTTCCGGAGAAAAGCCTGTTGTCTCTATATCAAATACCACGTACTTATCATCCAGCGACTGACCGGCTGCATTCTCCACAATATCCTTTGTATCATCGACCAGATATGCTTCCACACCGTAAATGACCTTGAATTTGTCATCCACAGTATGGTTAGCGTCAGGGAATGCCTGCACATCACCGTGGTCCGTAATAGCAATGGCCTTGTGTCCCCAGCGCATGGCACACTTCACAATATCCTTTACGTCAGACACGCCATCCATGTCACTCATCTTGGTGTGACAGTGAAGCTCAACACGTTTTTCGGCAGCAGTATCCTCCCTCTTTGATGTAAAATCAGGTATCTTTTTAAGTCCGACTATTGAGCTTATTGACAAATCACTGTCATATTTATCTACCGTCACAACTCCCTTTGCCTTAACAAAGTTGCCCGGGGCAATATATGCAAGAATATCTGCTACGTCATCATTTCTGGCAAAGAGCTTGAGCATGATGGTGTCTGTGAAATCAGTAACCGCAAACATAATGATGGTCTTTTCGTTTCTGATTTCACGGGATTCAACCGTAAGGATCTTGCCCTTTATTGTAACCTCACCGATAGGACCGTCAATCTTTTCAATAGCCATCTCCTCATCATCAAAGCTTCTTCCGTATACGATATCAGGGTCATTGTCATATTTGCGCCTGAAATCTCCTTTGCGCTCGAACTTTTTCTCAAATTTCTTTTCAAATTTCTTCTCAGGCTTTTTATCAGTGCCTGTCTTTGCTTCATTCTTCTTATCTGAGGCTTTAGGAGAATCTGATGTGCCACTCTTTTTTGTATCAGATGTATTTTCACTGCCTCCTACAAACATTGCACCGTCATCGACAGCCACCTTAGCTTCTTCATCACCGTCATCTTTTGCCATGGCAAATTTAGTGCGGGCGACAATATTTTGCACCTCCTGCTCAATCTGCTTGTCAGCATTCTGACGGTATTTGCTGATTTTTGGTTTTTCGTACTGCAGATTAACGATAAAATCCATCCCACAGCGCTCGCAGAACACCTTCTCAAGAAATTCTATGACCGTATTGCCTCTGGTCTTTGCGATTATTGTCTCCTCAAGTGTGACTGTGACATGTGTATCGTCGGTAAAGCTCCACTTTGAGGTGCGCAGCAGATTGTATAAAAGTACACTGTGACTGTTTATTTCGTCAAGAATACTGTCAAAATAGACATCAAAAAGAGTCTTCGGTGTGTACTGCGAAGACAACTCGTAAGACTCTATAATTTTTACTGTAATATCTTTACTTTTAAATATCTGTTTTTTTATGCTTTCCTCCAGCTTCCGGATATTTTTTTTGAAAATAAGGCGTTTTGCTTTTACATATATTTTGTAAAAATCTCTTGCATGGTTTACGGAAATTCTGGTGACATCAGCATTCTCCAGCAGATTCTCCATATCCTTGTCCAGCTTAAGTGTAGGGAAAACTTCCTTAAATGTTTTTGTCAAAATTATTCACCCCAATGGTCAAGCTCATATTTTAATGCACCCAAAAGCTCGCTCTCAGGCACCTTTTTAAATACCTCACCGTGCTTTATGATAAGACCCTCGCCGATTCCTCCGGCTACGCCAAGATCTGCTTCCTTCGCTTCACCCGGTCCGTTTACCACACAGCCCATGACAGCAACCTTTATGTCAAGGTCATATCCTGAAACCATTGTCTCCACCTGATTTGCAAGCCCGATAAGATCTATCTGTGTGCGGCCGCAGGTAGGACATGAAACAACCTCTATGCCACCCTTTCTAAGACCAAGAGTTCTTAAAATGAGCTTGGCAGACTTTATTTCCTCGAGAGGACTTCCTGTGAGAGACACACGTATTGTATCACCGATGCCCTGGCTTAGTATCAGTCCGAGTCCGATAGCTGACTTTATATTGCCGCTTATTATCGTGCCTGCCTCTGTGATACCCACATGGAGCGGATGAGTAGTCTTATCTGAAATAAGCTCATGTGCTTTAACACACATCATGACATCTGATGATTTGATACTAATGACCAGATTGTCATAGCCCATATCCTCTATGAGCTTTACCTTGTCCAAAGCGCTCTCCACAAGTCCCTCTGCTGTCACACCATGATATTTCTCTACCAGGTCTTTTTCAAGAGAGCCACTGTTTACACCGACGCGGATAGGGATATTTCTCTCCTTTGCTACATCCACGACAGCCTTTACCCTTTCAGCGCTTCCTATATTGCCGGGATTGATTCGAATCTTGTCGGCTCCGTTTTCAATCGCAGCTATTGCAAGCTTGTAATCAAAGTGTATATCCGCAACAAGCGGTATGCTGATTTGTTTCTTAATCTCCTTAAGTGCCCTTGCAGCCTCCATCGTAGGCACAGCACACCGGATTATATCACAGCCTAAGTCTGTCAGTGCGTTTATCTGTGCGACTGTGTCAGCCACATTCTCAGTCTTTGTATTTGTCATTGACTGTATGAGAATCGGATTACCTCCACCGATTACTTTATTTCCGATTTTTACTATTTTTGTCTCCATGTGTATATCTCCAATCTGTTATAAAATCAGACTATTAGCTTTCTGATATCATTGAACATGACAACAACCATCAGAAGAAGTAAAAGCACTATGCCAACGAGATGCACATAGCCCTCCTTCTCAGGGTCTACTCTCTTTCTTCTTATAGCCTCAACTATCAAAAATACAAGTCTGCCACCATCAAGTGCCGGCAGTGGCAGCAGATTCATCACACCGAGGTTTGCAGAAATCAGCACACCCCAGTTTAGCATATTTAGTATGCCAAGCCATACTCCGGACATAGAAACTGCTTGCTCATAGGTGTCTCCCATGTTTTTTACAATGCCGACAGGTCCGCTTAAGTTATTTACAGAGGCAGCCCCGGTACAGAGCATTTTAAGCCCCTCTATTGTTGTATAGATGTTGTATTTCACCTCGTAGCAGCTATAAAGCAGTGCTTTTCCAAAGCCGGGCTTTGTACGCTCTCCCGACACGTTAAAGCCGTACAGATATCTCTTTGTTGTCTCGTCATATTTAGGCTTCAATGTGGTGGTGTGCTTTTTGCCATCCCTAAGGTAGGTTACATCAACTGTTTCACCTTCGTGAAGCATCGAGTAGAGGCTTATCTCGCGGTAAAAGTGTATATTCGTATTGTTCAGCTTTACAATCTCATCACCGGCCTTGATACCGGCCTCCTCAGCCGCATAGCCCTCAATAACACCTGCAAGCTTTGGACTGTCATAGCCTACAGAGCAGATGATAATGAGAGCAAAAATAAATGCCATGATAAAATTAAAAAACGGTCCTGCGAAAACAACGCTTATGCGCGCCCACACTGATTTGTTGTTGAAGGCTCTGTCATCACCTGAGCTTTCATCCTCGCCCTCCATGATACAGGCTCCGCCAAACGGAAGCAGCTTTATGGAGTATTTTGTCTCTCCACGCTGTACTCCAAAAAGAGTCGGTCCAAGTCCAAGACAAAATTCATTGACCTTTATGCCATTTGCTTTAGCAAGCCAGAAATGTCCGAGCTCGTGAAAAATTACTATGATGCTGAATAATATGATTGCAATAATAATACTAATAATGTTCAAAATTACCACCTTTTACTGATATAGTCATATGCGCACTGCTCTGTATCAAGTATCTCATCCACTGAAGGATTTTCAATAAATGATGCATTCTCCATACATGCCTCGATTATATCGATTATTTCCAGATATTTAATCTTTTTATTCAAAAACAGTGCCACTGCTCTCTCGTTTGCAGCATTGAAGGCCGTAGGAATATTGCCTCCTGCCCTTGCAGCCTTCATGGCGAGAGCAAGCCCTTTAAAGGTATCAAGATCCGGGGCCTCAAAGGTCAGATCCTTAAGCTTAAAGAGATCAAGCCTGTCACCGGAAAGCGCAGGTCTGCTTGGATAATACAGTGCATACTGTATAGGTATACGCATATCAGGAGTACCAAGCTGTGCTATAACTGCTCCATCCGCATACTCAACAGCCGAGTGAATGACACTCTGAGGATGCACTACAACCTGAATCTGCGACAAATCGACATTAAAAAGCCATTTTGCTTCAATCACCTCAAGCCCCTTATTGACCATGGTTGATGAATCAATAGTGATTTTTGGACCCATTGACCAGTTAGGATGCTTTAGCGCGTCCTCCACCCTTATACCTTCAAGCTCAGAGAGCTTTCTGCCTCTGAACGGACCTCCGGATGCTGTCAGAAGAATTTTTTTAATCGGATTCATAGAATTTCCCTGCAGTGACTGGAAGATGGCACTGTGCTCACTATCCACCGGAAGAATGGACACACCATACTCCTTCGCAAGCGGGATAATGATATGCCCCGCTGTAACGAGAGTCTCCTTATTTGCAAGTGCAATGGTCTTTTTTGCCTTGATGGCGGCAATTGTAGGACGAATGCCAAGCATACCGACAATTGCCGTTACAACTATATCGCAAGGCTCAATGGTGGCACATCTAATGAGACCGTCCATGCCATAACCTACTTCGATATCAGTATCCGCAAGGCTTGTGCGAAGCTTTTTAGCATTGTTTTCATCACTTACACTGACAAACTGTGGCTTGAATTCCCTTGCCTGTTTCTCTATAAGGGAGAGATTTCGGCCACAGGAAAGTGCCACAACCTGCATATCGCCATGCTCTCTTATCACATCAAGTGTTTGTGTTCCGATAGAGCCGGTTGAACCAAGTATTGATATTTTTTTCATGATAATTCCTCGATTTATATTTTTCTCAGTGGTTCTGAATAGTTACCTTAGCTTTTTGTTTTCAATGGTTCTTAAATGTTACTTTTTAACTTAAAAAGAAGCTAGCCAGATAATAAATGATCGGTGCTGTGATAATCATGCTGTCAAAGCGGTCTAAAATACCACCATGTCCGGGTATCAGATGTCCGTAATCCTTGATATCATAATTACGCTTTATGGCTGATGCACACAAATCTCCAACCATTGAAATAAGGCCTGCAACAGCAGCTATAACAGCAAGTATAGCAATCTCTGTGCCGTCTATATTCATATGATTTCTGAATATAAAGCAGTATAAAGCTGTAAGAAGCGCACTGCCGAGCACACCACCTACTGCACCCTCTATAGACTTCTTTGGTGAAAGCTTTGGTGCCATTTTGTGCTTTCCAATCAGCACTCCGACGCAGTAGGCACATGTATCACAGCCCCAAGAGCATAAAAATACCAAGAAGGCAAGGTAAAGTCCGTTGTTGAGTGTACGTATCTGATAGACATATGAAAGCATTGTTCCCACATAAAACATACCAAAAAAGGCTGCCATGAGCTGCTTTGCATCATATTTCGGGTATGAAAGCACATACACGAACATCAGTACGATAAGAAAGCCCATGAAAAGCATCATTACATCAGGTATGAAGCTCCACCTTAAGTTGATGTAAAACAAAATCAAAGCAATATACGGTACAACCGATAAGAGCGATTTTTCAAATTTAAACACCCTGAAAAGCTCAAACATACCTATACACGAAATCAGAAGTGTTGAAAAAAGAAGCACCTCGTTTCCTGTTACTATAAGAAATATAGCGGCAATTACAAGAACTATACCACTAAGCAGTCTTGTCTTAAACATTATTTATCCTCCGTGTCATTTGTTTCTTTTAATCCACCAAAGCGACGGTCTCTTTTATTATATGCATCTATAGCCTTTTTGAGTTCATTTTTATCAAATGCAGGCCACGGAACATCTGTAAAATAAAACTCAGCGTATGCAAGCTGCCAGAGCAGGTAGTTTGACAGGCGCTGCTCACCACTTGTGCGGATGAGTAAATCAGGATCCGGAAGCTCTTTTGTATCAAGATATGATGAGAATGTATCTGCATCTATATCGTCAGCTGAAAGCTTTCCGGCATCATGGTCAGCTATCATATGCTTTACAGCACGTATCATCTCATCTCGGCTTCCGTAATTAATTGCAATTGTCAGGTTAAGACCCGTATTTACTGATGAAACTTCTTCAAGGTTTCTTATTTTCTCCTGGAAATTCTCTGAAAGCCTGCTTATCTCACCAATTACGCGCACACGCATATTGTTTTTATTGGCAGTCTTTATGCAGTTTTTAAGATAGCTTTCAAGAAGCTTCATTAGTGCAGCAACCTCAGACTCAGGGCGGTTCCAGTTTTCAGTGGAAAAGGCATAAAGTGTCAGATATTTAACGCCGAGGTCGTTTGCAGCCTTACATATATTCTCAACATTTTTGGCTCCTACTGTATGACCGTAGTTTCTTGGCATACCCTTACTTTTGGCCCAGCGGCCGTTTCCGTCCAGAATGATTGCTATATGTTCCGGAGTACTCATATTTTATTTCCTTTCATTTATGCATATTATATATTTACAATCATGACGCATCATTTATTTGCTGGTCACACAGTTAAGTGTGAACAGTAAAACCGGGAATAAGCAAATAAGGGACACGAATAACATGTCCCTTGTTTGTATACGTGATATAAATACTATACAGTAAGTATCTCTTTACATTTTGCATCAACCGCAGCGTCAACCTTTGCGACAAACTTGTCGGTAAGCTTTTGAGCGTCATCCTCGAGGCCTTTAATCTCGTCCTCTGAAATGCCTTCCTCTTTGCCGGTCTTCTTAATGCTGTCGATTGCATCCCTTCTGATATTGCGGACAGCAACCTTAGCTTCCTCGCCCTTTTTCTTGATGTCCTTTGCAAGATCTTTACGTCTCTCCTCTGTGAGCTCAGGGAAAACAAGTCTGATAAGCTTTCCGTCGTTTGTAGGATTAATTCCGATGTCAGAGCAGTTTATTGCTTTCTCAATCTCCTTAACCATAGAAGCCTCCCATGGCTGAATCTGAATCATTCTAGGCTCTGGAACACTTACATTGGCTACACTCTGAATTGGTGAAGGTGTGCCGTAATAATCTACACGAAGCTTGTCAAGAATATGTGGATTGGCTCTTCCTGCACGGATGCCTGCATACTCTTCCTCGAGATTATTTAATGTTTTTTCCATTTTATCCTGGAAAGGGTTTAATCTTGAATCCATATTATCCTCCTGATATGCATTATATGCAATTTACTATACAGTAACCTTTGTACCGTTAAATTTGCCTGTAAGAGCATTTACAATGCTGTTTTCCTCATTGAGTCCGAATACATACATAGGCATCTTGTTCTCAAGGCACATGATAGACGCTGTGAGGTCAACTACTGCGAGCTTCTTCTCAACAACCTCTTCGATTGAAAGCTCATCATACTTCTTTGCAGCAGGATTGGTCTTTGGATCACTGTCATATACTCCGTCAATTGCTTTGGCAAGGTAAATACCATCTGCCTCAATCTCAATTGCACGAAGCACTGTGGCTGTATCTGTTGAGAAATAAGGATGGCCTGTACCACCAGCAAAGAAAACTACCATATCATGTGCAAAATACTTGTTTGCTCTGTCCTTAGAGAAAAGCTTTGTCATATTGCCACATTCAAACGGAGTGAGAACCGCTGTCTTCATTCCAACATATCTAAAAATCTCTGATACATAAATGCAGTTCATAACTGTAGCAAGCATACCAATCTGGTCAGCCTTTGTGCGGTCGATGGTCTCACTCGTTCTGCCTCTCCAGAAGTTTCCACCACCGATAACAATACCTACCTGTGTACCATTATCAACAATCTGTTTAACCTGTTTTGCAACCTCAATGACTGTAGCCTCATCAAAGCCGTGGTGCTTATCACCTGCAAGTGCTTCACCACTTAATTTTAGTAATATTCTACTCATATTTATTTACCCTCGAAAAGTCCCTGAACATCGATATCAGCGTATGTCTGAGAACAGAAGCCCTCGATAACGGCACCGTTGTTAATCTGTACTGAACGTGACTTGATATTACCCATGATAACTGCAGAAGTATCTACTACAACAGGTCCCTGAACATCTATATCGCCCTTTACAGCTCCTGCGATAACTGCTGAAGATGCTGAGATATTGCCGATGATAACAGATCCTGCACCTATCTTGACAGTTCCTGTTGAAACAATTTCACCCTCAACCTTAGCTACATCAGCGAAAAACTCTGATGCGGACAACCTTACCTGTGTAGATCATGCCCGGCTCGACATCTGTCACGATGTTTCTGATGGTAGCGATGGCCTTATCGATCATCTCCTGATCAGTACCGCATACATTTACAGCACCGTCGTCTGTGATGTCGATCTTAACGCCTGTCTCCTCGATGATCTTGTTGATGACCTTACCCTGCTTGCCGACTACATCGCCAATCTTAGCCGGATCAATGGTGATCTGTGTGATCTTCGGAGCGTACTTGGACAGAGTCTTTCTCGGCTCGCTGATAACCGGAGCCATAATATTATCCATGATGTAAAGTCTTGCTTCACGGCAGCGTCTGATCGCCTCCTCGATGATCGGGCGTGTTAAACCGTGGATCTTGATATCCATCTGGATCGCAGTGATACCTTCGTGAGTACCGCCTACCTTGAAGTCCATGTCTCCGAAGAAGTCCTCAAGACCCTGGATATCGGTAAGAACGATGTAATCGTCGTCTGTCTCGCCTGTTACAAGACCGCAGGAGATACCGGCTACCATAGTCTTGATCGGAACACCTGCTGCCATAAGGGACAGGGTAGATGCACAGATGCTGGCCTGGGATGTGGAACCGTTGGACTCCATTGTCTCAGATACAGTACGGATCGCGTACGGGAACTCTTCCTCGCTCGGAAGTACCGGTACAAGGGCACGCTCAGCAAGAGCGCCATGACCGATTTCACGGCGTCCCGGTCCGCGGGAACCCTTTGTTTCACCTACGCAGTAGGAGGGGAAATTGTACTGATGGATGTACCGTTTTTCCGTAATCGGAGTCAGGTCATCGATAATCTGGGTTTCAGACATGGGAGCCAGGGTGGTAATGGAAAGAGCCTGGGTCTGGCCGCGGGTGAAAAGAGCGCTGCCGTGAACACGGGGAAGCAGTCCCACCTCACAGGTAATGGGGCGGATTTCTGTCAGCTTTCTGCCATCCGGACGAATACCTTCATTAGAAATGGAATCACGTACGATCTGCTTGGTAAGGTGATCAAGGCTTTCTGCCACATCAGCGCCATTTTCCGGATAGATGTCTGCAAAATGTTCCTTGGCAGCCTTCTTCACTGCATCAATATTTCCATCTCTTCTCAGCTTATCTGCGTCGAAAATAGCCTTCTTCAGGTCTTCAGTGGCATAAGCAGCCACAGCTTCGTCGATTTCTTCTGGAACTTCCGGGAACACCATGGTGCGCTTCGGCTTGCCCACTTCTTCAATGATCTTCTTCTGGAAACGGCACAGTTCCTTAATGGTTTCATGGCCGAACATGATGGCATCCAGCACTTCTTCTTCCGGAGCTTCATTAGCGCCGCCTTCTACCATCATGATAGCTTCTTCAGAACCGGCTACGGTAATATTCATGGAAGACTCTGCCAGCTGTTCCTGGGTGGGGTTCACCACATACTTTCCATCTACCCTGCCGATACGGACACCGGCAATGGGGCCGTCCCAGGGAATATCGGAAATGCCGATGGAAGCAGAAGCCCCCAGCATGCCGCACAGCTCCGGCGCATTGTCGTAGTCCACAGACAGCACCGTAGCCACCACATGCACATCGTTGCGGCAGCGTTTATCAAAAAGCGGACGGATAGGGCGGTCAATCAGACGGGCATTCAGAATGGCGGAATTTCCCGGACGGCCTTCACGACGCAGGAATCCTCCGGGCATCTTGCCTACGGCATACATCTTTTCTTCATAATCCACGGTCAGGGGGAAGAAATCAGTTCCCTCCCGCGGTTCCTTGCTGGCAGTGGTAGCCACCAGCACCACCGTATCACCGTATCTCACCAGTACGGCACCATTGGCCTGCTTTGCCATCTTGCCGGTC
>ENA-UERX01001468-UERX01001468.1-human-gut-metagenome-genome-assembly--contig:-NODE-1468-length-14205-cov-4.523570_pt1 | contig 14205 bp, 9 predicted proteins | sample MGYA00242992_ERZ507993 | MGnify/ENA primary metagenome ERZ507993 (study PRJEB26167, sample SAMN06115487) | human gut metagenome | host: Homo sapiens | place: China:Chongqing | collected 2015-04-10... | reverse complement strand
AAACCACAAAATCACTTCCACGAATATCGCCAAAAAGTTACTGTTACAACGCTGTTCCAAACCGCTTTTTAGCGCATTTTTCAACTTCTCGCACAAACGGCCCATGTTTGCTTTCACGAGCAAAAGCGGGTACACACTCGCCTTCGCCAACAGGATCGCACACAGCGGCTTACACGCCGAAACAGGGGCGCTTCGGACGGGGGTGGTATCACTACCCTCGGACCGTTCCGCACGTTTCGGAAACCCTGCGTGGCCAGGGGGTAGAGCGGCAAACTTTGCCGTTTTTGGGTCTTGGCCGGGTGTGCTCCCAAAGAACGCAAAGAGGCTTCGGGACAGCGATGCGCTTATGCGTGTCGCTGTTCCGAGGCGTCGCGGCCCCGCTGGGCTGCGTGATCCTTTTTCTTCTGTCGAAATTGTGGCTTGTATGCCATGCGCTCAGGGTCTTTCCGCGTGTGCGAGACATGGGAGGTATCACTACCCTCGGCGTGCTTTGCGTGCTGCCGAAACGCCGGACGGCCGCTTGTCAAAGCGGCTAACTTGCCGTTTTCTGAGGTCGGGTGAGCAGCGTTCCTTGCGCAGTGCCTATTTTTTTCGAATATACAGAATTTTCTGTCGGCAGTTCCAGTTGCAAACACTTTTGCGCTATGGTACGATAAATCCAAGGAATTGGAAGAATTTCAGAACAATTATGCCGTTAAATTCCCGTTTGCAATTGCAAGTTCCTCACCGGGGCCACGCCCCAAACAACAGAAAGGAAGTGCTATCCCATGAAGAAACTTATCTCCTTGGCTCTGGCAGCCCTCCTGTTGCTGAACCTTGCCGCCTGCGGGGAAAGCTCCGTTTCCAATCCATCAGGTTCCTCCGGCGATTCTTCATCTTCAGCCGATCCCGCCCAGCCGGATGCTTTCTCCCCCGTCACCACGGAGGCAGAGGTCCGAGTTATCTATGGGGACGACGCGGACCTCATCGCCTCCATCGAGGCGTACCAAGGCGACTTCCTGGTGCAACTGGGAACAGATGATTCCTGCCCCAGCTTGGACTGGGTCTACGGTGAGAGCGGTATCCGCCGCCGGATGCTGTGGCTGGATACGCCCCTGCTTTGGTGCGAGATTGAGTCCCAGGCAAGCGTCCGGGTGATCACTGGCGGGTCTAACATCTATAACGGCGTCCCCGGTTTTCCACGCGTGGAGTTGGCCACACTGTGCCTTCTCTACGATGAGCAGGGCCGCGACCGAGGCTATGATCCCTATGTTTCTCCCGGCATTGGTAGCTCTGAAATCTACTGGGCCGGGGCTGGGGAGCGCTATTCCATGGGGATGCAGGGCCGCCGGGAGGCCATCCGCTCCGCCCAGGTCGATGCAGGCGGCCTCACCGTGGCCTTCGCGCCCTTGGCGGACGGCAGCGACTTCGTGGCCGCCTACTGCGAGATCCCCTATACCGAGGTGGCTCTCTCGGAGGACGGTATGACCCTCACCGTCACCATGCACGACACCTTCCTCAGCAGCGGCACCCTCTCCAAGGATGTAGACCCGGACTTTTTGAAGGAGTATGGCTCCCTCTACCCAGAGAACTTCCCCGCCGGGGAGCTGGCGGGAAGCTGCACCCTCATCGAGAATGCGGATCTGCGTCAGGATGGGAACAACGCCGTGCTGACCGTCACTCTGGCTGACGGCCCCATCCACGGCAGGAACTTCGGTGACGGTTATTACCGCTTCACCGCTGAGACTGGCTATACCGGCATCGCCGACACCGGCCCCTACCTTCGAGTAACCCTCAACGCCACCACCGAACGCTTTGCAGGCGACTGAGCAGTCCATACAAGCCGTGGACAGCGTGGGTGCGGGCGCACCGTGTCTGACCCAGTTTTGACCCAGAACACGAAAAAAGTGGGCAGGGCTGGACGGAGACAATGGAAGATCCGCCGAGCGAGCGGTGGTAAAAAGCACAAATCGGAGCCGAAATGACTCCGATTTGTGCTTGAGACTGCCTCATAACCCGGAGGCCGTAGGTTCGAGTCCTGCCTCCGCAACCAGAAAGGTATCCTGAAGCCGCAAGACTTCAGGATATTTTTTATTTTGCCAGCGGGAGACTGGTTTCACCAGACGGCGGTTGTTCTGTGAAAAAAGCGGGGCATGGTTTCGACACTCCTTCGGCGGCACGGTTCTATTTCGTTTCGGCATGGTGCTATTCATACTTTGCATTTGCATTTTGCCTAAAGCAGCGGCGGAGAAGTGATGGGGCGTCTATTTTCTTCGACGAAATCCGTCCTGCGCGGACAAAATTGTATTGACAACGGCGGAGGATGGGTCTATTGTACACACATCATTCGTCAAATGCTTTGAGCAGGACACGACTTCCCCGGATCACCGCTTTCAGAGAGCCGTTGGTGGTGCAAAACGGCAGCAAGGAACGGGCAGGCCATCCCCTGTGAGCAGCCGCGGTGAAAGGCACAAACGCCGAGTAATCGCAGCCGGTCCCCCACCGTTAACAGGGTACGCTCTCCGATCCATTCGGGCAGCGGTCGAGCGGCCGGTTTTCCGGCAAGCAAAGTGGTAACGCGGAAGTTGAGATCTGCGGCGGATATCGCCGCGATATTGGCCTTCGTCTTTGCGATGGGTTTTCGTTGTGGAAAATCCGCAGCAGAGGCGGGGCTTTTCTTTTTGCTCCCGGCATTGACGAAGAACACAGCTTTTTTAGGAAAGAAAGGGAAATCACATGAACACACTCGTCATCGTGCTGATCGCGGCGGTCGTCCTCGTCGCTGCCTACGCACTCTATGGCCGCTGGCTCGCCAAAACCTGGGGCATCGACCCCAAGGCGCAGACGCCCGCCGTCAAGTATAACGACGGCAAGGACTTTGTCCCCACCAACGGCTGGACCGTCTTCAGCCATCAGTTTTCCTCCATCGCGGGCGCGGGCCCTGTCACCGGCGCGATCCAGGCCGCCGCGTTCGGCTGGCTGCCGGTGCTGCTGTGGGTGCTGCTCGGCGGCGTCTTCTTCGGCGCTGTGACGGACTTCGGCGCGCTGTACGCTTCCGTCAAAAATGACGGCAAGTCCATGGGCATGCTGATCGAAAAGTACATCGGCAAGCTCGGCCGCAAGCTGTTTCTGCTGTTCTGCTGGCTGTTCTGCCTGATCGTCATCGCGGCGTTCGCCGACATGGTCGCCGGCACGTTCAACGCCTACACCGTGGTCGACGGCGTGACGCAGCTTGCTGACGCCGCGCAGACCAACGGCGCAGCCGGTATGGTGTCCATCATGTTCATGGTGTTCGCCGTCGTCTTCGGCCTTGTGCAGAAGAAGCTGAACCTCTCGGGCTGGAAGGAAGTCGTGCTCGGCATCCTCTGCATCGTTGCCTCGTTCGCCGTCGGCATGAACTGCCCGCTCATCTTCGGCAAGGCGACTTGGAGCTACATCACGTTCGTCTACATCTTCTTCGCCGCCGTTCTCCCGATGTGGCTTTTGAAGCAGCCGCGCGACTACATGACCACCTTCATGTTCATCTGCATGATCGCGGGCGCGGTCGTCGGCCTTCTCGTTGCGCATCCGACGATGAACCTCCCCGTCTTCACGGGCTTCAACAATGAAAAGCTCGGCACGATGTTCCCCATCCTGTTCGTCACCGTCGCCTGCGGCGCGGTGTCCGGCTTCCACAGCCTCGTCTCCTCCGGCACGTCGTCCAAGACGGTCGAAAACGAGAAGGACATGCTCAAGGTCGGCTACGGCGCGATGATCCTCGAGAGCCTGCTTGCCGTGCTCGCACTCTGCGTGGCCGGTGCGGCCGCCGCGGCGGACGGCACTCCCGCCGCCGGTACCCCGTTCCAGATCTTCAGCCGCGGCGTTGCGGGCTTCTTTGAGATGTTCGGCGTGCCGAACTACGCCGCCACGGTCTTTATGACGATGTGCGTCTCCGCCCTCGCCCTCACGAGCCTTGACGCCGTCGCGCGTATCGCGCGCATGAGCTTCCAGGAGCTGTTCAGTGTGGACGACATGGCCCACGCCGAGCCCTGGCGCAAGCTCCTGTGCAACACGTATTTCTCCACGGTGCTGACGCTCGTGCTCGGCTACGTGCTCACGAAGATCGGCTACTCCAACATCTGGCCGCTGTTCGGCTCGGCGAACCAGCTGCTCTCCGCGCTCGTGCTCATCACGCTGTGCGTCTTCCTCAAGGTCACGGGCCGCAGCAACAAGATGCTCTTCCCGCCGCTCGTCATCATGCTTTGCGTCACGTTCACAGCGCTCGTGCAGCGCCTGATGGCCATGGTGAGCGCCATCCAAAATGCCGCTGCCGTCACCATCCCCGCGGGCGAGACGACCTGGGGCGCGGTGTTTATCGCCAACGGCTTGCAGCTCATCATCGCGGTGCTGCTCATCGTGCTCGGCGCGACCATCGTCGTGAACTCGATGAGAAGCTACGTCGCCAGCAAGCACAACAGCGAGGGCAAGGTTTAATTTTGAAAAATGTGCAAAAAAGGAGGCTTCCCGTCGGGAAGCCTCCTTTTTTTGCTTTATTACCAGCTTGCGACCGTGCCGTCGCATCTCGGTTCGGTGCCGGCGGCATACACGCCGTTTTCGCACTTCCAGATGATCTCGCCGCGGCCCATGGCCGTGCGGTCGTCGACGATCTCGACCTCGTGCCCCATTGCTCGCAGCTGCTCGGCGATCGCCTCGCCCGCCTCGCGCTCGATCTGGAGCTTTTTGCCGCCGATCCACTGGATGCGCGGCGCGTCGAGCGCCTCCTGCGGGTTCAAGGCGTAATCGATGGTGCTCGTCAGCACCTCGACCTGCCCCTGCGGCTGCATGAACGCGCCCATCACGCCGAACGGGCCGACGGCCTCGCCGTCCTTGAGCAGAAAGCCCGGGATGATCGTGTGGTAGGACTTCTTGCCGCCCTCCAAATAGTTATCGCTCTTCGGGTCGAGGGAGAAGTTCGCGCCGCGGTCCTGAAGCGAGATGCCCGTGCCGGGGATGGCGATGCCCGCGCCAAAGCCGCAGTAGTTGCTTTGGATAAGCGAGACCATGTTGCCCTCTGCGTCCGCGGTGCAGAGGTAGATCGTGCCGCCGCAGTGCGGGTCGCCCGCTTTGGGCTCGAGCGCCTTGTCGGTGATAAGCGCGCGGCGGGCGGCGAGATAGTCGGGCGAGAGCAGCTCGCTGACCTTCGTTTTCATATAGCGCGGGTCGGCGACGTAGGTCTTCGTGTCGGCAAAGGCGAGCTTGATGGTCTCCATGACCTTGTGATAGTAGTCCGCGTCCTCGCGCTGCTCGGGCAGCGTCAGCCCGTTGAGCATGCCGAGTGCCATCAGCACCGTGATGCCGTGGCCGTTGGGCGGGATCTCGCAGACGGTGTAGCCGCGGTAGTCCTGCGTGATGGGCTCGACCCATTCGGGGTGGTAGCTTTTGAAGTCGTCCTCGCAGAAGTAGCCGCCCGTGGCGCGCGAATGGGCGACGATCCTTTCCATCAGCTCACCGCGATAGTAGCTTTCGCAGTTCGTCTCGGCGAGGGAGCGCATCGTGTCGGCATAGGCGGGGAAACGGAAGACGTCGCCTGCGCGGTACGGCGAGCCGTCCAGCTTCATAAAGCATTTCCACCAGTATTCATAGGGGGCGGGGTCCTGCGCCATGACCCTGGCGATGCGCTTGCTGTCGCGCACCCAGAGCTTGCCGACATTGACGGGCACGGCATAGCCGTTTTCGGCGTAGGAAATGGCGGGGGCGAAGAGCTCGGAGAGCGGCTTTGTGCCAAAGCGCGCATTGAGCGCCGACCAGCCCGCGGGCGCGCCCGGGACCATCGTGGGGAGCCAGCCTTCCTCGGGCACCTCGGAAAAGCCTTTTGCGCGAACCTCGTCCGCGCTCAGCGCCATCGGCGCAACGCCGCTGGCGTTTAAGCCGTAGAGCTTTTTCTCCTTCTCGATCCACACGAGCGCGAAACAGTCGGACCCAAGGCCGTTGCCCGTCGGCTCGAGCAGCGGCATCGCGCCGGCCATGGCGACGGCGGCATCGACGGCGTTGCCGCCATTTTTCAGCACGTCGAGGCCGACCTGTGCGCCGAGGGGAACGGACGTGCAGCACACGCCGTTTTTGGCGTAGACCACGTTGCGGCGGGAAGAATATCGGTAAGTTAACGGATCGAAATTCGGCATGATCGTTCTCACTTTCGTCGTTTTTTCCCAGTATAGCGGTCCGCGCGCAAAAGCGCAAGAAAAAAGCGCTGTGCGGCGCGGCGGCGGGAAAAGTCTGCGCGAGCAATGCGGAAAACTGAATATTCACCCGATAAGAGATTGAACATTTTGCGTTTTCCCGCTTGACAATCTGAAAAACTGTATTATAATACAATCAATCTGATATGAAATGCCTCCTTTGGCACCGGCCGGGGAGAAAAGGCATCCATGACTGAGCCGTAGGTATTCCGGGCGACCGGATAAGGCTGGGTCGTGGGTGCTGTTACTTTTTTATAGAGAAAAGGAGAACGATATGAACATCAAGCCCTTTGCTGTGGAAGAATGGATGAACGAGTACGAGGTGGGTGCGCTATACAACATCGCCGAGACCTGCGTCGACTCCGTTTCGCTCGACGAGCTTTTCGAGCTCACGGGCGAGAACAAGGAGGACTTTTTGAAGGACTTCTGTGCCCAGCGCTTGACCTATGGCGATATCTGGGGCAGTGAGGCGCTGCGCAGCGGCATTTCCAAGCTCTATCACACGATCAAGGCCGATGAGGTCGTGCTCACGCACGGCGCGGCGGGCGCGAACCATCATGTGTTCTGCTCGCTCATTTCCGCGGGCGACCGTGTGGTCAGCATCATGCCGACCTATCAGCAGCTCTACTCCATCCCCGAGGCCATCGGCGCGGACGTCGCCATCATGCACCTAAAGCAGGAAAACGACTATCTCCCCGACCTGAATGAGCTCAAGAGCCTCGTCACGCCCGAGACGAAAATGATCTGCATCAATAACCCCAACAACCCCACCGGCGCGCTGATGAGTAAGGAGCTGCTGGGGAGCATCGTGGAGATCGCCCGCGGCGTGGGCGCGTACATCCTCTGCGACGAGGTCTACCGCCACCTGACGCAGAAGGACGAGTGGTGCGAATCCATCGTCGACCTGTACGAAAAGGGCATCTCGGTCAGCAGCATGTCCAAGGTCTTCTCGCTCGCGGGCCTTCGCATGGGCTGGATCGCCACGCACGATGAAGCGGCGCGCAAGGCGTTCCTGTCGCATCGCGACTACAATTTAATTAGCTGCGGCATGTTCGACGATGCGATCGCGTCCATCGCCCTGCGCCACAGCGACGTGATGCTCAAGCGCAATCAGCGCATCGTGCGCGAGAACCTCGCCATCCTCGATGACTGGATCAAGGAAAATCCGCACTTTTTCTACACCAAGCCCAAAGCCGGTACGACCGCGCTCGTTTACTACGATTTCGATATCCCCTCCTACGAGTTTTGCAAGCGCATGTACCACGAGACCGGTGCGTTCGTCACGCCGGGCGACTGCTTCGAGCAGCCCCACAGCATGCGCGTCGGCTACGCCTGCGACGTCAACACGCTCAGAGACGGCCTTGCCGCGGTGACGAAGTTTGCCGCGACGCTGTGAGCGGCGAAAACACGCGATAAATAAAAGAAATCCGTCCGGTCATCGACCGGACGGATTTTTGACTTGTAAGGGGTTCACGCCTTGGCCCTGTTCCCGCGCATGAAGTGCAGAATAAGGCCGATGGCCGCGCCGATAAGCGTCGGGCAGATCCAGCCGAGGCCGAGGTCGGCAAACGGTAGGTATTGCTGACCGAACGCCTTGATGGCCGGACCGTGGATGGCGTTGAACACGCTCTCGGGCAGCGCGATGATCAGATCGTAAACGGCAGCGATGAGCGTGAAGCCGATCGTCCAGCAGTACACCGTGCGGTCGTGGCCGAAGAATTTACCGAGCAGCGCCAGCGCAATGAGCGCGATGGAGAGCGGATAGAGGAACATCAGCACCGGCAGCGAATAGCTGATGATGGCGCTGAGGCCGAGGTTCGCAAACAGCAGCGACACGAGGCTGAAAATGATTGCCCAGATGCGGTACTTTGGCCCGTCGGGGAAGAGCGCGCTGAACGTCTCGGCGCAGCTCGTGATGAGACCGACGGCGGTCTTGAGGCACGCGAGCGTCACCGTGGCGGCGAGGATGAAGAGACCGGCGGAGCCGAGGTAGTGCTGTGCGATCTGCGCGAGCGCCGTGCCGCCGTTCTCGCTGGCTTCAAGCACGCCGCGGCTCTGCGTGCCGGCGATCGTGACGGCGATGTAGATGAACGCCATCAGAAGGCTGCTGAAAATGCCCGCGCGGACGGTGCTCCCCGCCACAGCGGTGGGATCGTCCACGCCGAGGTCACGGATGACCTGCACGACGATGATGCCGAAGGCAAGACTCGCCAGCGCGTCCATGGTGTTGTACCCTTCGAGGAAGCCAGCGAAAAACGGCTGGGACGCGTAGTCGCCGAGCGGCTCGACATCCGCGATGGCCGCACTCGGAGAGAGGAGCGCGACGACGACCAGAATGGCGAGGAAGACGAGAAAACAGGGGTTCAGAATTTTGCCGACCCAGGTCAGGATCTTGCCCGGGCGCAGTGCGAAAAAGAGCGCCGCGGCGAAAAACGCTGCCGAGAAGAGCAGCAGGTACAGTGTGTTACTGCCATTTTGCGGAAGCACCTGCTCAAGTCCCACGGTGAATGACGTCGTCGCGCAGCGGGGAATGGCGAAAAACGGCCCAATGGTCAGATACAGCGCGCAGGTGAAGAACATCGCGTAGGGGCGGTTGACCTTGCTGCTCAGGTCAAAAAGACCGTTGGAGCGGCTGATGCCGAGCGCGGCCACGCCGAGCAGCGGCAGGCCCACGCCCGTGATGAGAAGCCCCAGAATGGCCTGCCAAACGTTGGAACCGGCCATCTGGCCGAGGTGCACGGGGAAAATAAGGTTACCTGCGCCGAAAAACAGGCCGAAGAGCATGCTGGCAACATAGGTGTATTCCTTGGCGGTGAGCTTGCGTTTCATGGTAAAAAATTTCCTTTCTTGGCGATGGGGCAAAAATGCCCCGTCCTGAATGATTTGGGTAACAAAAAAACCGGTCTGTTCCCGCGCTCTGACATTGCAAGGGGATACTCCCATGCTTGTGGAACATTCCACAAGTGCTTTGCCAGATCAATGGAGCATACCGGATCCATGCTGCCGATCATTGCAGGCAGCGAATCAAACCGAGCCTTGGAAAATGAGGTCGATCAAACCGCTGCCGACTGCTTCGACGACATAGATTCGGACGAATGCCTCTCTACGCCAACGATCAGTCGCCAGCTTACTCCAAAATTGACATTTTTGGACGTAACCATGGTGTTCAAACGATCGCCTCCTTTGCTGCGGAAATTGGCCCCATTATACCATGACATTACATTTTGTCAAGTATCAATGAGAAAATGATATGTTAAAATCGGAAGCGAAAAATTGGGCCGATGGATGAAGCTTCATTCAGGCCACGCAAAGAAGCATGCGGCGCGATAATGCGCCACCTTGCGGTAAAGGCGCAAAAAAGGCGCGAAAACAGACTGCTTTCGCACCTTTTCGGTAAATAAAAAGATCAGAACACCACGACGAGCAGCATCTTGAACTGCTCCTGACCGTACACCGCGTGCGGATGGCGCGCGGGCATGACGATGCTCTCACCCTCGTGCAGGATGTGCTCGACGCCGTCGATCGTGATCCGACCCACGCCGTCGAGGCAGGTGACCATCGCGTCGCCGCCGGATTCGTGGGTGCTGATCTCCTCACCCTTGTCGAACGAGAAGAGCGTGACGCTCACGTGCTCGTTCTGCGCCAGCGTGCGGCTGACGACCTGACCGGACTGATAGGCGACCTGATCGCGCAGGGTCAGGACCTCTGCCTTGCTGATATTTTTCATACCGTCCATGATAGTTTTCCTCCTGTTGAAACGCGCGGCGTTTACCGCCGCGCGTGATATGACTTTCTTATCATGCCCTTTTTGCGGAAAAAGGCAATGCGCCAGCACACAGTACCACTCGCTGTTTTCGATGTCAAACGCGCCGAACTGCACGGGGAAAGCCTTGACCTGAATGTCCTGATAGCCGAGCTGCGTGAGCTTGTCGAGCAGTAATTTCTGCGGCACGGGGTGGTAGTGCTCCTCAAAACGCTCTTTTTGGAAGATTTTGTTATCGCGCTCAAAGGTGTAGACAAGATTGAAGACAATGGAGCCGTCGGATAAATGGTCCCAGACCTGCATGAGGTTCACGCGGTCGCCGTTTGGCAGAAAGGCGGGATTGTAGCAGTAAAAACGCTTTTTCTGCCCCACGATACGGTCCCAGTTGCGAAGGTCGAAGTAGAGGCAGCCTCCGGGCTCCACGAGCGCGTCCATCTGCTCCAAAACGCCGGTGATCTCGTTGTTTGTCACGTAGGCAAGCGAGTTGCCGGTGCTCATCACGCAGTCGAAGCTGCGGTCAAAATGAGACGTCAGGTCGCGGAAATCGCTCTGCCGCAGGTCGATGGCGATGCCACGCTCGTCCGCCTTTTTGCGGCAGCGCGCGAGCATGCTGTCGCTCAAATCGGAGCCGTACAGCGAGACGCCGAGCTGCCCGAGCGGCAGCGTGAGCGAGCCCGTCCCGATGCTCACATCGAGCGCCGAGCGAATGGGCCTGCCGTTGAAAACGGCCTGCCAGTGGGAGAGGGTCTGTGCATCCTTTTTCGGGGAGTCGAAGAGGTCGTAGATGTCGGTGCGGTCGTAGACGCTGGCCATAGTGAATGTTCCTCCTGACAAAATATTGGATCGCGCCCTGCGCTCAGCGCTTTTTGCGCTGGGACGAGGACGGAATGCCCATTTCCGCGCGGTACTTGGCGACGGCGCGGCGGCTGACCTCGATGCCGAGAGCCGAGAGCGCCAGACGAAGCGCCTCGTCCGAGAGCGGCGCGGCCGGGTCCTCTGCGCGAATGAGGCTTTGCAGCCGCTGCTTGACCGCGTGGGACGAGACTGCCGCGTCGGGGCGGATCGCCGTGGTGAAAAAGCTGCGCACGGGGATGATCCTGCCCTGGAACTGAATGTATTTATTCTGCGCCGCACGGCTCACGGTGGAGGTGCTGACGCCCATTTTTTCGGAAAGCTGCTGCATCGTCACGGGCAGCAGTGCCTCGCCGCCACAGAAAAAGCCGTGCTGCTCGCGCCCGATGAGCGTGAGCATCTGTACGAGCGTGTCGCAGCGGGTGTGGACGCCCTTGATGAGGGCCTGTGCTTCGGAGAGCTTTTCTTTCACGTAGCGCTGGACCTCGGGGTCGTCGCTCGTGTTCATCAGCGCGGCGTATTCGGCGTTGACGGACAGGCGCGGCAGAATGCGCTCGTTGAGCTCGATGACGAGCTGGCCCTGCTGCACGGAAAATTCCGCGTCGGGGGCGACATAGGCGATCTGCTCGCTGCCGGCAAAGCTGCGCGAGGGGATCGGGTTAAGCGCGAGTATCTTGGCCGCAGCGGCCCTGGCTTCACCGACGCTGACGCCGAGCAGGGCGGCGAGGCCGGAAAAGTTGCGCTTGCCGAGCATTTCGAGCCCATCGCGCGCGATCTTCAGCGCCAGCGGGTCGAGCGAGCGGCCCTGCGCGAGCTGGAGCGTCAGGCATTCCGACAGGTTCCGCGCGCCGACGCCCGGCGGGTCGAGCATCTGCACGGCAAACAGCGCCTGCTCGAGCGAGAAGAGCGGGATGTCGAATTCGCGGGACAGCTCCTCAAGCGGGCAGTCAAGATAGCCGCGCTCGTCGAGGCAGTCGATCAAAAAGCGGCACAGGCGCAGAAGCTCGTCGTCGACGAGCTTCATCTGCCCGATCTGCTCGGTCAGGTGGTCGCGGAACGTTTTTTCGCGCGTCAAAAAGGCGGTGAAGTCCTGCACATCCTCCATACCGGAGGAGGTGACGCCGCGCCACGAGTCCGTCTCGCGAACCTCGAGCGGTTCACGCTCGGCGGGAGCGGCCTCGCTGGGGAGCTCGGTCTCGTAATAGGTGGGGGACTGTACGTCGAGCAGCGGGTTTGAGAGCGCGACTTCCTGCACGTATTCGGTAAGCTCCGGCGCGGAGAGCTGCAAACAGTCGAGCGACTGGCGCATCGTCTGCGTCAGCACGAGCTTTTGGCTCAGCGTCTGCTTCTGTTCAAGCTGCACGATAGATTCCCTCCCCAAATGATGCTCATTCAGTAAATTGAAGTATAGCAGTTTTCGCCTTTCTTCGCAATACACAGATGCGCGGGAATGGCCCGAAAAAAGCAAGGGGGCATTCAGATCGCGCAAAAAAGCAGGGCGGCCAAAGCCGCCCTGCTTGGTGCAAAGGGAATGTTGTGTTACGGCAGCGGGATCTCCTTGCTGTCGAAGAGCGTCTTGAGCTCGATCGAGGTGCGCGAGTCGCCGAACTTCTTGATGAGGGAGAGAAGCTGGTCGAGCTGCTGCGTGTCGCGCACGGCGAAGCGGAGCAGCGCGTTGAACTCACCCACCATGTGATAGTGGCTGATGATGGCGCTCTGCGAGGCGCAGAAATCGCAGAATTTGTCGTACTTGTCCGGCTCGAGCGCAACGGAGATAAAGCCTGTGATGTTACAGTCAAGCTTCGTGCGGTCGATGTCGATGTGATAGCCGCGGATCACGCCGCTTTCCTCCATCCGGCGAATGCGTTCCGACACGGCGGGCGGCGTCAGCCCCACAAGGTCTCCCATGCGGCGCAGCGTGCAACGGCTGTCGTCCTGGAGGAGGTTGAGGATTTGGTAGTCAGTCCGATCCATCATGTTCTCCCTCTACCGTTCTCTCACACGATCTCGCCGCGCTTGATGACGGTTTTTGCAAGATTGCTGCCAACGCGGTAGCAGATGTAGTCGAGGTCGGGCGCGTCCCAGATGACAAGGTCGCCCAGCTTGCCCTCTTCGACAGAGCCGACCTTGTCGGCAAGGTCGATCGCCGCGGCGCCGTTGAGCGTGACAGCCGTGAGGACCTCCTCCGGCGTCAGCTTGTACTTGAGGCAGCCGAGGTTGATGACAAACTGCATGTTCAGGCACGGGCAGGAGCCTGGGTTGAAGTCCGTCGCCATTGCAACGGGCACGCCGGCTTTGACCATGTCGCGCGCGGGCGCGAACACCGCGCCGAGGTTGAAACTCGTCGCGGGCAGCAGGCATGCGATGACGCCGCCCTTGGCCATGGAGGCAATGCCCTCCGGCGGGCAGACGATCAGGTGCTCAGCCGAGATCGCGCCGATCTCACCGGCGAGCTGGCTGCCGCCGATGGCCTCGATCTCGTCGGCGTGGATCTTGGGACGCAGGCCATACTTGAGACCCGCTTCGAGCACCTGACGGGACTCTTCGACGGTGAAGGTGTCGGCCTCGCAGAAGACGTCGCAGAACTTGGCGATGCCCTGCTCCTTGACCTTGGGCATCATCTCCTCGCACACAAGGCGGACGTACTCTTCGCGGTTGGACTTATATTCCGCGGGGACAAGGTGCGCGCCCATGAAGGTCGCGACGAGGTCCATGCGGTGGTGATCGTTGAGGTCCTTGATGACCTCGAGCGCCTTGAGCTCATGCTCGGTGGCAAGGCCGTAGCCGCTCTTGGCCTCGACCGTGGTGGTGCCGAAGCCCATCATCTCGTCGAGCGCCTTGGAGGCCTTGGCGGCGAGCTCCTGCTCGCTGGCCTGACGGGTGGCGTTCGTCGTGGACTGGATGCCGCCGCCCGCGTTCTGAATGTCGAGATAGCTTGCGCCGTGGAGCTTGAGACCCAGCTCGTTCTGGCGCCAGCCGCCGAAGATGAGGTGGGTGTGGGCGTCGACAAGGCCGGGGGTGACGAGGTGGCCCTCCGCGTCGACGACTTCCGCGCCCTCGACGGCGGGAACCGCGCCGGTACCGACGGAGGCGATGATGCCGTCCTCGATGAGCACCCACGCATCCTTTAAGAATTTGATCTTGCCCTGCTCCTCGCCGCGATGGGCGGATTTGCCCTCAGGCGTCGCCAGCAGGCCGATGTTTTTGACCAGTAACTTTTTCATAGTAAATGTTGTCCTTTCTCACTGTTGGAAAGAGCATTCTGTTCGATGGCTTGTCAAAAAAGCCTCGCAGAGTTTTACCCGCAAGGGGTATGCGGCATCCGTAAGGCGGCAGAGCCGCCAACGGCTGCGCACTGGGTCGCGGTTGGAAGCGAAGAACCGCCCGACCAGG
>ENA-UERX01001458-UERX01001458.1-human-gut-metagenome-genome-assembly--contig:-NODE-1458-length-14282-cov-8.327631_pt1 | contig 14282 bp, 8 predicted proteins | sample MGYA00242992_ERZ507993 | MGnify/ENA primary metagenome ERZ507993 (study PRJEB26167, sample SAMN06115487) | human gut metagenome | host: Homo sapiens | place: China:Chongqing | collected 2015-04-10... | reverse complement strand
GCAACGGCAGCGTCAAACTGCAGCTCGCCGTCCACAGCCAGCTCGGGGTCCATCTCCTGAGCCTTGATGGTAGCGTCGTGGCTCAGAGCGACGGTGCCGCCCTTGCCGGAGCCCTTGGTGGAGAAGCTCAGCACGGCGACCTTCGGGTCGATGCCGAACAGCTTTGCGGTCTTGGCGGTCTCAACGGCCACCTCAGCCAGCTTGGAAGCAGCGGAAACCTTGACTTCGCCGGTGGCCTTGTCGATGGTGTCGGTGTAGTCGATGTTGACGGCGCAGTCGCCCATGGCAATGCGCTTCAGGCCCTCTTCGCCGCAGTCGCGGTCCAGGATGAAGCAGGAGCTCACCAGATGTGCGCCCTTCTTGGTCTTGACCAGCTGCAGAGCGGGACGGATGGTGTCAGCGGTGGAGTAGGTAGCGCCGCCCAGCAGGCAGTCGGCCTTGCCCATCTTGACCAGCATGGTGCCGAAGTAGTTGGACTTCTTCAGCAGAGCGGTGCACTCCTCAGCGGTCTGCTTGCCCTTGCGCAGCTCCACCATGGTGTTGACCATCTCGTCAAAACCGGCGTAGTTCTCGGGGTCAATGATCTCAGCAGCGGAAATATCAAAGTTACCGGCGGCGGCAGCAGCCTTGCACTCTGCCTCGTTGCCCACCAGGACGACCTTCAGCACGCCCTCGGCCAGCAGCTTGCTTGCTGCCTCAAGGATGCGGGGGTCATTGCCCTCGGTGAAAACGATCGTCTTGGGATTTGCCTTCAGCTGTGCTACCAGCGGTGCAAACATATCAGCCATTGTGATTACCTCCGAATTTACTTTCCAAAATTCACACCCCGTGTCTGTTGGACACAAGGATGCCTTTCTTCTTTATTCTAACACACCGGGCAAAAAGTTCAAGACAAAATTGTGTTTTTGTGCTAATATTTAAGAGAAAACAGGTTTCAAATTGTGAATAAAATATCATACTGTTTCAGAAGGAGATCGAACCGCCATGGATTGGGAAACGCTGAAAGCCGACTGCCTTGCCTGCAGCCGCTGTGAGCTGTGCAAGACCCGCACGAATGTGGTGTTCGGGCAGGGCGTGCCGGACGCCGAAGTGCTGTTTGTGGGCGAGGGCCCCGGCCAGAGCGAGGACGAGCAGGGCCTGCCCTTTGTGGGCCGCAGCGGTCAGCTGCTGGACAAGTATCTGTTTGCCATCGACCTGGACCGGGAAAAGAACTGCTACATTGCCAACATCGTCAAGTGCCGCCCGCCCCAGAACCGTGACCCTCTGCCCGCCGAGAGCGAGGCCTGCATGCCCTGGCTGCGGGAGCAGTTCCGCCTGCTGCGGCCCAAGATCGTGGTGTGCCTGGGCCGCATCGCCGCCCAGCGGATGATCCGTTCCGACTTTTCGGTGACCAAGGAGCACGGGCAGTTCATTGAGAAGAACGGCATCCTGTTCATGGGCACCTTCCACCCGGCCGCCCTGCTGCGCGGCCCGCAGAACAAGCCCAATGCCTTTGCCGACTTTGTGGCGCTGCGGGACAAGATCCACGAAGTGTGTGAGCATACCTATGAATGAATCATCCTCTCCGTCTGCTCACTTCGTTCGCATCCACCTCCCCCGAAGGGGGGAGGTTTTGGCAGCGTAACAGCCAGATGGCGAAAAGCTCGCTCTTCGGGAGAGCTGGCATCGCGCAGCGATGACTGAGAGGGGTTCATTTTCATTCACCCCACGCCTCTTTTTTGCATACTCTAAAGCAAAAGCGAGGTGTTTTTTATGCAGCGTGTTTCGTTTGACCGGGTCGATTTCTTTCTGGGGGCCACCACCCCCGCCGGGTTCAAGGGCTATTTTGAGCCGCTGCGCCGGGAGCCCGGCATGCAGATGGTGCTGATCAAAAGCGGGCCGGGCTGCGGCAAGTCCACCCTGATGAAGCAGCTGGCCCGCCGGGCCATCCAGCAGGGTGAACCGGTGGAGTGCATCCACTGCGCCAGCGACCCTGACAGCTTTGACGGCGTGATCTTTGTTCGGCAGCGCCGGGCCATCGTAGATGCCACCGCGCCCCACACCATAGAGCCGGATGCGCCCGGTGCCGACGAGGTAGTGCTGAGCCTGTACCATACCATTCAGGCCGACGCCCTGCGCCCCCATGCGGAAGAGGTCAAGGCGCTGTTTGCCCGCAACGCTGCGCTGCGGGCGCGTGCTGCGCGGTATGTCGCTTCTGCCGGGAGCCTGCTGCTGGACAGCCGCCGGGCCGAGGCCTGCAGCGCCAACTTTGAAAAAGTGCGCCGTTACGTCAAGCGATTGTGCACCCGGCTGCTGCCCCGCACCGAGAACACCGCCCGCGAAGAGCTGCGGCTGCTCTCGGCCGTGACCCCAAAGGGTGAGGTGTTCTATCAGCACACCGCGCAGGCGCTGGCTGACCGGTTCATCGTGTTCCGGGACGAATACGGTGCCGTGTCGCGCCTGCTGCTGGAGCTGATCCGTGCCGAGGCACTGGCCCGGGGCTATCACATCATCACCTGCCCCTGTGCCATGCACCCGGAGGATAAGATCGACCATATCCTGATCCCGGAGCTGCGGCTGGCCTTCCTCACCGACAACCGGTGGCACCCGGTGCAGCTGCCCGGCATGCAGGCCGTGCGGTGCACCCGGTTCCTTGACCGGGAAAATCTGGCGGGCTACCGCGCCCGGCTGCGGTTCAACGAGCGGGCAGCCGCCGAACTGCTGGAGCAGGCCACCGCCCTGATGGCACAGGCCAAGAGCTGCCACGACGAACTGGAGACTTATTACCGTACCACCGTGGACTTCGCCCAGGTGGACGAAGCTGCCGCCCGGTGCGCGGAGCTGTTCGGGCTGGAAGCGCCGTCACCCGGCTGCTGAGTTCTTTATGATAAGGGAAGTGAAATCATGTCCGACATCCGTCTGCCCATCCGGCAGCTGGTGGAGTTTCTGCTGCGCAGCGGCAGCATCGACAGCCGGTTTGCCGGTTTTGACCGCGCACTGGAAGGTGCCCGCATCCACCGCAGGCTGCAGAAGGCCGCCGGGGAGGGTTACGCCGCCGAGGTGCCCATCTGCGCCGATTATACAGTCGACGGCATCCGCTTTACGCTGGAGGGCCGGGCCGACGGCATTTTTACCAACGAAACCGGCGTTGTGACCATTGACGAGATCAAGACCACCGCGGTGCCTGAGGAAGAGATCAGTGAGGACATGAACCCCTGCCACTGGGCGCAGGGCATGGTGTACGGAGCCATCTACAGCGCACAGGAAAGCCTGCCCGCCGTGGATGTGCGGCTGACCTATTATCAGATCGACACCGACCGGATCCTCCGCTTTGTACGGCACTTTTCCCGGCAGGAGCTGGAGCAATTCCTGCACAAACTCCTGCACCGGTATCTGCCCTGGGCACAGCGTCAGCTTGCATGGCAGGAAACCCGCAGCGGCAGCCTGACCGCCATGCGGTTCCCGTTTGAAGCCTACCGCCCCGGGCAGCGGGCACTGGCGGGCGAGGTCTGGCGGGCCTGCACCGCCGCCCCCTCCAAAAAAGGCACCCGGCTGTTCTGTCAAGCCCCCACCGGCATCGGCAAGACCATGAGTGCGCTCTTCCCTGCCCTGAAAGCCATGGGGAGCGGCTGCGGGGAGAAGCTGTTTTACCTCACCGCCCGCAACACCACACAGGCCGCCGCCGAGGATGCCATTGCCCGCCTGCGGGCCGTACAGCCCGACCTTGCCCTGCGCAGTGTGACCCTGACCGCCAAGGAAAAAGCCTGCCTGCACCCGGACGCCGAGGGCCATCCGGCCTGCCTGCCGGAGGTGTGCCCCTATGCAAACGGCTACTACGACCGCATCAAGAATGCGCTGGCCGCACTGCTGGACGGCAGCGGCCAATTCAGCCGTGCCGCACTGGCCGACACCGCCCGACAGTTCACCGTGTGCCCCTTTGAGCTGGGGCTGGACCTGAGCGAATGGTGCGATGTTGTGATCGGGGACTACAACTATTTGTTTGACCCGGTGGTGCACCTGAAGCGTTTCTTCGACACCTCCGGCGACTGGCTGTTCCTGATCGACGAGGCACACAATCTGCCCGACCGCGCCCGCGCCATGTACTCGGCCCGCTTCTGCAAGAGCAGCCTGACCGACGCAAAACGCACGCTTGGCAAGGGCAAAAGTGCCCTGAAAACCGCCCTGACCAAGGCTGACAAGGCCATGCGGGAGGCGCGGCAGGCCTGTGTGCGTCTGGCACCCCGCAGGCACGCGGAGGACGCCCCCGGCGAACCGGCCCAGACTAGCCTTCTGCCGGAATCGGATGCCCCGGCGTTTGCCCTGCCGGAGCCGTTGTATGCGCAGGACGGCACGGTGTTTTTGCAGGAGCTGCCTGCCGCACTGCTGACGCCCCTGCGGGCGGTGCAGGCCCCTTTGCAGGCCTGGCTGGAAGACAACCCGGAAGCCGACGCCCACCCGCAGATGCTGGAGCTTTATTTTGCGGTACAGGATCTGGTGCGGGCTGCCGAACGGTACGACAACCACTTTGTGACCCAGCTCACCGCCCGCGGCAGCGAGCTGGAATTGCAGCTGCTCTGTCTGGACCCGGCCCCCTTTGTGGATGCCAGCCTTTCCACCGGGCGCAGTGCCGCGCTGTTCAGCGCCACCCTCACCCCGCCCGCCTACTACCGCAGCGTGCTGGGCTGTGCCGACGCCCGGGCTGTGGCGCTGGAAAGCCCGTTTCCCGCCGGGAACCTGGGGCTGTTCTGCCTGCCAGGCATCTCCACCCGCTACCGTGACCGGGAGCGCAGCGTACAAAGCGTGTCGGATGCACTGGCCCGGCTGGCGCAGAGCCGGGTGGGCAACTATCTGGCGTTCTTTCCCAGTTACGCCTATCTGCGGCAGGTGCAGGAAGATTTTGCCGCCCGCTATCCGGGTATTTCCACCCTTGTGCAGGAGAGCGGACTGGATGACGCCGCCCGCGCCGCTTTTCTGGCACGATTTGAGCCAGACCCTGCCCATACCCTGCTGGGCTTTGCCGTCATGGGCGGCATCTTTGGCGAGGGCGTAGACCTTGCCGGCGACCGGCTCATCGGCTGTGCCATCGTGGGCGTGGGGCTGCCGCAGGTGAACCCCCGGCAGGAGATGCTGCGCCGCTACTACGACGCCCAGAACGGGGCCGGGTTCGATTACGCCTACCGCTATCCCGGCATGAACAAGGTCCTGCAGGCCGCCGGACGGGTCATCCGCACCCCGGAGGACAAGGGCGTGGTGCTGCTTCTGGATGACCGCTTTGCAAAGCCGGAGTACCAGCGGCTGTTCCCGTCCCACTGGCGGCATCTGCAGTATCTTCAAAGCTCTGCCGCACTGGAAGCCGCGCTGGCCGCCTTCTGGAGCAGTAAGCCCGAATAAACGCCCCCCGCCCACGGACCGGACTCTTCTGTCCTTCTGTGGGCGGGTTTGTCGTTTGAGTGCAGAAAACTTTTGCGTTGCTGCGTTGGTTGCCAAAAAAGCGCAACTTTTTTCAAAAACAGGCTTGACAAACACCGCATTTGTGGGTATAATAGCACACGTTGAGCGGCTCACCCTGCAAGACGCGAACAAAATATTGGGGATTTGCATAGTGGTAGTGCGGTAGACTCTGACTCTACTTGTGGGAGTTCGATTCTCTCATCCCCAACCAGGACAAAGCCATCCGATGAACAATCGGGTGGCTTTTCTGTTTTGTTTTCTGCCGATTTCACGCAGTGAACACACCGCACTGTACCAAAGATCTTTGGGCAAATCAAACACCCGCACCGCATTCCCTTTTCTTGGGAGATGCAGTGCGGGTGCTTTTTTCGTTTGTCAGCCAGCGGGCTGAATCATCTTACAGGATGCTGATGCGGCCTGCACCGTAGGGATTCTCGTAGTCCAGCAGGTAGCCGGGGTACTCTGCCAGCACACTGTTGGCGCTGGAAAGGTGCGGCAGACCCTCTGCGTCCACACCGCCAAAGGTCATGGCATAGGTGGACATGACAAGGTAATCTTCCGACACATAGTCCTTGATGAGCTCGGCCCCGTCAAACATGGCAAAGCCGTCGCCCAGATTGCGCAGGGTGTAGTTCATGCCGGCCAGAGCATAAGTCTTGGCCAGGTCCAGAGGCTCGTAGGTGCCAGTGTGACGATCGTAGATCTTCACGTTCTGCACACGAGGCGTGCCGGTGGCACTGCCGATCCAGACGTTCTTGTCGTCGGTCTGCACGGTGTTGGGAATGTCGGTGTGGATCTCGTAGGTCGCACCGGCCACCTGCAGGAAGCCGCCGTTCTCCTTGCCCTCTGCACCGGCAAAGCGGGCTGCAAACTCCAGTGCGTCCTGGATCTGCTTGCCGGTCACCGACATCAGGCAGGCCACGTTGCCAAAGGGGCTGACCTGCTTGCAGGTCTTGAAGGTCCAGTACCCGGCGTCCTCGTCCGAGCGGATGCCGCCGCCGTTCATGATGGCGATGTCACAGTGCAGCTTCTCCACCTCGTTGAAGTAGGTGTAGATGCCGTCGGCCACAAAGTCGCCCAGGTTGGTCTCGCCGGAGCGAATGCGGCGTTTGCCGGTAGCAGGGTCGGTGATGTAAAACTTGGTATCGGCCACGGCGATCTTCTCGCCCAGCATGTCATCCACTGTGTTGACCCATGCGGCCTGCTCTGCTGCCACGGCGACATCCTCCTGATCGTAGGTGGACACCAGCCGGGTGGAGATGGTGCCGTCCGGGGCAATGGTCATCTCGCCCACGTTGGCAAAGTAGGAGCCGGTCTGGGTCAGGGTGACCAGTCTGCCGGAAGCGTCCGCCACCTGCTTATTCTCCATCACCGTGTGGGAGTGGCCGTCGATGAAGGCATCAAAACCAGTGGTGTGGGCAATGACCTCCTCGCTGGTCCAGGGAGAGGACGAGGGATCCACGCCCAAGTGGCCCAAGCCGATGACCACATCGGCCAGGCACTTCGCCTTGTCAACGGCCTTCTGCACGGCGCTGTAGAGCTTCTGGCCGTCCTCGCCGCCCAGGATGTCGTAGATGTACTTGGTCTGGGCCTTGTTCATGAAGTAGGCCGGGGTGGACTTGGTAAAGGTCTCGGGCGTGGTGATGCCCACAAAGGCAATGCGCACACCACCGCGCACGAACACCTTGATTTCCGGCAGCACCCGCAGATTGGTGCGCAGGTCCACCCAGTTGCAGGACAGGTACGGGAAGTCGGCATCCCGCATGAGCTCTTTGGCGCGGTCCATGCCGTAGTCGAACTCATGGTTGCCAGGAGTAGCGGCATCGTAACCGGCGGCGTTCATCAACTCAATGATGGAAGCACCCTGGTCCATGGAGCCGTAAGCCGTGCCCTGCACATGGTCACCGGCGTCCACCAGCAGGACCTTCTTGCCGGCGTCCTGATAGCTCTGCTTCAGGGCGGCAATGGCCGCATAGGTGAGCTCCGGGGCCTGCTTGTCGATGTAAGTGTGCACGTCGTTGGTGTACAGGATGGTGACCTCGGATTTTTCACCGGTCCAGCAGGCAGATGCAGCCGGGGCCCCGACGGCCATGGCGGCGGCAGCGGTGGTGACACCGGCGGCCTTCAGGAAATTGCGGCGGGAGATAAGATGTTTCACGGGAAAACGACCTCCTCTTTTTCTGGCATTTGATGGGGCAGGCTCTCCCCTGCCCCTGACTGGTTCAAGCATAACACAGAACCGCGCCAAGAGCAAGACAAAACATGTCGTTTTGTTCAATTTTCTTTCACATATCAGCCGTTTTTCTTGCATTGCGCATCATCGCCGTACAAAAAAGAGAACGCCCCTGCAGCTGTCCCAGCATACAGGGGCGTTCCCATCCGTTTAAAAAGGCCGGAGAAAGGGGGCCTTAAATGGCGTTGTATTCCTTGAGGATCTTCTCAAGGTCGGTGCCCTCGATTTTCTTCAAAGCTTCCTTCAGGGCCAGACGCGGGATGAGCGGCAGGTCCATGTCGGTGATCTTCTTGCCGTCGCGCAGCTTGACCGTTGCATTCAGCAGGTCACGCACGTCATAGGTGCTGCCCCAGACCTCGGGCACACCGCGGTCCACGTTCAGCAGGGTGTACACGGCCTCCATACCGGTGCGCATGGAGTACTCGGTGGTGAAAATGGTATCGCGCTTGGTCTCCGCAAACTGGCCCAGGAAGGCAAAGTTCACAGCGCCCTCCGGCACGATGTCGGGGCGGTCGCCCATGGCACGGGGCATGAAGAAAGCGTCAATATAGGGCATCATCACCGGCACGGTGTTGGCGCTGTGCTCTGCCAGCTCTTCGATCTGGTCGGTGGGCACGCCGATGTGGTACAGCCACTCCATGCAGATCTCCTTGCCGGTGCAGTCGCGCATGGGCTTTTTGACATAATCGCCGGGCTTGTCGCTGAACAGGCCGTAGACCCAGACACACAGCTGATCCTTGGGTTGATCGCGGAACTGCTGCTGACGGTTCAGCGTCCAGCTGAGCAGCCAGCTGGAGTCCTTGACCGTAACGATGCCGCCGGTGACAGTGTGACCGCTGAAGGGATCGCGCTTGCAGATCTTCTGGATATACTGCGGGATCTTGTCATCCAGGGTGGTGATGGTGGCGCTCTCCCAGTTGGACAGCTCCGGATCCGAGCAGAACTTTTCGGGGTGGCCGAAGGACGGGTCCTGTGCGGCGATCTTCTTCCACAGATCCCAGCCGTTGCCCGGCTTGATGGTGGGGTCGAAACCGGCTGCCTTATCCTGGGCACCCACGGTGCAGCTCTCGACGCAGCCGCCGTTGGTGATGAACAGCAGATCGTTCTCGGTCAGGTCGATGTTGGACACCTCGCCTGCGTGCTCCACGGTGACCGAGCTTGCCATCTTGCGGCTGCCCTGAATGTCGAACTTGACGTCCGTGACCTTGGTGTCGTAGTGGAACTGCACGCCAAAGCCCTTCAGGTACTCGATCATGGGCAGGATGATGGACTCATACTGGTTGTAGCGGGTGAAGCGCAGGGCGGTAAAGTCCGGCAGGCCGCCGATGTGGTGGATATAGCGCTTGATATACAGCTTCATTTCCAGTGCGCTGTGCCAGTTTTCAAAGGCAAACATGGTGCGCCAGTACAGCCAGAAGTTGGAATTCAGCACCTCATCGTCAAAGAAGTCGGTGATCTTCTTGTCCTGCAGCTGCTCGTCCGGGGTGAAGAACAGCTTCATGATCTCCATAGCGCCCTTGTCGGACAGGCCGAACTTGCCGTCGGTGTGGGCGTCCTTGCCCTGCTCCACGGTAGCACGGCAAAGGGAGAAGTTGGGGTCCTCCTTGTTCAGCCAGTAATACTCATCCAGCACGCTGGCACCCTCGGTCTCCAGCGAAGGGATGGAGTGCAGCAAGTCCCACATGACCTCAAAATGGTTGTCCATCTCACGGCCGCCGCGCATGACGTAGCCGATGCTGTACTTGTAGCCGTCGCAGGCACCGCCGGGCAGGGCCTCCTTCTCGAACACATGGACATGCTCGCCCTTCATCTGGCCGTCACGCACCAGATAGCAGGCTGCGGTCAGGGCTGCCAGGCCGGAACCGACGATATATGCAGATTTATGATCAACGCCCTCCGGCTTTTTGGGACGTGCAAATGCTTCGTAGTTGCCACTGGAATAGTACATGGAAAAGCCTCCTTGCTTCGCTTTTTTCTTCCTTACAGCAGTTCAATGCTGCTCTCTATGGCAACAGTATACCCTGCCTTGGCCCGCAGAACAACAAACAAACTCTGCCCCCTGTATAAAATTTAGACAACTGTCCCGTTTTGTTGGAAATGCGTACAAATTGTGACAAAAAAAGCGGAATGACCGCTGTCATTCCGCTTTTACAGGCGTTTGTTTTATTTTGCGGTGGGCTGGGCCACCTCAAAGTCAATCTTGCCCAGATTGACGTCGGAACGCACGATGGTGATCATCATGGTATCGCCCAGGCTCCAGTTCCTGCCGGAGACGGGGTCGGACAGGCGCACGCCCTCGGTGAGCATCGTGCCGGAGGGGGTCAGACTGGAGGCCGGTACAAAGCCCTCCACGCCGTTCTCCAGTTCAATGAACAGACCGCGCTGGGTCACGCCGGAAATGCGGCCCTCGTAGCTCTCGCCCAGATGGCGACGGGCATACTCGGCCTTGTAGCAGTCCTCGGCCTTGCGCTCGATCTGCATGGCGATGACCTCGCGCTCGCTGGCCTGCTTGCTGGCCCGCTCCGCAAAATCGGTGTAGCGCAGGATCATGGTGTCCTTGTCGGTGCCCTTGAGCTGCGCGGTCATGATGCGGTGGATGGCCAGGTCCGGATAGCGGCGGATGGGGCTGGTAAAGTGGGCATAGTCCTGCAGCACCAGACCGTAGTGACCCTTGGGCTTTTCCTCGTACAGAGCCTTGGACATGCAGCGCAGCATACCGGTGTTGATGATCTGCTCATACGGGCCACCGCGCACGCCCTCCAGAATGGCGCTCAGCTCCTTGGGGGTGGGCACCTCCTTGGCAAAGTGGTCGTTGATGCCGCAGGCCTGCAGCAGAGCATGCAAACGCTCCAGCTTTTCGGCGTTGGGCTCCTCGTGCACGCGGTACACAAAGGGGATCTGCTTGACCCGGGCAAAGTGGGCGGCGCACTGGTTGGCCAGCAACATGAACTCCTCGATCATGGCTTCGCTCTCGCCGGAGGTGCGCTTTTTCACGTCGATGCAGTGGCCATTCTCGTCGAGGATCAGCTTGACTTCACCGCTCTCGATGTCCATGCATCCGCGCTCCTTGCGCAGGCGGGCACGGTGGCCGTACAGCTCCTTCATGGCGGGCAGCTGAGCCAGAACCTCGTGGTACTTGCCCTTGAGCTCGTCGTCGGCACTGCCGGCCAGCAGGGCGTTGATCTCGGAGTACACGCCCTTGACACGGCTGCGGATGACCGACTTGACAAAGCGGTAGTCGGTCAGGTTGCCGTCCTTGTCCAGACGCATCAGGCAGGAGAATGCCAGGCGCAGCACGCCCTCGTTCAGGCTGCAGATGCCGTTGGACAGCTGCTTGGGCAGCATGGGCACCACCTGGTCGGCATAGTACACGCTGGTGGCACGGTTAAAGGCTTCGTTGTCCAGCTCACTGCCGGGCTTGACGTAGTGAGACACATCCGCAATATGCACGCCCAGCTCAAAGCCGCCCTCCGGCGTCTTGGTCAGGCTGATGGCGTCGTCGATGTCCTTGGTCTCAGCGCTGTCGATGGTGAAGATGGGCAGAGCGCGCAGATCCATGCGGCCCTCACAGTCGGCCTCGGTCACCTCGGCGTTTTCCAGCTTCTTGGCCTCTTCGCGGACCTTATCCGGGAAACGGCTGCGGATGTCCTGCGCATAGAGCAGAGCCTTGGCGCAGCGCTTGGCCTCGTCGGAGCTGCCAAAGCGCATGGCCACGCCCACGCGGTGATCTTCCTGCCGGTTGCCGCGCTGCAGGATCTCCACAGCCACCTTGTCGCCGTCCTTGGCACCGCCCTCGCAGTCGCGCATCATCCGCATGGAAATAGCGGGGCAGTCATCGGGCACGAACTTCAGCATGCCCTCCACACGGCGGACGGTGCCCACCAGATCGTTCTTTTCTTCCAGCACGGCCAGGATCTCGCCCTCGTCGCTGCCCTCCACACGGGGATGCTCAAACTTTTCCACCAGCACCTTGTCACCGGGCATAGCGCCGCGGGTGAAGCGGCCCGGGATGAAGATATCGCTGGTGCCGTCCTCCAGCATGACAAAAGCAAAGTTCTTGCCCAGCTTGACCACCTTGCACAGCAGGGCCTTGTCGGCGCGGCCGGAACGCACCGTAAAGAAAACGCCCTGCCGCTGGCAGATCACAGCCTCGTGCACCAGCTGGTCCACGGCCTCCATCACCTTGCGGTCCGAGCCACGGTCCCCGCCGAACTTTGACTTGAGGTCCTTCACGGTGCACGGCTGATTCTGGATCGCGTGCTCAATTTTATCGCGCATTGCCATAATATTTTTCTCCTTGCTCTTCCTGGCTGCGGCCTCCGTCGGGCTGCAGCCCTGCCAGTTCCGGGCATTGCTGCCCACCCTGCTGCGGCAGCCCGAAAAGACAGCTGCCCGCACTTTTTTACTCAACTATGTCAGTTTTACACAGAAAAACAGCCCCGTCAGAGCACGGGGCTGCATGGGGTGCATCAACCTGCCAGACGGCCGGTGAACAGGCAAGCCAGAATTGCCACCACGAAAAAGACGACACCGGCAATGCGGGTCACCTTGGCCAACATCTGGTCAGCCGGGGTCAGGCGTGCGTTGTTGGCACCGCCTGCACTGCCGTTGATGGCGCCGGAAAGGCCCTGGCCGTGGGTGTGCTGCATGAGGGTGAGGAACACGATGACCAGCGAAGCGACCAGCAGGATCGCGCCGCCAACGATTTCGATAACAGACATGGATTGAAACGCTCCTTTATTCAAATTGAATGGGAAAACCACGCAAAAATACGACTATATAATATCATACCATCTGCAAAAAAGCAAGCACAATTCCGCATTTATCCCAACCAGTGCAGTGCCGTGCACAGCTGTGCAAACACCGCCGCGCTGGAGACCGCCGCCTGCGTCTGTCCGTCCTGCAAGACCACGATGGTGTATTGCGGATCCTCGGCCGGGTAAAGCCCCGCGAACCACAGGTTCTTGCGCTCTTTTCCTTCGGCCGTGAACTGCCCGGTCTGGGCGGTACCGGTCTTGCCCGCCGCCCCGCCGGGCAGGCCGGAAGCATCCTGTGCCGTGCCCTCGGCCACCGTCTGCTCCAGCATGGTGCGCAGAGCCGCGGCGGTCTGCTCCGTGAGCACCCGTTCTGCCTGCGGGCGGGCAAAGGCCGACAGCTCTTCCCCGGATGTTTCATCCAGCGCACAGTCCAGCAGGCACGGCGCACGGTAAACACCGCCGTTTGCGATGGTGTTCATCATGGCGGTCACTTGCAACGGCGTTGCCAGCAGGCTGCCCTGCCCGAAGCTGAAATTGGCCAGCTGCCCGCTCTGGGCCAGTTCCTCGGCTCCCGGCAGGGCTCCGCTCTGGGCGATAAGGCCCTCCGCCAGCCCGATGCTCCGCCCGAAGCCCAGCGCCTGCGCCTGCTGCAAAAGAGCCTGTGCTCCCAGCTGCTGCCCCAACCGGATAAAATAGCCGTTGCAGCTCTTTGCCAATGCGGCCGAAAGGTCCACCTCGCCGTGCGGCACACCGCCTGCGCAGCGGAAGATCTGCCCGTCCACCACCACCGCGCCGTTGCAGTCGTACTCCGGCGCAAGGCCGGCTTCCAGCGCCGCCGCTGCCAGCACCGGCTTGAACACCGACCCCACCGCATACGCCTGCAAGGCCCGGTTCAGGAAGGGGCTGTCCGGCGCTTCCAGACTGGCCGCCGGGTCAGCCGGGTCAAAACCCGGCACACTGACGCAGGCCCGCAGGGCTGCCGTGCGGACGTCCAGCACCAGAATGCAGCCGGTGGTCATGGTCTGCGCCGCCACCGCCTCGGCCGCCCGCTGGACAGAACGGGAGATGGTCAGGCGGACCCCCACCGCTCCGCTGTCCGCCTGCAGATGCTGCACCTGCTCCCTGGTGCGCAGGGTGCCCTGCGCGGTCACCGGGCACAGCAGGGTGTCCCGTGCCCCGCTGCCAGTGAGCAGCGCGTCCAGTGCTTTTTCCAGCCCGGCAGCACCGTGGCCCTCACCGTCCAGATACCCCAGCAGCTGCGGGCACAGCGGTGCGGCTGCATACCGCCGGGACGCCGCATAGCATGGAATGCCCAGCGCCGTCATGTCCCGGTCCACCTCCACGAGAAATGGAGCCGCCCGGCTGCGGCTGCGGTACAGCAGTTCCTGTCCGGCGGTGTCGGTGCAGGCGTACAGGCGGGTATAATTTTCCTGCCCCGGGAAGCAGAGAGCCAGCCAGCGTTTTTCCAGCCCGGTGAGTGGCAGGCCCATGCAGTCGTAAAAGCCGCCGCGCCGGGCTGGCAGTTCCAGCGTGACCGTGCTCTGTGCCGCCGCACGGGCTGCATAATCCGTGCGGGACGCCAAATAAAACAGCCTGCACAGCACTACGGCAAAGCCGAACAACAACGCCGCATACAGCGCCAGCACCCTCCGCCCGGACATGGACACGCCCCCTTTGGCATAGCGTGGGCAACGGAGACCCAGGCTATACAAAAAGAGAGGCAGAACCTCCGAAAAAGTTCTGCCTTCCTAAGGCACTTTTATAAGAGCGCTTTTGCGGCTTAGCACATGCCGCCCTTCCAAACCACACTTTTGGAGCCGAATCACGAATATCGGGAAACGTAGACTTTTGTAGAATTATCA